>Ga0315310_10000512_pt1 | contig 24854 bp, 26 predicted proteins | sample TDP5_MG_FD_203630 | JGI IMG/M metagenome (GOLD analysis project Ga0315310, IMG submission 203630) | Freshwater sediment microbial communities from Lake Towuti, South Sulawesi, Indonesia - TDP5 | ecosystem: Environmental > Aquatic > Freshwater > Lake > Sediment | place: Indonesia: South Sulawesi...
GCCCCTGTGGGCGGCAAGGACTATGGAAGGCTGACTGTCAACACCTACTACCGGGCTGAGGTGGAGCTTCTAGACTTCGTGCCCAGAAGCATTTTTTATCCACCACCAGATGTCGATTCCATAGTCGTGCGTTTAAAGCCGAGGAGGGAGCCACCCTTTTACGTAGAGGATAAAGAAGTCTTTTTCGAGCTTGTACAGACTCTCTTTACTCAACGAAACAAGAAAGTGAGAAACGCGATCCTTTCCTTCCTGCGTAAGCGGGGAATAAAGAGGGGAAACGCTATAGGAGTAGCGGACTCCCTAACCTTTCACGATAAAAGAGTTCGCGAGTTGGCACCGGAAGATTTTGGGGCTTTAACCAATGAGATCATCCGGAAAAGCGGTGAAAAGGATCTTCTTCAATAACTGCACCTTCTACGTTGAAAAGAACGTTTACGAGCCCGCAGAAGACACCTTCCTCCTCACGGAAAACCTCGTGGTGAGTGAACACGACGTTGTGCTGGACATGGGCACCGGCTGCGGAATCCTAGGGGTTCTCGCGGCGAAAAGAGCGAGAAAGGTGGTGGCGGTAGACGTGAATCCCCACGCCGTCCGATGCGCTGAAACGAACGCGAGGCTCAACGGCGTCATGGAGAAGATGGACATACGACGAGGCGACCTCTTTGAGCCCATCAAGAAAGGTGAAAAATTCGACGTTATCATCTTCAATGCCCCATACCTGCCTTCTGAAGCAAGAGAACAAAAAACGTGGATAGGGCGGGCTTGGGCTGGAGGACCCACCGGGAGGCGACTCATCGATCGTTTCATATCTCGAGCGCCAAGTTACTTGAAGAAAAGCGGCAGGATTCTTCTGGTTCAATCGACCCTTTCTAACGTAGATGAGACCGTGCGAAGGCTTGAGGGAGAAGGATTACAGGCCAGTGTTCTCGCTGAAAAGAAGGTCGCGTTTGAAACGATCGTCGTGATACAAGCAGAGCATCGTTAACGCCTCATATTACATTTCCTATATTCAAACCCGTCTGCCGAGCTTGCACAACAAAGGTGCTACTTCTTGCCATCGATGACTCCTTTGTGAACCGCAAACATGCACTCTTCAGCGGGAATCTATCTCGTTCCAGGCTTCGCTACGAGCTCCTTTATTGTTAAGTCAAAGATGTTTGTGGAGTTTGCTGGTCGAATAACCAACGCGGTGTCTGCGCCACGGCTCGTTCCCGCTATGGCAATAACGTCTTCATCAATAGGTATTAAACCGGCATCAGCCGCCATGACCGTGATTTCACCGCAACCTTTGTTCCTTCGCCGAAGAGCCTCAGTGTTTGGGCCATGATTTCAGCAGGGTACGCGGTGCCAAACTTGTTTCTGATGGCTCTCTCGACACCCGAAAAGGCGTGTATTCAGGTGAGGACTCTGTCTCCGTTCTTTTCTATCTTCTTCCGATTTTCATCGCTCATTTGCTGCACCCCAAGCTCTTCAAAGCCTGTATAATGAGAGACGACAACGACTTTGAACCTCTGAAGCTCTAACTCCGGTTTCGCCTCTCGTTGAAGCAACCATAATGTTCTCTATGTTCAACTCCTCGGCTCGCTCCTTTGCCAACCTCAAGACTCCCTCGGTGTTCTCTGGATCAGGACTATCAAAGTAAACGATTCCCTTTCGAGTATGGGACATGCACAACATCTCGAGATGCTATTATATGAGACAAATTTAAGATTAATCCTGATCATTGGAAACCTTTGACTTTCGCGAAAGAAGTATTATAATACAAGCGCGTGTATTGTTAGTGAAGGTGAAAATAGTATGTGTGTTCTCGGCAAAAGCAAGCTGATAGAGCTCATCGAGAGGTATAAGTGCATCTACCCCTATGACTATAACCTCTTAGATGGAGACAGCTACGTTCTAACGGTGAAGGAGGAGACCACACTGCATTATCTGGAGCATAAAAACCTCATCTCCTACGAGATTGTGTTCACGCCACCCGAATACGTGGCTCACCTCACGGCAAAGAGTCGATACGGGAGGATGGGGTTGTCCTTCCTCAACGCCGCAAAGGTTCACAGCGGCTTCGTTGGGAGACTGGCCCTGGAGCTGGTTAACCTAAGCAATGACAGGCAGCCGATAACCATCAAGAGGGGAGCCCCCTTCATGCACATCGAGTTCCTAACTAGGGAGGGTGAACCTTCCCCTTACATTGGCGAATACCAGTTCCAATACGTAACCGAAGAAGAAAAGAAAATGTACGTCCCGATCTTGAAGAAGGTCTTTCCAGACTTTGAAGAACTAGCCAAAATATGGTTTTAAAACAAATAAACATGGAGCCGGAATCAACGCTCTACCGTCATCTCCATGGGGTGTATGTGAAATTTACAAAAGAGGTAAACCGTCACTCATGTCTCGGCGCTGAGAACAAACAACATTCTAGCCTAATTTCCCTTTAATTAAGGGGGATAGATGAAAGGCCATGCCCATAACTATCCTCGACGTTGCTCATGCTCTGCTTTTCATATTTCCTGCCTACTGCGCCAACGCTGCACCCGTGATTTTTGGCGGAGGCTTTCCTATCGATGGGGGCAGAACCTTTCTAGACGGAAAGCCCATATTCGGCTCACACAAAACCCTTCGAGGATTTTTTTCCGGTTTGGCTGTTGGAACGCTTGTGGGTTTTGTTCAAGGCATCCTGTTTCAGTATAACGTGTTGCTTGGATTTGCACTCTCAATGGGGGCGTTGGCGGGGGACCTCGTGGAATCCTTCTTTAAGCGAAGACTAGACCTCCCTCCCGGGTCCACCCTTCCCATAGCAGACCAGCTTGACTTCATCCTAGGGGCCCTTCTCTTTTCCATTACGGTTTCACCGCCTCCCTTGCCCATGGTCTTGATCATCATAATCATAACGCCCCCCATACACCTTTTAACCAACTTCCTGGCCTATCTTTTGGGCGTGAAAAAGAGACCTTGGTGATCATATATTCCGTATATTGCTCCCTCTTCTCGAGTTTGCTCAATAGGGAGCACTCAGCTTCAGCCATATAACATACTCGATGTATAGATAAGCGATAACGATGAAGGTAGCGCCGATTAACAGAAAAATGAACGCTTGGCGGGGTTTGTAGGCGTATTTGGTGCTTTGATAGGTTAACCAGAAGCCAGTAGCTCCGATGGCATAAAGTAGCATGGCGATCAGGCTGTCAAGAACCGACTGCTCATGAACAGTGTATGGGTAGTAAAAAATCCATCTTCCACGCAAGGGAAATGCCATAAGTGGCTTTTCTAGTATGTCGTATACCCCGCCACCGAGAAGAAAAATGGAGAAAGCGACCGCTACAACGGCGATAACAAGCATCGACGGTTTAGCGGTTACTATTTTGCCGTATGCCTTCCGTGTATAGAAGGCAAGAGACTCCAGTTTTCTCCTAATTCGACTCATGACCCTCGGCCACTCCGCTTTTCGTGAGGTGTTCCGCCACTTCCCTAGCCCAAGAGCCTGTATATGGATTCTTTGCAACATCATTTAAATATTCCTCCCACGAAAGATTCAAGGCACTTCCCCAAACATCGTACTTCTTGACAATGTTTCTGTATGCCCTCTCGTGTAGCTCGCAATACTTGCCCACCGCTTCTCGGTTGCAGATTTTGCATGTCATGATCTTGGCTCCTTTCGTGGGCAATCAGGGTTAAAGCATAACATCCACGGTCTCCTAGCTCTCATCCGAACCTGCACTATCGGCCATCCGCAGGCACGACAATTCCTTCGCGCCGGTTTCACCGTTCCTCGCTGAGGAAGAGGAAATGAGGTTTCACAAAGGCCTTTGAAGTAGTTGGTGCAGCCAATAAAGCGCTTTTTCGTTTTTCGTGAATACAAGATCATTAACTCACCTGTGCCGCAACTTGGGCAGGTGCCTATAATCCTTTCTTGCATTCGCGCTCGTTTGATGGCTTCGCTCAACGCTTGACCGATTGTTTCCTCTTTTTTCTTAAGCTCTTCCAGCATCGGCTTCAACCGTTCAACCGCCTCCACAAGAACGTTCTCCCTTTTCTCACTGTTGCGCTGAATCTGCTCCATCTTTTCCTCAAGATCTCGAGTAAGCTTCACTGAGATCACTCCTGGGCAATATTTTCGGAGAACTTCAACAACGTCAAACCCTAAATCGGTGACCAGAATCCGCTCTTCTGTGATGTAACGTCTGCCATAGAGCGTTTCAATGATGTCCGCTCTCGTAGCCTTTGTTCCAATTTCCTCCTCCTCCATTTTCTTGAGTAGACTACCCGGGTTGTAGCGTGGCGGAGGGTTAGTGAACTTATCTTCTACTATCACCTTCCTCAATAGGATTGTTTCTCCCTCTTTTATAGGAGGCAAAAGCACCTCCTCGGTTCTTATGTATGGTTTGTAAAAGCGCGTCCAACCCTCTTTCAAGACTCGTCTTCCCCGCAGATAGAAGTGGTGACCATTTACCTCTATGTTCGCTCTCATGCTTTGCTTAACTGCCGGCTCACCGAAGACCGCCATGAAACGCCTAACAATCAGGTCCCAAACCCTCTTTTCAGGTTCACTTAACGCCCTTTCCGGCAAGTTGCCCGTCGGGTACACTGCGGGATGCGCAGGATCTTCCTTTTTTCCTTCGTTTGGCTTCAATTCCTCCCTTTCAAGGAGCTCTGAGGCGAGGTCTTTGTAGACGGCTTCCTTGCTCAATGCGCTGAGTATCGCTTTGTAATTGATCACTGGCGGCAGTTTCTGACTGCTGGTTCTTGGGTAGGAGATCAGTGCCTCGAGATATAGGCGCTCGGCGATGTTCCCGGTTTGTCTTGGGGTGTATTTAAACAAGCCGTATGCCTCGGTTTGCAGTGAACCCAAGTCGAAGGGGGTCGGTGGTGCTTGTTGAAACTTTTTCACGTCAATGCACTTTACCTCGCCGGTTTTCCCCCTGCACTCTTCCACCACGGCGTCTGCCTCTATTTTTCTGTTAATTTTTTTTCTTTCGTACTCGACCTCATACGTAGAGCCCCTTATTTCCACCTCTGCCCTTATGCTCCAATACGGGGTGGGCACAAAACATCGAATCTCCGTCTCCCTGCTGACCAGAAATCTTAAGGTTGGACCCTGAACCCTCCCTGTGCTTAATGTGGCGTATCTCCCGCTCCAACGTTTAGCCGCCAGGGTTAATGCCCGCGAGAGATTTACCCCATAAAGCCAGTCCACCTCATGTCTCGTCTTTCCAGCCTCTATCAGGGCAAAGTCTAGTTGGGACAAGGGCTCTTCATAAGCCTTCTCCAATTCGCTTTTCGTTAGGGTGGAAAACTTCATTCTCTTTGCTACGCTCTCTTTGTTTTCGCAGGCATACCTTAGTATGCAGTAGCCGATGAGGCTTCCCTCAAGGTCGTAGTCGCAGGAGTCTATGAACCCCTCCGCGTTACCTGCCAGCTTTGAAATAACTTCAATCCATTTGCGAGTCTGTTCCGCGTCCCTTTCCGCTACATACCGTGGTGCCCACTTAAAGCTAAAAACGGGGTAGTAGTTTCTTCCTCCCCTTTCGTGAACCACCGTGTACAAGTGTCCGAGGGCTGGGACCACAACCAGTTTTCTGTCTCGATGAGCGAGGAAATAGGGCACCCCCTTTTCCTCAATTTTCTTTGGCTTTCCCTTGTGATCGAGTGCCTGTGCTATTCGCTGGGCGGCATCCGGCTTCTCGGTGATGATCAAAGTGTATTTTTCCATCGAGCCTCTTCCCTTTCTTCTCAGATATACGCGCAAGTTATATAAGGTGATCTCTAAATTGCGTTTGAAACAACTAAACACCAAAACATTGTCTCTCACCAGAAAGCATAAAAACCTTGAACTTAAAATGTCAAGTTGATCCGTATGAACCCGACTCTTTCTCCAAGCCGGTTCTTGAGCTAGAGACTGCCAAAACCTTTCAGTACTCGGACATGGCGGCTGCACTAGCAAAGAAGGGAATGGAGGTCATCTCCTTTGGAATAGGTCAACCCGACTTCCCCACCCCACAACATATCGTGGACGCGGGCATAAAGGCGCTGAGAGAAGGCTTCACGAGCTATGTCTCACCTCCAGGCATTCCAGAGCTTAGGGAGGAAATTGCTAAGCACGTTTCCGCATTCACCGGGGTCTGAGATGTAGAGCTTGAGGAGACCTTGGTGCTTCCGGGGGCTAAGCCGGGCATGTTTTTCGCTATAGCTAGCTACATCAAACCCGGAGATGAGGTAATACTCTCTGATCCGGGTTTCTATTCTTATGACAACGTGACCAGATATGCAGGGGGAAACCCGTCTTCCTACCTCTTAAAGAAGAAAACCAGTTCAGGATGACCCCCGAGGATGTCCAAGCCGCGATAACAGACAAAACCAAGATGATAATCCTAAACTCTCCCCACAACCCCGCGGGAGGAATGTTGACCAGATCTGATATCAAAGGCATCCTCGAGCTAGCAAAGGATAAGGGTATACTAGTGGCTTCCGACGAGATCTACGACCACTACACGTATGAAAACGGATTCACCAGCGCCCTCACCGACCCAGACTGGAGAGACTTCGTCATATGCGTCAACGGACTATCCAAGACCTATTCTATGACCGGATGGCGCCTAGGCTACGTGGTGGCTAGAAAGGAAGTCGTCAAGCGGTTCACCTTGTTTACCGAAAATACCTTCTCCTGCACAACTTCGTTCGTGCAGAAGGCGGGCATAGCCGCACTGAAAGGTCCTCAAGACTTTTTGGAGAAGATCCTTGAAGATTATAGGAAAAGAAGAGACCTCATGCATAGGGAGCTTAACAGGATATCGGGCGTTAGAGCGGAAAAACCCGCCGGAGCCTTCTACATCTTTCCCAACATCAAGGAAATCCTAGAGAGGAACAAACTAACAACCGAGGAGTTTGCAATAAGGCTTATGAGAGAAACAAGGGTTGTCACCCTTCCAGGGTCGGCTTTCCCAAGCAAGGCGGGAGAGGGCTATTTACGCCTCTCGTATGCGTTGCCCATTGAAACCATAAAGAAGGGGCTAGAGAGATTTAAGGCCTGGATTAGTTAGCTGCGGGTTCATATACGCGGAGGTGGCGGTCGAACCGCTAGTTATCTCATTTCTTGCCTAAGAATACTTTTTTAAGGTCCTCATTGCCCAGTATCTCGGGGCCTGTGCCTTCCATGACCATTCTCCCAGCTACGAGAACATAGCCCCTGTCAGCGATCTCAAGGGCTCTTTTAGCATGCTGTTCCACGAGGAGTATGGGCGTTCCGGCGTCTCTAATCTCCTTAATCTTCTTGAAGAGTTCAGTGACTATTCTAGGAGCTAACGCAGGTGCCGGCTCATCGAGAAGGAGCAGTTTAGGCTCGCCCATCATGGCCATGCAAACCTCGAGGAGTTTCATTTGGCCACCAGGGACATCGGTAGACCAGTGTAGTCTGACACTGGATAGCTGGTGTTTGTCCATTGTTTCTAGTGCCGTCTTTGCTAGGGAGATCCGCTAACCTATGAAAATAGAGAAAGCCTCCATAAACTCCTAATGCAGTTCGTTACGGCGTATGTTTGTCAGAATGTTAAAATAGGAAAGTTATGAGCATTGAAAGGAATAAACTCAGGTCAAGCAATACCTTTAAGGGTTTCACTCAAGATTTTATAGTTAAGAAGAGGAAGCGGTCCGTCCCTTGGGTCTAAAGATCTATTTCGCCTCGGATGCGCATGGAAGTGATGTATGCTGGAGAAAATTTCTGAAAGTCTTTGAGCATTACAAAGTTGATGTTGGAATTTTTGGCGGAGACTTAACCGGCAAAATGGTTGTTCCAATAGTTGAGGAGCAAGGAACATACTCTTACCATCTTTTCGGAAGGGAGACAAAGCTTGCTGACAGAGGCGAAGTCGACGAAGCCTGCGAAAAAATTGCACGTATGGGTTATTATTCATATCCATGTAGCCGAGCTGAATTTGAACGACTGAGTTTTGACAAAGAAGCTGTAAGAATGATTTTTGAAAAGCTGATTAGAGATAGAATGGAGAGGTGGCTTCAACAGGTTTACGAAAAGTTCGGTGGGAGAGCACACATCTACCTTTCTCCGGGCAACGATGACAGCTTCATCATTGACGACGTAATCAGGAATAGTGGCGTCGTAGTCGCTTGTGAAGGTGAACTGGTTGAGTTACCTCAAGGCTATAGCATGGCTACCTCAGGCTGGGCAACCCCTACCCCTTGGAAAACACCACGCGAAACCTCCGAAGAAAAATTAGGTGAAATATTGGAGAACCTTATATCAAAGGCCAAGGACTTCAAGAATCTTATATGCAACTTTCACTGTCCACCCTATAATTCCGGCTTAGATATGGCGCCGCAGATTCGGGAAGATCTGTCAATCAAGATGGGGATAGGGGGAATTCAGTTTGCCCCTGTGGGAAGCATATCTGTTAGAAAGATTCTGCAGAAGTATCAGCCGCTTCTAGGGCTTCATGGGCATATTCATGAGTCAGCTGGATTTAGGAGAATAGGGAAGACCCTGTGTGTTAACCCTGGGTCCGAATACGCGGAAGGAATTCTGAGAGGCTATATTATATACTTAGAGGGAGGGAAGGTTGCTGGACATTGGAGGGTGTCCAACTGAGCTTGTGAAGAGTAGAGCGACCACTCACCTACTATTTGCTTTTCAATAATTAATTTTTAGATTTAGAAAAGATCGAATCTTATTCAAGAAGCATTGGCAAAGTTTTTATGTCTAGATGATCAAAATCAATATCGAGGTTTGTAGAATGGTTGAAAGAGGTAAAGCACTCTTCGTCCGCGAGGCAACAGGGCTGGTCAGAGAGTTTGGACCAACAACTGCGCTCATGATTGCAATGAACAATATGATAGGTGCGGGAATATTTGCCCTATCGATACGAGCGCCTTACACTTATCCAGGCTCCGACATAACTCTTGCCTTCATAATTGGTTTGATTCCTGCCTTCTTCATAGCGTTGTCCTATGCTTGGCTCGGTTCAGCTATGCCTAGAGCTGGTGGAGACTATGTATTTATCTCAAGAACGATAAATCCGGCAGTTGGGTATGTGGCCACTATTGGAAACTTTCTGGGGCGATTCTTTTCCGTAGGCTTCCTGCTGTACACGGACGTAAAGTTGTGGGGCATAGCCCTTACTATTGCCGGTAAAGCCATGAACAACCCCGGACTTACAGGTTTCGGAACCTACCTATCCGTGGATGTTACCGCCGCCATAGTTGGAGCAATTCTTCTCCTATTGACTGTTTGGTTCTTCCTCACAATTGGAGGGACGATATTTAAGAGCTATATTGCCTTGATTTGGCTGATTCCACTGTTAGGTGCGATTGTGATAGTTGGAATGAATTTGGTAAATCCCTACAACCCTGCAACATTGAAAACTGCTTGGGACGCAACTTGGGGTGTTGGATCCTATAATGAGGTAGTTACGGTGGCAAAGGAAGCGGGCTGGAAGCCCCTAGCATTCGATTGGGATGCGACAACTAGAGCCATTATAGCTGCGCTTTTCGCTTACTCAGGCTTTCACAATCCAGCCCAATGGTCAGGGGAGATTAAGAATCCGAAAAGGAACCTCCTGATAGGGGTCGTTGGAGGACTATTGATCACTGCCGTCGTCTACATAACGTTGGCTTGGTCAGCCTTCTATTCTGGAGGCGAGTTCATCGCCCAATACAACTGGGCCTACTATAAAGCTCGCGCTAACCTAAAGATAACGACACCGATCGAGCCTGTCCTCCCAATGTTTGCAGTGGTCTTTGCTGGAGGGAATGCAGCGTTAGCCTTCCTAGCAGCCATAGCAGGAGCCTTCGCTCTCTACCATGTTCAACCTGCAGCCCTCTTAATGGAGACCAGAAGGGTATTTTCCATAGCTTTCGACAGATTCTTCCCAGAGAGATTCGCCTACGTAAGCGAAAAGTTCCACACGCCTGTCTGGGCGATTGTATTCATGGTCATAGGGGGAATCTTTGGCATAATAGTCTCGTCTCCAGCCTTAGGTCCACTAAGAACTATATTTGGAGGAATAAACGCCACATTCATGTATCTACTGGGCTACATGTTCACTGGATTAGCCTTGGCACTTGTACCTCTACTTAAGCCGGAGATTTATGAAAGCATAAAGTATGAAGTTGGGAAGGTTCCGCTGCCCTCAGTATGTGGTCTAGTGGCTTTTGCCTCATCCATCTTCTTCTTCGCTGTCGCTGCTCAAACTCTCTCAATCTTTGACATCAGCATTTCATGCACCGTTCTTGGAATAGGCTTGCTTCTCTTCATCTACTACTCAATCAAGAATCAGAGAATGGGCATAGATGTGAAGACCCTGCTCTCAGAGATACCCCCAGAGTAAACAATATGTCCCTCAACCCCTCCTTTTTTATTGTCTGATCCACTATATGTTTAATTAGAAGGATTCAAGATGTCAAGTTGCGTTCTATTCAAGGACTATGATCGACTAGAGTATATGGTGAATCTACCCCTCACTTGTCATGCCGTTTTAGAGCAGGTAAGAAAAGAGCTGGATATTCCTGACTACGTTGATACTAAATGCTTTCTCATGGAGAGGGGTCTAGTTACAATATGGGCTGGATTGAATGCCCATAGGTTTCGAGACATCTATCCTAACTTGGTTTCGGAAGGTTTTGGAAAAGAACCTATCCCGGTCTTGTTTTTCGGAGGAGCCGCAATACGAATGTTCTCCCCAAGCTCAAATGATTCATCAAGCCCCTTCTATAGGGAACTGAATGACATAGACCTAATAACTTCAAAGAAGAAGGCAAAAGATCTCTGTAAACTCCTTCTAAAACTGGGTGAAGTCTGCGGGACGAGATATTATCATTTTGTCACGAGATCTGATAGAAGATTCAATGCTATGCGGGGTGGAAAAAGGTATAGGGTTAGAACAATCGACAAAATCCTTGAGGATGGTACTCCAGTTGCCGGATTCCTAGACATCTTCACCGACTCCATAGACCTTAGACATAAGGTTGATGTCAGGGACGTATTCAAAAATCCAAAGAAAGCCTTGTATACAATATCTCTTGAGAACACGCTTCTAGCCAAATGCCAGTATATTTTCGATCTTCCGAAGTCTCTTCTACCAATGGCAAGCCAAGAGGGACTTGATTATAGAATTATAAATTATCCATATTTCAGGTCTGACCGAATCATAATGGGTATGGAGGAGAAGGATATCAAGGATGTATGCGCGCTACTTAACGACCATAATATTGGTGAGGGAGAGGGAGAGATAAGTCCATCGAGAATATGCAGGGTTTTGAGGAAGGATAAGAAGTTTGCATTAACCTTCAGGTTGAATCTACAGAATATCGTAGAGAAACAGTTCATTCTAAGAAGGATGAATATCACAGACAAGATGATCTCAAAGATAATTGACAAGATAAATGCGCTTCTTAATGAGGTCCCCAGGGTGGATAAGAAATGGAATAATCCCTGGTGGAATGTTGACGTTGACACACCGCAAATTTTTGGAAAAACCGCGCGCCTCTGAGATACTTCTATGGCAAATGAACTGTTGTGGATTCTTGGGTCTTCATCCCTCCCCTCATTGAGGACTTCAGCAACGGTAAAGCACCCTCCCTCAGGCACTCAATAATAGTTAAATATTTATAAGTAGCAAAAATCCTAGCCCCTTACAATAATTCCACCATAAACCGTTCCTAAAGCTGTTGCCACAGCGGTCTCAGCTAGGATTTGCAGCGAGTCGATTACTGGGATAGACAGGTCTCCACTCTTAAGAACCATGGATACCTCGGTGCAGCCGCAAATAATCGCTTCGGCGCCCATTGCAATTAGTTGGTTGGCAACGTTAACTATGATATGTTTACCTTCTGTGAGGCTTCCAGCCTTTATATAATTATATACGGCTTTCATAACATCTTCCTCCATGCTCTCGGGTGGTATAATAACCCTAACGCCTATTCTTCCCAGGGCTTGGTCATATGTCTTATTTTTAATCGTTCCCATGGTGGCAATGAGACCAGCATTGTTAACGCTAGGAAAATCTTTTTCAATTTTTTGGGCGGTCAGCTCGATCATGTCCAAGATTGGGATTTTCACACTCTTTTTTAGTTCCTCGTAGTAATGGTGGGCTGTTACACATGGCATAATGATGAAATCAGCTCCGGCCCTCTCCAAATTCTTCGCTGTCTCAACCATCTCTGGCAGGGGGCTTGGACCCTTGCCTATGATAGCTGCTGTTCGATCCGGTATCTTTGGATTATTATCTATGATGATCCCTAGATGATCTTGGTCTTTCCGGGCTGGGGTGGCTCTGATGATTCTATAGAACAACTCTGCCGTGGCTTCTGGTCCCATTCCCCCTAATATTCCTATGACCTTCTTTTTCAATATCTTCCCACTCGATCCACTGAGTTCATATAACTGCTGGAACCTAGACGTAGCAGTTTGGTATAAGTATACTTTTCTCTTAAAAGGCTGGTTTATCTGCTTCAAATATAACTATTCGATTTCGCAGCTACTTACAAAGCAGTAGATAGTTACAAAATTCGATATGCATGGGCCCCACTTTTCATGAAATTGTCATAATACTAGCAGTAGGAATCCCAGAGGCTTGAAAACAATGCTTCAGATAAGGCGGTTCAAAAAGCTCAAAATCAAAAAGAGGGGCGAGCGTGCTTACACAGTATATAACTACGAATGTGAACTCAAACTTCACCATAAAATATCCTTCCAGCAAGGCATAACATGACTAACTGCTTCGTTAATAGCTGAAAACCTGCAGATTTTTGAAGTTTTAGAACCTTTATTTTTCTGCTACCACAAGAGAAAGAGCGAGCAAAATTTAAACGTGGGCGCATCTCTAACATGATAAAACAAATTAAGAAATGGGTAGGACGGGATTATGAAAAGAAATGTAGTAAACTTATCTATAGATGACATTCCTCAGGAATGGTATAACATTGTGCCTGATCTCCCCGAGCCTTTACCACCGGCAAAAGATCCAGAAACTGGGCCCTCACTGAGGGCAATACTGCCGAGTATGTACACTAAAACTTCTCTAGAACTGGATGCCTCAACGGAAAGATGGATAAAAATCCCTGAAGAGGTTTTGAATTTCTACATCCATATCGGAAGACCCAGACCGCTGTATAGAGCTACCAGACTAGAGGAACACCTTAAGACACCAGCATGCATCTATTACAAACGTGAAGATTTAGCTCCGACAGGAAGTTTTAAGCTGAACACAACCATTGCCCAAACCTACTTTGCGTTAAAAGAAGGCTTTAAAAGACTCGCCGTTGAAACCGGCGCAGGTCAAACTGGAACGGCCTTCGCCTACTCCGCAAAGGCATTCGGTTTAGAGTGTACAATATACTTTGTCAGATTTGCCTACGATCTTAAGCCTGACCGAGCGACATTCATGAAGATGCTGGGTGCTGAGGTGTTACTGTCTCCCTCCAATAAAACAGAAATTGGAAAAAAGTATCTTGAAAAGGACCCTGAGCATCCCGGATCCATTGGAATAGCTACGGCGGAGTCCCTTGAGGACGCGAGAAATAGGGAAGACACCGTAGCCACGGTAGGCAGCTCCAAAAACCATGTTCTCTTGACTCAAACAATAATCGGCCTAGAAACAAAGAAACAATTTGATTCCATCGATGAAAAGCCTGATGTGATGATTTCATGTGTTGGTGGTGGAAGCAATTTCTATGGCTTCATCGCGCCCTTCTTGAGAGATCAATTGAGGGAGAAAAAGAAGGAGATTAGGTTTCTCGCTGTAGAGTCTGAGGCTGCCCCTCGCTTGGTAAAGGGAGAATACCGCTACGACTTCGCAGAGCCCTCAAAGTCCACCCCACTAGTTAAGATGTATACCCTTGGGGTTGATACTAATCTCCCCCTTATACGCGGCGAAGGAATTCGTTCCCCCGGCACAGCACCCATCCTAAGTTTGCTTCGCCACAAGGGAATCATAGATGCTGTCGCATACCCAAAAGATGAAAAAGCTGTTTTCGAAGCAGCCAGAACTTTCCTTCAAATAGAGGGTTTCCTACTTGCCCCCGAGTCCGCCTATGCTGTTAGAGCTGCAATTGATGAGGCACTTGACGCCAAAAGGAAAAATGAAGAGAAGGTTATAGCTTTTAATGTCAGTGGCATGGGCTACTTAGACTTTAAAGGCTATAGAGAAGTTCTAACAGACCTCAGTACATAAATGACACCTATCGTATCCTCCAGAAACATTAGTTCCTCAGCATCCTCTAAAACCAACTACATTCTTACTCACCATCTGATCAATGGAATAATCAGTGTTACTCTTGGAAGGCAACTTTAGTGTCCATAGCCGATTTTCTTGGCTAAACTTATTAGCAGGGAGTCTGAAACCCCTGTGATCCATTTCGTGCTATTTGTCCTATCATCAGAGGAAAAATGTCAAATAAACCCCAGAACGCGCATGTTATGAAAATCACCGAGTCTAAAGCGAGTGTCAGTACATCTACCATTCCAGCCATCAGGACTCCTTGCGTGAAAAAGCAAATCGTTATCGCCCTATACCTGTTGCTTCCTAAAAATTCAGCAATACAGTCTATTAATAAGTTGGTTGTGCCAAATTTTGTCGATACGTTTTTGTAGCGCGGTTTGCGATACTCTGAGTAAATGAATAAAAGCTAGCCAAAGCGTGACAGTACATTTCCATAGGGTACCTAAACATTTTATATGAAGGAAGCCTAAAACAAGCTTCATTCAACACGGCTAACAATCTTAGCCAAAACTTCTTTTGACCCACCTAGACCAAAATTCCGAAAAACTTGCGTCACGACCATCCCTCTTTCAGCAACTAGATTTGTAGTGAATTTCTCCTCTTCTATTCTTTCCATGTAAACCTTCATTACCCTTCTAGCTTGTCCAAACGTTGAGAACGTAGATGTTCTGGTCTGGAATTGTAATATTCTGTAAGTCAGGGATCTGTGGAGTTTGTACACTTCGAATAGAGAGATGATGCCAGCCATGGTTGTCTTACCGCTTTTGCGTCCGCAAGCAACGCTTCAACGGATCTCGCTCTCCAAACGTATTGATAATCACCACCGCGGCATAGGCACCTATGGTTACCATTTCTGCAATAGCGGCGAGGCAAATTCTTCAATCATCCCATTATCCTCAAATCATTTACTTAATCGGGTGAGAGTTATTTAAGCATGATTACGAGAAGTCAAGGCCTTACGATGCTACAAGTCGAAAGCGTGGATAAACGTTGTGCATCTTTTATACATGTTACCTATTGGAACCATAAAGAATGGACTGGAAGATTTAAAGCTTGGATTGACCAATGGGGCCTTCCACACGCGCTATCTTCTCGTTTAGCTAGCGCGTACCTCTACAGTTTCTCTAACGCGCCACCCATTCTTTGAACGGCTTCTTCCAGTTCTTCCATTGGCCTTGAATAAACCATCCTGACGTATTCTCTGCCTAAATCCCCAAAGGCTGATCCGGGAACTGTAAGTACATGGGCTTCGTTTAATAGATACTCTGTCATTTCCTCTGATGAAAATTTTGTCTCAACTATTTTCGGGAAGGCATAGAAGGCTCCCTTAGGCACCCAACAGGAAAATTTACCCATCTTGTTTATTTCCTTTATGAAGTAATCTCTGCTTTTCTTGAACTCTTTAACCATGGCCTTGACTTCTTCTTCGCATTCCCTCAAGGCCACGACACCGGCCCTCTGGACGAAGGAGCTAGCGTGTGTCACTGAATGTTGCTGAATCTTTAGCATATTATCGATTATCTGCTTGTTTGCCACGGCATAACCAAGCCTCCACCCCGTCATTGAATAGGTCTTTGAGAGTCCATTGATGGTGATTGTTCTATCCTTCATGTCTGGAAAGGAGGCGATGCTATAGTGGCGATTTTCATCATAAATTATCTTCTCGTATATTTCATCGGTCATCACGAGGAAGTTGTAATCGTTGGCCAAGTCGGCGATCATCTTGAGGTCTTCCTTAGGAAAGACTGTTCCCGTCGGGTTATGAGGCGAGTTTATTATTATCATCTTTGTTTTCTTTGTGATTTTGTTCTTGATCTCCTCCTCATCTAGCCTGAAATCTCTGGATTCCAAGAGACTTATCAGTATCGGCTTGCCTCCTGATAGGATAACCTCAGCTGTGTAGCTAACCCAGTAGGGATCAGGGATAAGCACCTCATCCCCGGGGTTCAGAACGCTTAACATAGCTGTAAACAGAGCTTGTTTCGCGCCTACGGTTACAATGATTTCCGATTCGTCTGCCTCGATCTGGTTATCAATCCTCAATTTTTCAGAAATAGCCTGTCGCAGCTCCTTTAAACCAGCGCTTGCAATGTAGTGAACATAGCCCTCATCTAGGGCCTTTTTCGCTGCTACCTTGATTTTTTCTGGAGTATCAAAATATGGTTCTCCCTCTGAAAGATCGATGACATCGACGCCTGCTGCACGAAGGGCTCTAGCCTTATCGGGCAACGCAACTGTTGCTGAAGGTTTTATCCCTTTGACCCTTTCTGCTATGAAACTTGCAGTCACTCCCATACTAGACACCACAATACAAGACATATAGGGAGGTTAATAATCAATTTTTCTCTAATCATGGAAACATTAAAATTAGTCAAAGTTAATTTAGGGTTTCTATAACATGTTGACGAGGGACCGACGTGAGCAAATATGAGGAAATTTCCGGTGTACAGTTCCTATTGGGGAACCACGCCATTGCAGAGGGAGCTATTGCTGCTGGGTGCCGATACTTCGCTGGTTATCCGATTACACCGGCGAGCGAGATAGCAGAGCGAATGTCTGAAAGAATGCCTCAAGTGGGCGGTAGGTTTATCCAGATGGAGGACGAGATAGGATCGATTTTCTCTGTGATAGGTGCCTCCTTAGCTGGTGTTAAGGCCATGACAGCAACAGCCAGCGACGGCTATAACTACATGTTGGAGGGCATATGCTTCGCAGTTACCACAGAAGTGCCATGCGTTATAGTCAATGTTCAAAGAACGAGGCAGGATATACAGCCTACACAAGCAGATGTTATGCAGATAAAATGGGGGGCTAGTGGTGATTTCGAGATCATTTGCTTAGCTCCATCATCTGTTCAAGAAGCCTTTGACCTTACGGTTGAGGCCTTCAATCTAGCTGAAAAATACAGAAACCCTGTGGTGGTGATATCCGAAGCGATCATTAGTCATATGAGGGGCAGGGTTGTTATCCCTGAACATGATAAGATAAAAATAATAAATCGAAAGAAACCGAAGGTGCTCCCCGAGGAGTTCCTGCCATTTAAGGGGGAAGAAGATGGGGTGCCCCCCATGTCGAAATTTGGTGACGGATACAGAGTTTTATACTCGGTTAACCCCCATGATGAAAAGGGTAGGATCCTTTGGAACCCGGACGTTTATGAGAGGCTCTACGATCGGCTTCTCGGAAAGATCGCAAGGGATGTTGATAATATAGCAAAGTACGAAACTCATTTTCTTAATGATGCAGACATAGCTGTCGTCTCGTATGGGAGTGAAACTAGGTCGGCTCTTGACGCTGTTGTAAAGGCGAGGAAAGAGGGGATAAAGGCAGCTAACGTGAAGCTCACAACCATTTGGCCCGTTTCATCTAAGCTTCTGGAGGAGGTGGCTGACAGGGTCAAAATAATCATGGTTCCGGAGATGAATGTTGGAAAATATTTCCTAGAGGTGCAAAGGATTTGCGATGGGAAGACAAAGCTTGTTTCTATGCCTAAGAATAGGGGTGAGATGCATACCTCTGAAGAGATACTGAATATTATTCGGAGGGAGTCAAAATGAAGCCCCATCCTAATGCTAAGTTCATAAGGGAGGGCGGCTTGCCCCATATGTTCTGCCCTGGCTGCGGCGTCGGTCAGATCATGAACTACTTTCTCTATGCGATTCAAGAACTGAACATGGATATAGATGATATGGTGTTGATAGGCGGGGTGGGTTGCAACGCTAGGATACCGGTATACATTCATGCGGATGCTATTCATGGTGTACACGGAAGAACATTGGCGTGGGCAACGGGTGTGAAGCTTGCAAACCCTGAATTGATCGTGGTGATTTTTGCAGGCGATGGTGATTGTGCAGCGATTGGAGGTAACCACTTCATCCAAGCGGCTCGGCGAAATCTTGACGTGACCATAATAGTTGTTAACAATGGAATTTATGGGATGACCGGTGGCCAGGTTGCTCCTACAACACCCAGTGATGCAAGAACCTCAACAACACCTTTGGGGAACATTGAGAGCCCATTTGATCTCTGCAAATTGGCAGAGGCAGCAGGCGCCACCTATGTTAGCAGGTGGACAACAGCCCACCCGAGGCCCGCTATACAAGCCATTAAAAAGGGCATAAGGCACAGAGGTTTTGCCTTTATTGAGATGGTTTCACAGTGTCCCACATATTTTGGCAGGTATGTTTTAAGGTTCACAGAGCCTGAAGAGTACTTAAAATGGCTTCGGAAAAATTCTGTATCTAAGGAGAAGGCCAGTAAAATGAGCCGAGAAGAGCTTAGGGGAAAGATCGTTGTGGGGGAGTTTGTTGATAAGCGGGAACCAACTTTAATTGAGAAATACCTGGAAATGGAGAAAATGGTTAGGAGGTAGGGTGAATGCCCAATAAAGTTAACGTTAGGTTCGGTGGGTTCGGTGGGCAAGGAATCGTTATGTCCGCGGTGATCCTTGGAACAGCAGCGGCGGTGTATGAGGGAAAAGACGCCATGCAAAGCCAATCCTATGGACAACAAGCAAGAGGCGGCGAGTGCAGATCTGAGGTTATCATCTCTGACGAGAAAATAGTTTATCCAATAGTGGAAAAAGCCGACATTCTGGTGATAATGTCAAGGCCGGCTCTTGAAACATACATAAGTACATTAAAAACAGGCGGATGCCTAATATTAGACCCAGATGTTGTAGGTTTTAGCCCGGGTAGGAAGGACATTGAAATAATTGAGATACCCGCAACTATGACCGCTGCCAAATTGGGAAGAACCCTCGTCGCCAACGTGGTTATTCTTGGAGCGCTGGTGGAGAAAACAAAGATAGTTTCAGAGGAGGCCCTTAAAAAGGCCATAAGCGATCTTGTTCCTCCATCCATGGTTGATTTAAACCTTAGGGCGGCGGAAGAAGGAAAGAAACTCATGAGGTCTAGAACGCTAGGGTGATGTGAGTTGGTTGAGGTTTATGTCAATGAAAGATTTTGCAAGGGTTGCAAATATTGTATAACCTTATGTCCAGCAAAGATTCTTGCGTTATCAGAAAAGCCTGGCGTAAAGGGTTACTTTTACGCTGTGGTTAAGAACCCACATGAGTGTACAGCGTGTAGATTATGTGAAATGATCTGCCCAGATTTTGCTATATCCATAGACACCGGCGAGTCATAATGTTTTATGGTTAAGAACCTCCTAACGAGGTGCCTCTCTCCATTTTTCCAAAGTTTAAGAAAATGAAAATAATGATAAAAACCATGATCATCTTTTTAGAGACTGTGATGCTAGTCCAGGAATGTCTCTGGGATATTTCGCTACGGCAACACCAGCGCTTTTTAGGGCTTCTATCTTGCTGGTCGCTGAGCCCTTACCTCGTTCAATTATGGCTCCAGCGTGACCCATCCTCTTCCCCTTTGGGGCATGCCTACCAACCATCAACCCAATCACCGGTTTAGTTATACTGTCCTTTATGTACTTAGCGGCTCTTTCCTCCATGGTTCCACCAACCTCACCCAAGAGCACAATAACCTCTGTTTCGTCATCCCTCTCAAACATCTCTAGTATATCGATCTGGGTGAGGCCCCAAATAGGCCCCCCTCCAATGCCCACCACAGTTGATTGCCCTATCCTATTCTCTGTTAGGATCTTGCAGGTATCGTAGGAGAGCGAACCGCTCTTGGAGATGACGCCTACGTTTCCTTCCATAAACATTCTATGTGGGTGCACTCCTACCTTGGATTTTCCCGGGGATATAACTCCAGGGGTGTCTGGACCAAGAAGTAAGGTGCCTCGTTCTTTCGCATATCTGATAAGTTTTAAAACGTCAATAGTTGGTATACCCTCTGGAATCAAGACAATAAGATCTAATTCACCATCAATAGCCTCGAAAGTCGAGTCTGTTGCATAAGGCCCGGGGACAAAACTTATGGCAACGTTTGGGTCATGAACTGCGGTCTCCTCAACGAGATCGTATACTGGAACCCCGTGTATGCTTGTTCCACCTTTCCCAGGCGTGACACCAGCCACAACGTTTGTTCCATAGTCTATCATTATTTTTGTTTGGAAGGAACCTACTCGACCTGTTATCCCCTGAACCAAAACTCTAGTCTTTTCATCGATGAGAATAGCCACCTCATCTCCTCCTCGCCAACTCCATTATCTTTTCAACCGCATCATAGATATTGTCGTAGGAGCTGATTCCAGCTTTCTTAAGCATCTCCCTTCCCACATCCTCCATGGTACCTGTCATCCTCACCACAAGCGGTACAGAAGTCCTCTTTTCATTCAAGAACTTGGTTATGCCTTCAGCCATCTCATCCATTCGGTTTAAGCCACCGATGAAATTTACTAGCAACACCTCCACCTTAGGGTTTGAAAGAACAACCTCCATCGCATTTTCCATTAACTTCGGGCTTGTTACTCCGCCCAGTTCACAGAAATTCGCTGGCTCTCCTCCCAGATCCTTGACGATGTCTAAAGTAAGCATACCAGTACCTGCCCCATCGCAAATAATCCCAATGTTACCATCCAGTTCAAAATAGGAGGTGAGCCCCGCTTCAACCGCTTTGACCTCACGAAGCTTAGCACCAGACGCTGGCCTAACAAACTCTTTCTGTATCTCATCAATTAATTCTCTGTGCCTGAACGACGCTCTGGCATCAATGTTCAGTTTCGCGTCAACGGCGACAAATTCATCGTTTGTAGTGAGGGCCAAGGGGTTAATTTCAACCAGCTCGGCTTCGTACTTTTCAAAAGTGTTATACAGAATTTTAAGAATTCTAGCAAAGGACTCTACTCTTTTTTCATCAAAACAAACCTTCTTGGCTATGCTTCTTCCCTCAAAGTCTGAAAAACCCTTGAAAACATCTATCTTCCTTTCGATTATCTTCTCAGGAGACCTCTCAGCGACCAGCTCGATCTCCACTCCGCCTTCACTAGTGGCGATAACCATTGGTGTCCTCGCTTCCTGGTCGATGGTCACACTGGCATAGAACTCGCTTCTTGTGGGTATTTTTTCTTCCACCAATATTTTTCTTATCTCCTCCCCTTTTATTTCCGAGGCAAGCATCGCCTTAGCTAACTTCCTCGCCTCAAACGGATTCTCAGCGAACTTCACTCCACCAGCTAACCCCCTGCCACCCACAAGTACTTGTGCCTTTAACGCAACAGATCCTCCCAATTCCTTGGCTATTTTCTCCGCTTCCAACGCATCAGTCGCAACCCCACCCCTAGGCACCGGAATTCCTTCTTGCCTAAAAATTCTCTTAGCTTGAAACTCAAACAAATTCATGGTTCATTCGCTCCAAAAGAGGCGCTATGGAATAAGTACTTGAATCGATTGATCTTAAGTCACTTTGCCTGATATGATATCTCTTTCCTGTAGGGGAAAAGAGCCGGGGTTCCCCCGGTATGGATGAAGACGACAGTATCATTTTTGCTAAAGTATCCCTCCCGAATCAGGCTGATTAATCCAGCCATAGCTTTGCCCGTGTATACGGGATCCAAGATTATCCCCTCCGTCTGAGCGACAAGCCTTAAAGCCTCTAACACCTCCCTGTTAAGCACGCCATAACCCTCCTTGACGAACCTGTCAAACACTATTACATCACTCTTTTTGAAGGTTAGGTTCAAACCTAAAAGAGATGATATCTCATTAGCCATTTTAGCCGAGTTCTCTGCCAGAATTTCCTTCGACTCTTGAACACTGATACCTAACACCTTAATTCCTGTGTTACGGGCTTGAGCACCGAATAATAAACCAGCCTGCGTCCCTCCCGAGCCGGATGCATTTACTGTATAATCAATTCTTACACCCATCTCATTGGCTTGGTTTAGAAGTTCAGCTATGATCAGCGGGTATCCTACAATGCCGGGAAGGCTTTCGTCACTCACAATTTGAGGGTGCTCCCCTTTGGCCCAGAGCTCCCTCCTCACCTCCTCCATGGCTAAATGCGTCTCTTCTGGCTTGATCATCATAAATCTTACCTCTGCGCCCAACAGGCCATCCAAGAGAAGATTTCCATCATATTCGTCTGGTTCCTCTCCGCGAAGGACAAGCACAGCCCTCATTCCCACCAGCCTGGCAGCGGAGGCGACCATCCGAACCCAGTTAGATTGAACCCCAGCTCGACCACCGGTAGCAATGACCACATCTACTCCCTTCGCTCTGGCATCGGCCATGCAGAACTCAAGAACCCTAGCCTTGCTTCCGCCGAAGGCAAGGCCTGTTTCGTCATCCCTTTTGATGAAGACCCTGGGTCCACCCATGGCCTCAGAAAACCTCCTCATTTCCTCCAAGGGAGTAGGTAAGTTGGCCAGCCTAATCCTCGGTAGCTTTTCTGTCCACATCTCCGGTCTCATAATCATGGACGGAACTATGATTAAAAATTTTTTGCTCATACAGGAGGGGTTATAGGATGAGACCTTAGCAGCTTCGCTAACTTCCTCACACTTTTATCCTTTACATGCTTTTTGCATTACATATTGCAGCTGCAGTATCACTTGAAGTTACTGCATGCATGCGCGCAGCGACTTACGACATCTATACTCACCAAAATTCTTTGGGAACTCACCGCGTAAAACCCTTGCAATATCTTCAGCTGCAACTTTAGTCATTCTATTTAGTGCTCGTATGCTGGATCCGGCCATATGCGGCGTAATCACGCATTGTCCAATTAAAGAGGGAGTTATTGGGGCTTGGTGGTTCTTCCTTGAGGATGTCTTGGACACGTACCAGTACTGGTATAACCGACTGAGGGTGCACCAGCCTCTGGGAAGGTCTCTATCGATGGAGGCTTTATCTAAACAGTACGATGTCGGCGTTGCGCAACTCTTGAATACAGAAAAGACCGCCATAAGCAGGTTACGTATTCTGTGGTTCCGTCTGGGAAGAAACCGATCTCCTCAACCTCGCCCTACTTTGTCAAGTCATCCATGGCCGCATGCGCTTCTCATCCAGTTTTAACGCCCCAAAGACGCCTGTTTCATTCTCAAGGCTTCAACATTCACCAAATTTTTCGGTAGTTCACCGCGTAAGACCGCAGCAATGTCCTCTGCAGCAGTTTTTGCAATAGTCTGCAAACACTCCCTTGTGCTTCCAGCCATGTGAGGTGTGATAACCACGTTATGTTGTTGAAGAAGAGGGTTACTAGACGTTGGGGGCTCTTTTTCAAGGACATCCAGCGCTGCTCCGGCTATCCTATTCTCTTTTAATGCTTTGTAAAGAGCAGCCTCGTCTACAACTTTGCCCCTCGAAGTGTTCACCAAAAAGGCTGTTTTCCTCATCAGCTTAAACTGTTGCTCACTTAGCATATGATAGGTTTCATCCGTTAAGGGAACATGGATACTTATGAAGTCAGATTCTTGAAGCAGTGTATTAAGGTCCTTGTACTCAATATCTAATATTTTTTCCAACTCTGGCTTTCTCTTTCTCTTGTAATAGAGGATTTTCATATCAAAACCCCTTGCCATTTTTGCAACGGCAGTGCCGACGTACCCTAACCCTATGATGCCGAGGGTTTTACCACGCAACTCTGTCCCGAGAAACCTTGCTTCTCCCCATTGTCCCTTTTCTCTCACTTGTTTGACTGCGAAAGGTATCCTTCTGACTAAAGACAACATTAAACCCATTGTAAGTTCTGCCACTGCTTCTGCGTTTCCTCCAGGAACATTTGTTACAAATATTCCTTTTTTGGTGGCTGCTTTGACATCAATTTGATCTACGCCTGCGCCATGTACAGCAATTATTCTTAACTTTTTTGCAGCATTTATTGTTCTTTCTGTTATAATCCCCGGTCTTACAAAAAGTGCAATGACATCTTTCATTTCTTCAATTAAGTCGCTTTCTTCTTCTGCGGTCAGAACTCTATGCGGAAGCGCTACGGTATGAATATCCGCGATCTCACTTAATACCTCATTAACAGTCTGTATATCTACAGGATAATCTTCGGTCACAGTGACCAAAACTCTGCTTTTTTGCATATATTGGTCTCCTTTTTGACGGTTTAATTATTGCGTTTATAGACTTTTATGTTTAACCTATTTTGTCCCTGTGGAACTCTCAATGGGAGGAGGGCCAAGGGGTCGTCAAAAGCTTAACAACGGTTACGTTCGGTTACGACTACTTTTTCGGCTTCCTTAAATGCCTTTTGGACATCTTTTTTAACTATCCTTCCCTCAGGTCTTGTGCCAGAGCTTAACCGAGATCTGGCTGCAAATCAATCATCTTCAGTTGAATGCCCATATCTCCAAATGTTGTCGACAGCTCACTATAATATCGATGAAACTGATCGTGAGGGCAGGCTCTGCATGTTGAATAAGTCACATAAACAATCACTCTCGCAACATTTACCTCTTCCTTGGACTCAATCCCAGGGTTTAAGATAGATATGAAATCTGTTAAGGGCGATGTAAGACTGGGAAAAAATATGAAAAGAAAGAGAGAGATCAAAGCAATGCGATTTAGTATCATGAAATGCTCACTTTTGTCTTACTATAACTCGTCATTCTAGTTTAGAATAGACGTTTTCATATATTAAATAATGCTGTTCTCTGATACTAAAAGCCACTCCAAAGGCTCAACATGTTCTTGCATATAAGACGTGGTGGAGAAATAATACCAGCGGAGTTATATCCCGCATATTGAAGCAATTTTGAAAC
>Ga0315310_10000513_pt1 | contig 24851 bp, 24 predicted proteins | sample TDP5_MG_FD_203630 | JGI IMG/M metagenome (GOLD analysis project Ga0315310, IMG submission 203630) | Freshwater sediment microbial communities from Lake Towuti, South Sulawesi, Indonesia - TDP5 | ecosystem: Environmental > Aquatic > Freshwater > Lake > Sediment | place: Indonesia: South Sulawesi...
TCGAAATTGCCACGACGCTCATCGGCAAGACTGGCTTGGAGATAGTGACCTCGAAGCCGATCGTCATCTATAGGGAGAGCATTAGACGACCAGCGGGGCCCTTCGAAGGCAAGTCACCTAATAGGCACAACCGCATTCAGATTCTAGTCGAGCCTCTGCCCCAAGACATTATTGACATGATAAAGGGAGGCGAGATAGGTGAATACATGGATCGCCATGCCCTAGCGAGGATTCTCAGGGACAAAGGATGGGAGGCAGACGAAGCTCGAGGTGTCTGGAGCGTTGATGAAAGCTGCAACATCCTTACAGATGTGACCAAAGGCGCACAGTATGTGCAAGAGGCAAAGGACATGATCATCTCCGGGTATGCGTGGTCTCTGAAGGAGGGTCCGTTAGCTTACGAGCAGATCAGAGGCCTCAAAGTCAAGGTAGTGGACATCTCGTTACACGAGGATCCGGTGCACCGGGGGCCCGCGCAAATAATGCCTATGACTCGTAGAGCATTTTTTGCGGCGTTCCTGTCCGCTGACCCTTGTCTATTAGAGCCAGTCCAGAAGATCACCGCGAAGATCCCACCTGACCTTTTAGGGGCAGTCACAAGCGTCATCACACAGAAGAGGGGAAGAATAATTTCAGTCGATCAGAGGGGCCATCTCGTGTATGTGGTTGGAGAGATGCCGACCTCGGAAACATTCGACCTCTCCGAGGTCCTGAGAAGCGCCACGGCGGGACGCGCGTTCTGGGGTCTAGAGTTCTCACATTGGGCCCCGGTGCCAGCGTCGATGATCACACAGGTGATCCAAGACATAAGGAAGAGGAAGGGGCTTCCGCTCGAACCGTCCAAGGTCGAAGACTTCATCGATAAGGCGTAGTCTTCGACATCTCCACTCAGCTCCGTTTCCAAGCGCTAGTCCCAGTTCGTTCCAAGACGAACGAAAGCCGTTAGTTATATGGCTGATTGACCACGTATGCTTGTACAGCGGCCGTAGTCTAGCCTGGTCTAAGACGTCGGCCCCCCAAGAAATTGGCCTCAGGAACAGCCGGCGACCCGGGTTCGAATCCCGGCGGCCGCACCAAAACCTCCACACACATTTACCGACTAACGACGACGGTTCAAATTGCGACGGCCGCACCAAGTGATCGTGGCACACACTTCACTATTAGCGTAGAAATGTCGAGAGTGGCCATTCATTCAAGATATGTCGGAGGGTCCGTGAGAGACTAGATTCTCATTATGAGGACATAAGCACAATGGAGCTTACCGCACGTGCTCACGGTACTGTAGAGCCTTTTTTTAGTACGAAGCCGCAATAAGGAATGGTAGGTGGGGTGGGTTGAGAATCGCCCCTGAGGAGGGGCTGTCCAATTTTCAGAAGCTGGCTCAAGATCATTGGGCTAAGTTGTCGGAGGCAGACACGAGAGCAAAGTACATCGATCCCCTGTTCACGCGGTGCTTGAATTGGCAGGAGTCAGACATAGTCAGGGAGGAGCACATTAATGCTGGATACTTGGACTATGTTTTCAGAGTTCGAGGCAAGAACGTATTCGTTTTGGAGGCGAAGAGGTCCGGCGTTGCCTTCACAACCCCGATAACGTTCAACCTCAAGAGAAGACACAGAATTGGATTCGTGATGAAAGATCGAAGCGTGAAAGATGCTCTTGAACAGGCACGACGCTATTGCATCGATAAGGGAACCCTTTTCGGAATTGTGAGTAACGGTACCCAATACATAGTCTTCGAAGCAGTGAGACCTGGTGAAGACTGGACTGACGCCAATTGCATTATCTTCTATAACCTAGATGACATAAAGAACTCCTTTGTTGAGTTCTGGAATATCCTAAGTAAGGATGCAGTCGAAAACAACTCATTGGTCGACAGGGTCTCTGTGCCAGCGGAGGAGTTCAAGTTCACCCGTCCAGTGGACAATATTCATTTCAGGAACGAAAAACAGCCCAGAAATGATCTTTCTCGTTACATGGCTCCAATCATTGGGTATGCTTTTCAAGAGATCACCGAGCCGGAGAAGATAGACATGTTAAGGCAATGCTACGTTTACGAGAAGGAATTCGAAGAGGTCGACAGATCACTTCGGAGGTATTTCTGCACCGATATGCCAGTGGCGTATGCTGCTGATGATATCAAGAAAATCGTTCAGAAAGGCGAGAGTGCGGGAGTATTCGAGGACGACTTTCATAGATATGCAGAGCTAGTGCAAAAGGATCATCAGGAACCGGTCATCTTCCTGTTGTTGGGGGGCATCGGGGCCGGAAAGACAACATTCATCCATAGATTCTTCAACATAGTGCTAACCGAGAAAGAACAGGAAAAGATACTATGGTTCTACGTGGGTCTCAGAGATGCTCCCACAAGTGAAGATCACGTAGAGAACTACATTATGGAGAAGATATTGGAAGATCTCTCCGGCAAGTACCGCACACTGGTCCAATATGTGAAAGAGGAGTTTAGCCTCAATGCATTCGCGCCTAAGCTGCAAGTGGTTCGTAGTCTCTTCGCCATTCTGAAGGCACTCGGTTATGTCATATGCATAGTTTTGGACAATGTTGATCAACATATATCTGCACTACCGAAATTCCATGAGCAGGTATTCCTGAAGGCCAATAGTTTGACAAAAACGCTCAGAACTATCACGATCCTGACTCTGAGAGAGGAATCGTACTATGGATCTGATCTTGTAGGTGTTTTCGACGCATATTACATACAGAAGTATCTGATTTCAGCTCCGAATTTCATAGATCTGATAGTGCACAGACTAGACTACATATTGGACAAGCTGAGACTCCCGGAGGCCGAATTCAGAAAGCTCATAAAGACCAATATGAACTACGGATCGGCGCTTGACGACATAAGGGATTTTCTTCATGTTATCAGGGACTCTATACTTCGGAACCCAAAAAGAGGAGTATCTGCATTCATGAAGCAGAGTTCTGGCGGAGACATGAGGAGAGCCCTTGAGCTGTTCTCAAACTTCCTTGTGTCGGGTAACACAAAGATCGATGAGATACTTGACAAGTATCGTGTTTCTGGTTCATATCAGATAGCTTATCATCAATTCATAAGGTCCATCATACTCGGAGACTACAGATATTTCTCGGGAGAACATAGCCATCTAATGAACGTGTTTGACTTCAATGTGGAACACTCCCACAGTCATTTCCTGCACCTTAAAATTCTCAGTCTTGCCTTTGATCGTCTGACCAATGAATCGCCGATAGGAAGGGGTTACTTGTCCATAAACACGCTTCGGAATGAGGCGATGAATATATCCGTCAATGTCGAAGCTGTGGAAGACTCCTTGATAAGACTTGCCAAATATCGATTGATAATGCTTGACACTAGATCGAGAGAGACTCTCGATCGTGCGTCGCACTTCAAAATCACGGAAGGAGGAGGTTACTATCTGAATGCCTTGATTAGGAGATTCTCCTATCTTGACTTGGTATTAGCAGATACGCCTATCGCAGACCCGGATCTCGTTCATGAGCTGAGAAGAGTCATTCACATGGGGGACCTGAAGGTGAGGTTTGACCGCACGAGGAAATTCTTGGAATACCTGCGAGAGATGGAAAACAAGGAATTGACTCTGAATCCTCAGTACTTGTCTTCTCCTCTCGGCAAGCATAGGTTCATGTCGAGGATTATCTCTGGATTCGAGAAAGACCAGAGGTATATCTTGTCGAGAATATCAGGTAAGCAAATCGTAGACTCGGAAGATATCTAGCCGTCGAAGAATCAGGCGATGGGTGAGGCGCCTAGGCCGAGCCACAGGAGAGACAAATACAGCGGATTCAATTCAGTTCTGATGGAATGATTGGCCGACCTGCTACTTCAACGTTGAACTATGCCACTTCAACGTTTAACTTCAATGTCGGAAAACCATGGTTCAACGTGCCTGTGAATCTGCGCTGCTACCTATATCCCCCACATCTGGTGCGCACACACACTTACTGTAACGACAAACGACGGGACGACGAACGGCGACCCTGACCAAGAGGAACACGCGCTCAAGGTTTATAGTTACCTGACCGTCATCACCAGCGCGGTGACTATTCGCTCAATTGAGGTCCCCGCAGATGGAACGCAACGACAATAGTACTACCCTTGAGAACCTGAAGACAGCTGTTCAGAATTTCATCAATGATAGCGTGCGCTTGGTCTGACAAAGCTAGGAGTGCACGTCAGTGAATCTTCTTTTCAATCGTCTCGATAAGTATCTCGCATTGAGAGAAGGCCTGTTCTATTCGTTGAAGAATCTGGCCGCCCCACCAATATCCGAAATACTTCTGTGTCGAAGATAGTTCGTGAAGTCTGATGCTGAGCTCAGTCAATTCCGCTGCTATACCAAGTTCTGTTGCTTCCGGGCGTAGCGTGAATCTGTGGAATTCAAAAGCATGATGTCGGAGTGTTTCTTTCAGAATCATGATTTGCCCAGTCTTGAAAAGTCTTTCCCTCATTCTCCATCCATTACGGAAAGATTCAAGACTACTGTGTAGGCTCTTAGAATAGTCATCGAGTGATTCTGCTTTGATTTCGTTGCTCAGAGTCGGAATCATTTCATTCGTCAACACAAGAATCGCTTCTGCCTTCTTTCCGAATTCGTCTCTGTACCGCGATCCCATGGAGACAGGGAGGGAGGCGAGTGCGTCAAGACGACGGGCGATAGCCATAAGGTTCACCCTTAGGTTGAGTTGTTCTGCGGGCTTTACCATGCTCAACCCATCAAAGACGTTGGCGTAGTTCTGTATGTCAAGCAGCATCTGAATGAGATCAGGATCTACGAGGCTGTCCTCGTATGTGGTCAGCGTGAACTTGGTGTCACTAACTATCTTGAGCAGAGTGTCAACATATGTGTGAATCTCGTAAGACTGTGACTTGAACATCAATATCCTGTCCACAGCTTGAGCTGCTTTTTCCACTGCCTTCTCCAAATCCTCCGCGGATGTCATGATCGCCTGTCTTGATTCAAGGAAGCCGGGCAGACTTCGACCAGAGTCAAGAACTATCGATATCACCGGCTTGTTCTTCCCAATGGCTAATCCTACCTCTTGGTTTGCGTAAGAGGACTTTGGGAAGTCGACTGTGACAACTGCTATCAATCCGACACATGATTCAAGATGCTTCAGAATTTCCTCACGCCAATCCGCCGATACCTCTATGTCTTCATGTGCCAAAAATGACTCGTATCCCTTTGTCTGCAGGTATCTCTTTATCTCTCCAGCCACAATTCTGTCATTAGTATCGTAACTCAAGAACAGTTCTCGTGATGCCACTCCCATTCACTCTCTCACTTAGTGCATCTCTAGCTTGAATGCAACCTTCTTGCAGACTCTGAAGGACCTCTCGCTTCTTGCGTGGACGCGTAGTGAGTGAAGAGTACTCTTCCCTATGCCCAGCTCTTTGGCCTCCCTTTGCGTCAGCTCAAGGATTCTCTTACGAAGATCTTGCGTATCGCTTCTCTGTAAGGTTGGACGCGGCTCAATGAAATCTGCCTGTTTGGATTTGTCTAAGAGAAAACGAGCCAGCTCCTGCGTCTTGTTAAGGATGACTGTGTCCCATTTCCAAGTCTTGCCTCCGTACCTGACGCCTGAGTTGAACCGATCCTTCAATAGCTCAAGAAAATGTCTCTTCGCGTCTGTCTCGATGCGGTATCGGTAATCGTCTCCTGTGAAATAGAAATCCTTCAAATTCAATGTTCCAGATTCGAATGCCTCGATTGTTGTGATATCGCCTAGCCATCTGAAAGGCTCCTGCAGATCATATACCAACGACTCCTTCATCTGCTATCCACTCAACTTATACAGAAAACCACCTGAACGTTCAAGACCCACGATGTTTATGGCTTTTTCGATATCTCCTCCAAGACAGCGTAAGAGTAGTTCAAAGCTAGCTTCACGAGAGCTATCTCCGCATCTGGTCGAGAGCTATCCAGGGCCTAGAAACTGATACCGACGAGCTTCAAAGCAGAAATGAAACGTTCACGGCTTGTATCGGAGTACGACTTCTGAGCAGCATAGTTGAACCATGTACTTCAACAAGGTGGACTAGCAAGTTCTGATACCACGGCCGAGATTTCCCTCTAGATCTGCTTTGTCAATTTTGACAAGAGCTTTTCCGGCCAATTAATGCCTGCTAGACTGTTGGCGGTCCGTTCATCAATGCGAGCGCCATCCGAAATTTTCTTGACAACTTCGATCGGAATGTAGAACGGTTGGCGTTTTCTCCAGTCCCAGGCGAGCAAATGAAGACCGCTTGAGTCGACATAGAGAAAGGCGTCACGGAAGTATTCTTGGTATTCGGATTGTAGGGGAACATCCCAGACCCATGCTGGTATGTTGAGCAGGAACAATTGTTCGGGCAGTTCCGCTTTCGTAGCCTCTCGAATTTTGCTTGAATTGAAAATACCCATGAGATGAGTATGGCCATATACTACGTACAACTGTCCTTGAGGAATCTGGCTCCCAGCTATGAAACTCTTCCACCAATCAGCAAAACCTTTCAACGCTTTCATGGGTTTGTAGCGGGTTACGAAAAACTTGTTCCACACAGGTCTCGCTGCAGCAACTAGGATACGTGGAAGAGCGCCAGCTACCATTAGGGATACCGCGATACTTAGAAAGAAGTCTGAAAATGGTGTAAGGATTTGGATAAGACCCGAAAGCAAGAAAGCACCCAGAGCTACAGAAGCCGCCAGAACTAGGATCCAACTCCAAAGTCTGAAGGCTTCTGCCCCGTCTCGAAAGTAGGACATGAGCACCCAAAGCTTGCCCAAACGACGAAAAGTCCAATCAAATTGATGACCGTGAAGAAACAGATAATTCACGTTTCCTACCGTAAGCCACTTAGCGACACCCTCCTCCTTCGGCGGATACGTATCTGGAAATATCTGAATTGAACTTGCTCCCTGAGGAAATTGACCAGGCGTCAGACTAGATGAAAAATCATGATTTCCGACTAGGTAGATCTTTTGACACGTCAACTTCTCCATCACATTCCAAATTGACCGACAAGACAAATCAATGGCAGCGTCACTGGCATCCCATAGTTCCAAGTAGTCGCCAAGAAGAATCAGATGACTGGGTTTGCGAATTTCCAGGGGGTCTCCCCACTTGCCTCGAACTATCGTCACTGACTCGGTCTCACGTTGTTCCAGCCAATTGACGAAACCTGCAAGCCCCAGTACATCGCACTGACTATCATTTTGAATTCCGTAGAATTTCTGGCCGGCCAGAAGGCCCAGATGTGTGTCTGCTATGACCATAATCGGGCCTACTTCGCTCTTCACGCAAGTCCCCTTCAGAAAATGTTCCCGGCTCATTCCCCTACTAATCATCACGACGGAACTTCCACTTAGAGTTTATTGTCTCGCACTCATTATGGCATATGATATGGACCTTGTGTGCGTCAGGGCATGACTAACAGCTCTAACGGAGTTTCAAAGATTTTCAGTGCACTTCATTAGTCACTTCCTGTCGCAAAATCAACACCTAGAAGAAAGCAAGAAGCGTGTACTATCAAAGTCCTGAGTGCCCAAGTAAAGATCATGAACAACGGCAAAGGTTCTAGGAAGTGGAAGGACCACATGCCTTCCAGTGACCCAACGAACTCCATTGTCGCTCCTACAGCCATACCGCTTACGGTCAAGGAGACAGCCCATCCTAGCGGATGCGTATAAGCATAGAATATGCTAGCTGCCCCCATCGCAACATAGAGAAGTATCACGGGCCACTTGAGAATTGGCAGATATCCTTGCACTCCGGCAAAGGCCAGTAGAAGTATGATGGATACGAGTGTTGGTAGGGTTCCTGGCAGCCCTTTGTTCTTCCATGGAAGGAACTTCGAGAGCCTTGTTGCGATTGCTAGGATGAATATCATGAGGAGACTCGTACCAAATACTGATATCGGCGAGGGCACGCCTTTATCGAAGTATGCATAAATCGCGGTTGAAACATGCGAGTATTCGTCTACAGTTGCTATTGCGAGAGTGGTTGCTACTACAGTTAGGAGCCTTCTGGTTTTTATTCTTAGAGTTGCCCAGAGGCTAACGGCTGAGACGCAGAAGAAGCCGGCTAAGAACCATACTGGCACAAGTGCATAATATCCTCCCAAAAAGAATGATGCTACTGTAGCTGAAACCAGAACTAAGACGATGATGAAACTCTTGAGACCCATGGCTTTATATGTCGTGGGTATCCCAGCAAATAAGAGTTCAGTTAAGATCGCGGTTTCAGATAAAAGGAGAATCTTATATCTCCTTAAGAGACAGCTACTCTGGGGGTTGCCTTGAGTTACTTTCTCGATCCACCAGCCCTCTTCCTGCTTGGAATGTTTGTGTACTATCTTGGGAAAAGGTTTGGATGGAGCCTTCGAACCACCCTAATCCTCGGACTGATCATATCCGTCGGACCGTTCATGACAGGGAGCACTCTCCTATACTTGGATGTCGTGGATTGGCCTCTGCCACCTACACCAGGCTCCGTCTGGATGTTCCACGCAAATATTACCGGCATCCGTAAGGCTGACGTGCCGCTTGCTCTAGCTGTCTTCATGCTTCTAATCTACCCATTGTGGCTTCTGTTTGGAGACATATTCGCTAGGAAGCTTGACCTAGGATTCATCGGCCTACGGGAGCTCTCCTATCAAGACGTGAAGAGCCGCCGAAAGAAGCCTACCACCGAATTCGCTGTTAGGAGAGGACCCTCTCCCGCTGAACTCACCAGAGATGTGGTGAATGCGATTGGCGGAATAGGACGTTTCGTCAAAGAAGGCGATCAGGTCATGATCAAGGCAAACATCTGCGGTGGAAACCCAACCATACCCGGCTCATACACTAGCATGGAGGTTGTTCAAGAGCTTGTTAGGATGGTCCAGGAGGTTGGAGGGAAACCCTTCGTAGTGGACTCGGACATGATCTGGACGAAGTTTGACACAGCCGCAGAGGAGGAGGGTTGGAGAGAGTGGGCGCTGAGGGTGAATGTTCCTCTCATGAACCTGAATAGAACTAAGCAGGTCCGCTTCAACTTCGGTAAGGACAGCGCCATAGGCAGGGTTCCCGTTTCCAGGACGGCCGTCGAGGCCAATGTCATCGTCTCTGTTCCCACGATGAAGACACATCTTCTCTGCAACGTGACGTTAGGAATGAAGAACATGTATGGCACCTTCCCGGAGGAGAACAAAGCCAAGTTTCACAGGTTCAAGATTGAAGACGTGATCTACGAGGTGAACAAGGCGTTTACGCCGAGTCTGACGTTGATCGATGGAACGATAGGTGGGGAAGCATGGGGCCCGTTATCGAGTCGACCTGTGAAATTCGAGACAGTGGTTGCGTCTAACGATGTTGTGGCTGCGGATGCTGTGGCCTGTCAGCTCATGGGATACGATCCCTTCGAAATTGCCCACATAAAGCTGGCGCATGAGAGGGGATTAGGCGACGGAAGCTTGAGATTCGACTTCTCCACCCTCCCTTACCCCCATGAGAAGGATGGCAAATGGGTGAGGCCAGAACCTTTGGTTTCAACCTTCTATGAGAGGCTTGTTGAAGCGTTGCTTCTATTGCCTGGGGCACAGGCTCTCTTCGATCTGGCCGCAGACTTCGTGCTGTTGCAGATGGCCAAGCTCCCAATCTTCAGAGAGATAACGTCGATGACGGAGGCCGTTCTAAACGATGTGTTAAGTGCATTGTTTAGAAGTGGTTATAGGGTTGGCACTTGGACCGATGTCGATCTCAAAAGAATGCAGAAGCATCTTGACGAGTTCTGGAAGAGAATGGAAGCAGAAGAAAAACTTTGAACGAAAACTAGAGAAGCCAGACAACTCCTCCATTAGGGAGTCTCGTCTCAGAAGGCTGACTGTCAAAAGCAATTCGTGATCGATTGCAACGTGATGCGCCTTGCTTGGACTGGCGACAGATCTCTCCCTGTCGGTGCGTGCTTCAAGATACCGAATCCAAGCCAGAGCAGAATAGTGACAAGGGAATTGACCAAAAAATTCAAGTTCGCCAAACATGCACACAATAGTGAGTTGCGCATCACTAACCTTAGCAAACCCAGGGTTGGTTGGCGTTGACGAGGAAGAAAGAGGAGGAACAGTTAGGAAGAGGAATAGTGGGCGCCGCAGGTGGGGCCTTACTTGGCCTTGCGCTCGCTGGTCCTCCTGGGATTGTTTTCGGCGGCTTTCTAGGTTTCTTGTTGGGACTGGCGGCTAGCGGGGAAAGGCGGGAGTGACTAATGGATTTTCCTCTTCCCCTACTTCTTCATATCGGAATAATCCTGCTCATCACACTTTTTTCGTTAGGCTTGGTCCTCCGGTTTCGCCGGCATGGTAACGCGAAGTTCTCCGATTTGTTGAACATTCTCTGGCTGAGCGTTACCACCACCGCGACAATCACGAGTTCTGTTAGCGCATTATATTTCGCTTGGACTGGGGAACTCTACCCAGGCCAGACGCTAGCTGACCTTCGATGGCAGTTGGCGGTGATTTCAGTACTTATGCCTGCCGGGGGGCTCTACTTTTATGTCACTCGTATTCGAGATGAGTCCTAAACCTGGCCGAACTTAGCAATCTGCTCTGATTCTTTCTATAGGCGAAACGTGCGCTGAGAAGAAGCCGAAAGATCAAAATCTAGACTGGGCATAGGAACCTGCCAAGGATGTGATGAAATCGTGTTGATGGAAGTCGAAATGACTTGTAGTCGCATGGAGCCTATCGAGGATGTCATCGCGGTCGATAATGTTGTTTGACATATATAAATCTCCCAGAAACCAAGAAAGTCCAGATTCGCTCTGTAACCTATATGTAATCAAACATAAAGTATCTTCATAAAGACTAGGACCACGGTCTCTCTAACTCTGCGAGGGTTCTGAGAAGTCAGGGAGCCGAGATTTTCCGGTCAGGGATATTGCGAAGTCTACGCCTTCTGTTCGATGATCGTGCCCCATTTCCGACTAGAGCTGACTTCGAAGATCAATGAGAGCGGAAGCCCCCTTGACCAGCACCTTCGATCAATGCGCTAGAATCGCAAGGAAGGCAAAAGTCGACTGGTTCGAGATGGCATCAGGCATGTGGTTGAGGCGAATTTGAGGGGGAGGGGGTACCTATACATTTGTATAGCTTTTTTCGAGAGTTGCGGTTCTACATAACCAAGCTCGATGTTCCAGCCATATGAGAGTAGATCGTAGCTAAATTGAGGGTAGCCATCGATGACGCCCCCTGATCGCAGTCGGGTCTGCCCTGCCGGACGGCTCCAAGAGACTGCTGTAGCGTTCAATAGCAAGGCAGTTCGAGGAGGCAAACGTAGTTGGATAAACTACTTCATATGAGCGCCTTTGGCTGGCATCATTGCGATTGTGACGATAATAGCCGATGGTTTTCACTCAGTTAACGTATTCCACATGACTGAAAATGTGATATCGATTCACTGTCACAATACGCCCCCTACTAGGTCATCGTTAGTTTCATCTTGGCTCTGTCGCTTGCTGTTTCGAGGCGAGCTGGCTACCATTGCATCTGCTTAATGGCGTCGTTCATGATTATTGGAGGAAAGATAAGGAATTGTGCCGAATGGCCTTCGCTCCGACTGAGAGCGAATATGGAGAAGTACACTAACTGCATGACTTGCGCGAAGAACCTCAGGCAAGCAGTCAACGGTAAAATGCTTAAGGCGAGACACAATAGATGAAGGGGATCTGAGAGGAATCCCACAAGAAGGAAAGACTTCGTGTTCGCGGGAGATTTAGTGCGTCCACCGCCAAGGTGACGAGGTCAAAGGCGCTCTTCGCCTTCCAAGAAGAACTGAACAGAGGGATCGACAGGAAACTTCTCGACATTGGAAAAGTCCCTAGAAGACGAAGCCCCAAACCACCCGGGCAACCAAGAACCGCCTCAAAAAATAGAGCTGCAATCATGCAACTAGTTTTCAGAAGAAACAAAGCGGGCATCGAAGCAGGTTCAAAGAGGGCCGTAGCTACAACCCCGGACTCAGTATCTCTTCAAGAACTCGACGAGCTCCGCAGAATCACGTTGTTAGTGTGAGGATTTGAGTCATCGAGACGCTCAAGAAGGTTTGGGCTGTCCTGTGTTTTAAGGGCTTACGATTAAGAGGTCTGGAATTCTTTCGTAGTGTGCCTTGTTACTTGTCAAGATTGACATTCTCCTTGTTGTGCAGATGGCGCCGTTGAAGAGATCTCTGATCTCGATTTCCGCGCCTTTGCTCCTGAGTTCTGACCTTATCTGAGAAGCTCTCGCCGCAGCTGCTTTGTCGAATGGCAAGACCGGGTGCTGCTCTACGAGGCTCTCGGCCTCAGCTATTCTCTGCTCCTTTCTTGACGAGAGATAGGCTCCCATGAGTAGCTCGAAGACAGATATCGACGTGATGAAAAGTCGAATTCTGGCTTTCCATTTCTTGTATGCGGTGCAGCCGGGGTCCCTTCTTCTAAGGAAGTCGACTAGGATGTCGGTGTCTACGCATAGGTTTTGGGAAACTTCCAGCCTCTCCAGAGTTTCTTCACCTCTGCCATGGCCTGATCCATTTCTTTATCCCATGCGCCTTCCAACATCTCTGGAGGTATGATTCTCCTTAGAACGGCCCGCTGCTGATCAATGGCCTCTACCTCTATGAAGTCTCCTTCTCTGAGCTTCAACTTGCTCCTAACTTCCCGTGGTATTGTTACCTGATAGTTTCTCGTTACCTTGACTTTCACCATCCAGCTCCCTAGCAAGCCAGCTCGATCCTAGTATAAATCTCTTCTCTTACTAGGAGATGCGCGACAGTCGCAAATCAAAAAGGAGTTGAGAGTCCAAGTTCGCCGGCTAAGGTTTGAAGATCAACGACTATCTTCTCATGTAGAGGAATACCTTCCCTTGAGCTTCGCTCCGCCGTTTCAAACTCCTTCTCACCGTGAATATAGATGCGGTTGAATCCTTCCAACTTGGAGGAGCACCTGATGCGGCGAATAAGATCGTCCATGCTCGCCTTGAACTCCGATAGTTGCCGAAAGCCATCTATTCTTATGGCTCCAAGAAAGTGTCCAAGATTCGCTGGGAGCGGACGGCCGTTCTTGTCCACTGGATATGTCAAGTCGGAGCAGGCCGCGCCGGAAAGCAACGCACTGAAAATATCCACGGCTAAGGCTAGGCCATATCCTTTGTGGCCACCCCTCTCCTCTCCTATGCCGCCCAGGGGTAGAAGCCCGCCACCTTTCCGATCTCCTATGTTCTTGAGAACCAACACGGGGTCACTTGTTGGTTGGCCTTTCTCGTCCGTTGCCCACCCCAAAGGAATCGGTCTCCCAGAACGTTCGTATATCTCCACCTTTCCCTGCGGCACCGTGCTGGTCGCCATGTCGAGGACGAATGGGCGTTCTTGGCCAGCAGGAACTGCGATGCTGATCGGGTTGGTCCCAAGCATGGCGTCACATCCGAAGGTGGGCAAGACAACAGGTTTGGCGTTGGTTGCAGAGATCCCAATCATATCATGTTCCAAAGCCATCATGGCATAGTAGGCCGCGATACCGAAGTGGTTGGAGTTCCGAACGGCAACAAATCCTACATAGCTCCTTTTCGCCTTAGAGATCGCAAGCTGCATTGCTCGATAGGCAACTGGCGGCCCGAGCCCTCCCCCACCATCCATCACTGCTGTGATTGGCGTCTCACGAACTACCCGGACTTGAAAACGAGCCAGCGCCATACCTCGCCTCAAGTAATCCACGTAGCGAGACAGACGTGCCACGCCATGGGAATCTATCCCGCGAAGATCCGCTGAGACCAAGGCATCACTCGTGATCTCTGCATCATCAGGCGAAACCCCCAACTTCTCGAAGACCTGCCTGCAGAAACTCTTCAACACCTCTGCACTAACGGTTCTAGTCGATTGGGACGCAACTTCTCGTCCCTGCCCTGCTTCGGACATTCTTCCCCTGCACCTACGCCTCCTCGAATGTGTTCTCTTGACTGATCAGCCTTGTGATTTCTGGGCTGTTCCGAATTCATTGCTAAACCATCGATAGTGACTACCCATACGATTCCAGAGAAAGCTACGAAGCCATCTTCTCGATCGCGTAGATAGGTTGCTTTCGGAGAGGGCGGGCCTCTACATGTCTTAAATCATTTCGACGGTGAAGATAGCGTTGAAGGTTAGGCATTATGATGCCGAGAAACAAACTAAGAAAACTCATCGGAGAAGGAAAGCCTACTATTGGAACACACTACTCGTGCACTTGGGCGAATCTCGTTGAGATAATAGGTAACTCCCAGCAATTCGACTATGCAGAATTCACAGGCCAATACGGCCCATATACGCTCCATGACCTTGAGCATTTAGCACGCGCCTGTGAAGTCACTGGTATGGATGCGATGATAAAGATAGACCAGGAACCAAGAACCCATATCGCCACCCGTGCGATCCAGGCAGGCTTCACCGGTATGCTCTTCGCCGACTGTCGTACAGCCGAAGATGTTAGGAAATGTGTCCAATCCGCCAAACTGATACCCCAAGGCGGAATCAACGGAGTCCAATACGGGCGGGTAATGGGCTATGGAATCGTCAGAGGCCAACCCGTGACGCTCGAGGAGTACGTCAAACATATCGACGATATCGTCATCGCTATCATGATCGAGACCAAAAGCCTAGTGGACGACATCGAGGAAGCGCTATCCGTGCAAGGCATCGACATGGTCCAGTTCGGACCCAGCGATTTCTCCATCTCCATAGGCCGCCCTGGAGAAGGATACAAGAATCTCCAAATCACCGAGGCCATGGAGAGAAGCTACCAAGTCGCGAAGAGGAAGGGGATACGCATCAGGGCTGAGTGCAACGTGGAGGATATGCAGAAATGGATTGACCTAGGTTGCCGTGACTTCTGCATAGGGAGCGACACAGCAACAATCGGTGCTTGGGCTCAGAACACTGGAAAAGCCATCAGAGAAACGCTGCACAAAGCCAATCTCCTCTAGCCCCTAGCTCTTGCTTTGGCTTCGTCGATTATGGCAGAACCCTTCAACTCCTTGGCCGCTGCTATTGTCTCCGCCTCTTCTGGATGAATCTCAGGGTGCCTCTGGAGCACCCTTACTAGGCCTCGGCTGCGAATGTCGTAAACCTTGAGTTCTCCGCGTTCTATGGCATCGCCTATTACCATCGCGTCGGGTCGTGCTTCTCCTCTCTCCACAGTCTCTTTGTGAACTTCTCTGGTGATGTAGGGTTGGCAGATTCTTAGAACGACGTTAAGCTTCTCTATTTTTGCGAGATGTATGAGCGGCGTAGCGTCCAAAACATAGACGGGTCCGCTACTCAAACGCTTCTCTCCAAGCTTGGTCAACATCCTCCGGGGAAAGGTGCAGCAGGACTTTTTCCCGGCGAAGCAGATCTATCATCTCTCTCAAAGAGATTCCAGCCTTCTCTGAAGCTTTCCAGATTGTGCACCTGCCCCTCCTATACTCTTTAAGTGCACGTGCCGTTTCAGTCTGCTCGATTCCGATTGCTATGAGTTTCCGGGCCACCGTGGACTTGTCAGTCTTCTCTTGCTGGGCCTGTTCCTCGATCTTCTTGATGATTTCCCTCTCCAATCTAACGGTCAGGTTTTGAGTCTTGGCCATAGCGGAGTCCACGCAAGCATCTTACTGTGCCGCTTGCATGTATCTTTACCTTTTCGTTCAGCAAAGCAAATTACGCATGACGGCTGAACGTAGAAAGAGCCTCGACATAGAGGAAAAGCTGGATCCTACCTTGGATAGGGAACTTACTCCCACCCTTGAATAGATGTGAGGTTTCTTGCCCGATTCCTCTCTAACTTTTTTGGATTTGATGTTTATAGGCTGTTTCCACCGGTCTTCTACTCGCAGGCAATCGATGAGAAGTGTAAGGTCAAGGGGTCACTTTAGTGGATTTTCTTGAGCAAGCTTTCCATCGAGATTGCATTGTCGTAAAGTCCTAGTTCTCGTGCGTCCATCCCTAGTGCCAACCCCGTCAGCTGGGTAACAAAGACGACTGGCAGTTGATAGCTTCCTCCAAATTTCTCATTCAACTCTACTTGGCCTCGGTCGAATTGCAGGTGGCAGAACTGGCAGGGAGTCATCAGGCAATCTGCGCCAGCTTCGATCATGTTATCTATCTTCTCAGCAGTCATGTCCAAAGCTATCTCGAGGTTTGCGGCTCTTACGCCACCTCCGGCTCCACAGCACATGGCTTTGTCCTTGTAGTCGATGCTCTCAGCGCCCAAAGCTCTAACCAAGTCGTCCAGAACGGCGGGTCTCTCAGGTGACCCGTGCATCCTAGTTTCGCTGGGCTTGAGGAAGTGGCAGCCGTAGTGTACGGCGATCTTGACCCCTTTGAGAGGCTTCTTGACCTTCTTCTCGATACGCTCGAACCCTACTTCATCGCTGAGAAGCTCTATCACATGTTTGACTTCGAGGGATCCTCGGTATTGCCTCCCGGCCTTGGCCAACGATTCGTTGACTCGATTCCTTAAGTCCACATTATGTTTGAGAAGATGGTTCGCCTCTTGAAGGGTGGCGTAGCAACCATTGCAGGTGGTCGTTATGTCAGCATTCATCTCCTCAGCGATCACGATATTCCTCGCCGCCACGACCAACCATGTCCATAGATCAAACGAGCCGAAGACGCCAGGGGCCGGACAGCATGATGCCCCCCTCACGTCCAACAAATCAATGCCAAACTCGCTCAGAGACTTCCTTGTAGCCGCTTCTATTCCTGGATACCTGTTCGGTGCAATACACCCGAGGAAGTAAGCATAGTCCCGCATGAGAGCTACCTCTTCTTTTCTACTAGTGCCCTGAACCCGGTCTCATCGAGGATTCCTATGACTTCCTTCAAGGCTTCCGGATATTGGTGAACCGTCGGCGGAACCTCGGATAGCGCCAAGCGTTTCCGGATCGCCTTTACTTCATCGTTTATCGGCACGGCATGGCCGTGTTTGAAGACGAGTTGGCAGACCCTGACATGGTCTTCACGCATGTAACCTTGTCTCACGGCGAGGTTCCTTAAGGCGCGGACTATGTCCGTTGTCTTGACTTTTCGTGGGCACCTTTCTTGACAGGTGTAACATGTGGTACAGTTCCAAAGATCGTCGGCTGAGAGTGCATCCTTCCTCAGACCTGTGAGCGTCTTCAGGAAGATCTGCCTTATCCTCCAAGCCGTTCTTCTGCCTGAAGGACATGAGCCAGTGCATGTACCACACTGGATGCAGGCCTTAAGCGTTGCCATCTCATCCTTCGGAAAGATCCTTGAACCTTGCTCTATTACCTCGTTGACGAAATCACTCTCGCCTTCACGTATGGTCTGTTTTTTCAATATTGAGGGCAAACGCCACCATCCTCACGCGGGCGCTTCAAGAGCCCTACACATGTAGCCATATACGTGTTTCCAAGACATGGTCTGATTCGCAGATTGAAAGGAGCTCTATTCAGGAATCTCGATGGGAGCTTCCAAGCCATAGGGATTCCCAATCTTCTCGATATTCTTGCAGGCCTCATCTAGCGCTGTCAAAGTCATCTTCTCGTCAACCAATTCGTTGCGAAGTTTCTGAATCATTGCTGGAGCATCGATCTCGAACGGGCAGTGGTCCTTGCATCTTCCACATAAGGTGCAGGAATACGCCATTGGGAGAGCCTTCTCCATGCCTCCGGCGATGAATGCTGTCCAGATCGTTCCGACTCCTCCGAAATACTTGTGTCCAAACCTTCCTGCGGTCACCCCATATATGGGACACTCGTACAGGCAAGATCCACATTTCATACAGTATAGTGCTTCTCGGTAGACCGGATCCTTAGCAAGCTCTGTCCTCTTATTGTTGACGAAGATCACATGTAGGTTCTTGGGTCCATGAGCGCCAAAGGTTTGAACCTTCTCGATGTCACCTGTCTTACTGGCGCCAGTTATCAGGGAAACATATGACGGAGCCTTGTAGCTAGCGTATCGCCACGTCAGCTCAGAAACCACCATTCCATCCATAAGGGTCGGGACGACCTTCTCGAACCCCACCACTGCTATGTGAGTTCGAGGCGCATTTGTCACAAACCTCGCGTTGCCCTCATTTTCGATAAGAAATACTGTTCCTGTGTCGGCGGCAACTACATTTGCGCCGCTCATACCTATGTCCGCCTTGAAGTAAGCGTCTCTCAGCAGCTGTCTCGCAGTCTCAACAAGCAACCCTATGTCAGGCTCCAGCTTCCTACCCACTATCTCCGAAAGCATCTCTGCCACCCTTTCCCTCGGGACATGGATTGATGGACTGAGTATGTGCATAGGTTTTTCATGGATATTCTGTAGAATGAATTCCCCAAGATCCGTCTCTGTGACCTTATTTCCCTTACCCTCAAGATGCTCGTTAATCTCAAACTCTTCAGAGGTGATCGACTTGGATTTCACGATCCACTTGCCCGTTCCAATCAGCTCGTCAAGCCGCTTCAGCAACTGCTCCGGAGTCTGCACAATGTCACAGTTACCCTTCACGTCAATGATGGAGTCCTTCGCCTGCTTCACCAACTCCTCCATACGCGCCACCGAATACTCCTTGATTGCCCGCCCGTCCTTTCGCTTAGTGACTGTCTGCGGAAAACGAGCCAACGCGAGATTCACGTTCTCACGGAACGAAGCGATAGCCCTTTTCAGCGCCAGCCTTATCTTGGGATCCTCACAGGCCTTGAACAAACTCTCACGATACGCTTCATACGCTTGATCATAGGACATTTCGATCACTTCCCCAGCGCTTCCTCCACCAGTTGACAGAGGTCATAAACCTTCAAGGGCATCTCATGCCTCTGCACATTGTAAAGAAAGTTGACATGACAACTGGGACATGAACTGACTAGCGCATCTGCCTTGAGCGGGAGAATCTCACCGCTCAGTTTTTCGTATGCTGGTTCCATACAAACCTCAGTGTATAGCGCCCACGCTCCTCCGCCAGCACCGCAGCAAGTTCCCTCGCTCCGATTAAGCGCCGTCTCTACCAATTCCACGCCGGGAATCGCCTTCAACACATTTCTAGGTTCCTCATAGATTCCACAGTGCCTTCCCAATTCGCATGGATCGTGATATGTGATCTTCATCTTGACTGTTCCAAAATCCAACCTGCCATTTCCAATCATCTCATCAATCAACTGCGAAGTATGAAAAGTTTGGAAGGGGGGCGGATGTCCTAGCTGTTCAGTGTAGAGTTTTGAAAAAGCTCTAAAGCACCCAGCACAACCTGTTACAAGAGCTCTTGTCCCAGTCTCTTTCAGTTTTTTGAGAACCTTCTCTGCGTTTTCTCTGCCCTTTCCTTCGTATCCTGCAAGAAAGAGGAAGGCTCCGCAGCATCCCTCGTCCGTCAGCTTCTCAAACTTTAGCCGCCCATTCTCGAAGACATGTTCTGCAGATCGGCCGATCTCTGGATACTTCAATCTGTAGGTGCATCCCGTCCAGTAAGTGAACTTTTCCTTCCCAGTCGCGATCTTTCTTAGAAGGCTAGGCTTCTTCTTGGAATGCTTCTTGGCCATTTTTCTTCCTGGCATAAGTGCAACTTCACCTGCTTCCATGTCGCGCCTAATGATATGAAACGATAATGCGGTTATTCATGGCCCTAAAAAGCCTGCTGTAAGCCTAGTGAACTCCGCAGTCTAACACAAGAAATACAAATGCGTGGAGTGCGATGTCATATTCTCAATTGACATCGGCTACAGTATTTCCTGGCCCAGATCGATCACCCAGTGAGTCAGCCTGCTGCAAGTCGCGGGATTAACCGTATGAGTGGGACACATTCCCCTGTAGTCATCGTCGCATGACACGCAGGGAATGCTGGCTATCGTATCAACTGTCGCCGTTCTCCTCCTCGGAAAAATCCTGAATGTCCACCTTCCTTTACTCAACTCTCTCCTTCTCTCGACAAAGCCGCGTCTCTCAAGGTTCAATACCTGCCTAGAGCCCTTTCTGCTATCTAGGCCGAGACGCCTCCAGAGGGCGGTCTGCAATATTCCGTTGCCTCCGTATTGCTGAATGATGGCGAGGGGCCTCCTCATTCCAAATTCCGCTGGATCAACATGAGGAGTGAGAATAATGTGCCGCGGCCTATCGAGAGCTCGAGCGACAATCTCCTCGATGAAGTCAGCTACAATACTCCCGGTTGAGGTGAGCACATAAGTTACTGGAAGACTGCGTTGAAGAATCAGGCCTTTCTTCTTCAATCTTGCAAGATACTTGTATGTTCTTCTAATCGTGATCCCCACAGCCTTCGAGAGATCCTTTACTGAGATTCCTTCTTCGCTCAAAGCGTGGAAGACCCTTCGCTCCGTTGGTGAGGCTTCCCCGGGAAGGCGGACTCTAACCCGATAGAACTGGATGTGGTCTCTTGGGTGGTTCGATTGAACGAGGGCTTCTTTTTGAAGTCTGTTTAAGGTTCTTGGCAATAGAGAACGACCTACTAGTTTGGCGAGTTCTTCGAAGGTTCGATAGCCGTTCTTGATCGCGATGAGCGACAATTCCTCGTGGCATGATGAGTTGGCAGGGAATCCTAGGAGGAAGTTAGTCTTACCAACTAGCTGAAGAACCTTGGAGCCCTTAACAGTAGTCCCATACTTTCTATGCTTCTGTCCGACAAGTTCAGCTTCGACTAGAGGCTGTAGATACCCACGAATAGTTGTCAAACTGTGCCTATGCCCCATCGAACGGAGCCCGTCTTGTACCTCCTTTTCCGTATGAGGTTTCTCTTGAAGCAGCTGAAGGATAGAGACCCTTCTCTGATTCTTGATCGCATTCAAGGCACGTGCCATGATTTGATAATCTTCTAGCGTTGTTGCTTGGTTGTTTTCACTGGTTGTTGTGATCTCGGTTTGATGTTGTCTAGGACTCTTGGCCAAGGGTGTATCCTCGGTGACTTAACGGCGTTAAGTAAAGTAGGGTGGAGTCCCTTATTAAATTAACGGTGTTAAATCCCAATGGGACTATTGTTAAATACGAATCGAAGCAGATCTTAACAGCGTTAACTACAGGTGCGATACTGTGAAGCCCCCTTGTATGGTCATAACATCGCAGGTACTCCCAGCCGTACGAGTCATCGTCGCTAGGGACCTCATCAAGATCCACGAATTGAAACCAGTCCTTGTTGCGTCCAAGATGGGACTTACTCCCGCGGCCGTCACCCAATATGTGTCAGGTGTACGGGGAAGAAAACTGGTCTATGTCCTTCAAAAGTCGAAAAGGGTGAAGCAACTACTGGACAGGCTTGTCAGTGAACTCCTTAAGACCAAGTCTGATCAGTGTGCGATCATAGCTACGGTTTGTGAGCTCTGCAGGGTTGTCAGAGAGGAACGCATACTATGTCGGCTCTGTTACATCTCAGCTAGGATCGGTGAAGCTGATCGATGCGACATCTGTTTGCGGCCGTCCAGATAATTCTGCGGCACATTGATGTTCCGTAATCGGAACATTAATATATCAGTTACCGACATAACGGGGTTTCCGGGAGGAGCATATGAAGAGCTCAAGAGCCCAGACGAGCTCAGTGCCCGACAGGTGGACTATTTTTTCGCAAGCCCCCAAAGTGCTTGCGTCCGCTTTAGTGGAGGGAGTTGGTAACTTGACGAGGTGCCTGAAGTGCGCCGCAGAAGTTGCAGACCCGTTGAAAGAATGGGACATAAAACCTAGAAGTGGACGAGGCGCTGCGCTTCACATACGGCTTTTTCAATGTCCCAACTGCGGCCATAAGTTCAGGGTCACACTAAAGTCGAACTAGCAAGCAGAACCGGATCTGCCAGGGCCCGGCTCCTCCCCGAACCCACCAGTTTTTGGCTAAATAGGCGGAGCAGTTTTCTTTCGCTCCGCGACCGGAATTCTTGTCCATCTCAGAAAATCTCTAGTAGGAGGCTCTTCTTCGTATAGAGTTCTTCTCCTACATTCGAGAGGCGTGTTCTCTTTCCCAGCGTATTCTGCTGCTGTGACTAGCCGGTTTTGGTGTTTCTCAGCTTCTTCGAATACTTTCTTAGCCTGATCTCTCCAGCCCTCGCTTCTGATGATGTGATGGTCAAGAATGGTAACTGGAACCGATCTCACTATTCTCTGGAGGTTCTGAAAACCTTGCTCGATCATCGCAGCCGATATCTTTGACCCCACGAGATAAAGGGGCTGGCCGCCGACAATTAGAAGATTCGGGTTCTCAGACAAGATCGTCTCGAGCGTCGCCTTTGAAACTGGACCCTGCACATCAGAGGCATGTAGAATCTTCTGTTCTCGACGCTGAATCACCAGCATAAGAACCCATCCGAGCTCTGAATTCTCTTCTCCATGGAAAACTGGTTCTGAAAACCTCAACTCTGTCTCATTAAACCTGAAGGTCCTTCCGTCAGCGACTTCCAATCTTTTGATAAACTTGTTGGAGATTCTTTGAAACAACCATCCTCGGCGTCTTTGGCTCATATTCACATGGCTCCTTATGTCCTTGGCCATCACAATCTTTCCAGCGTAGATGGATCTGGCTTCTTCAGGGCTACTTCCGCACCACACAGTATCGACATAGTTGGGAGTATGATGATCATAATGGTAGTGAGAAATCGTGAGGGCATCAGCTCTTGCGGCAGCTTCGCGTATCCTTCTTCGACATTCGTCTCTTGCGGCATACTCCCTTGGGTGAGGCATCAAGGAGAATCTGGGAGCAACAGATACGCCCGAATCCACAAGCACTTTCACATCCTTAGTCTCCACTAAGGTACACATCGATCTGACTCCGAAGCTCTCAAAGGCGAGTGGTGTGACTTGTATCCTCTCCATGTCGGGGCTTCATCACTCCGTCCTTGCAAAACTATCCCCCCACACCTTTTTATCTGTGAGCGGGAAAGCATATCATGGTGAGCGATGACGACTCTGGCCCAAATGAGGCTCCGATGAATTGGATCTTGAGTGCGTTCGAGCTCACCGATCGGAAGAACCATCAAGTGCGCTTTCTTGCGTACGAATTCTTGTGAAAGCGAAGAGGGCAAATGAGCCTAAAAGAACTAGAGGAACGCAGGTGAGAACAGGCGCGCAGAGACGCAAAGCCTAAAACGAAGCTTAGCCAACTGTCTCACAGAATTGTGGAAGAGCATCAATTGGTCCGAGGATCTGAGATCATCAGGGAAACTCTGGCCGGGCCGTCCATCTTTAAGGACGAAGCGCCTCTATCGATAGACTATGTTCCGGTCGACCTTCCCTACCGTGAGGAGAAACTGAAATTTCTGGCACAGCTGTTTCGTTTCACGCTTGAGAACCCTGGTTCCATGAACCAAAGGGTCCTCATAACAGGGAGCATCGGTACGGGTAAGACTGCGGTTTCTAAGCGTTTCGGGATCGATCTAATGAAGGCTGCGAAGTCGCGGAAGATCAATTTGAGGTATATTCACGTCAACTGCAGAGAATGCCGAGGTAGCCTGTTCTTGGTCCTGAAGAGGGTGCTTGGCGAGTTCATTCCTAGCTTTCCTCAGCGAGGTTACTCCTCTGAAGAGTTGCTTCAAATGCTCATGGACATATTGGATCGAAACAATCTGTTTGCTGTCCTAGCTCTTGACGAGCTTGACAGCCTTATTCGTACTGAGGGAACTGCACCGCTTTACAACCTAACTAGGCTTCAGGAAGCGCGATTGAACAAGCCGATGCGCCTTTCGCTGATCGGCATCCTCCGCCAACCAGAATACTTGAGACGCCTTGACAGGAGCACTCTAGGGACGCTCCAGCAGAATATGCTTGAAATGGAGCCTTACTCGATCGAGCAGCTCGTGGCGATACTCAATAGTAGGATCAAGCTTTCCTTTAGAGAAGGGGCTGTCCCTGAAGAATCTGTTCGGTTTGTCGCTGAGCTGGCGTCGACGACAGGCGATGCGAGATACGCGATTGAGCTTCTTTGGCGGTCTGGGAAGCATGCTGATCTAGAGGGAAAGAGAGAGTTGGAACCTGAACATGTTAGGAAGGCTGTATCGGCAGTATATCCGACTCTTAGAGGCGACTATGTGAAAACTCTCTCCCATCAAGAGCGAATCGTTCTCTTGGCTATCGCTAGAGCGCTCGAATCCTCAGGCGCGGCCTATACGACGATGGGGGAGATCGAGGGAGTCTACAGAATTATTTGTGAGGAGCTGAGAGAAGCTCCAAGAGCGCATACGCAGGTCTGGAAGTGCGTCCGTGAGCTCTCTGCCTCTGGAATCATTGAGGCCAAGAAATCTGGAAAGGGAGTTAGAGGCCGCACCACTCTCGTCGGGTTGACCACGACACCTGCGTCAGCCATGAGGAAGTGGCTTGAACTCTCACTAGGAAGGCATGGCAAGGAGATTCGCGAACCGGTCTTCTAAGGTCTAGGTCTCTTGAACTCGCGAGTCAACTATCAAAAAGCTAATAGACCTGTGAGAAAGGGCCTGACCTATCCTGTACATTTGTTGGGACGACATCGGTAGGGATCGGTTCGAAATGTCACAGCCATATTCAAGGTTCAGAATGGTCGACATAGCTGGAAAGGCTGAAGAACAGAGAGAGGCTCTGGCGACAGGAAAGCTGAGGCTGAGGAAGAGCACCATAGAACTCTTGAGAGAAGGAAAGACTGAGAAAGGGGATCCGTTCGGCGCGGCTGAGATAGCTGCGATTTTGGCAGCGAAAAAGACAAGCGAAGTGATACCTCTATGTCACCCGCTGCCGATCGTCGATGTGAAGGCAACAGGAAAGATTGTTGACGACGGCGTTACGGTTGAGGTTCTAGTGAAGACAACTGCGAAGACAGGTGTGGAGATGGAGGCCCTAGTTGCAGCTGCTGTCTATCTCTTGACTGTGTGGGACATGACGAAGCAGTATGAGAAAGACGAGGCAGGGCAATACCCGTTCACCGCGATCGAA
>Ga0315310_10000516_pt1 | contig 24711 bp, 20 predicted proteins | sample TDP5_MG_FD_203630 | JGI IMG/M metagenome (GOLD analysis project Ga0315310, IMG submission 203630) | Freshwater sediment microbial communities from Lake Towuti, South Sulawesi, Indonesia - TDP5 | ecosystem: Environmental > Aquatic > Freshwater > Lake > Sediment | place: Indonesia: South Sulawesi...
ATCTAAATTAATACTCGTATTGAATAATCCATAATCTATAGGTCGTTCTATTTTTTCTTCAATAAAAGTAATGTCTGTTAAAACCACACCCATAAAACTATATTCTTTTATTCTGAAGTTAAAATGAGGTAAGGACGTTTGACTTATTTGCTTAATGATATTTTTTCCCGTATCCATAAAAGAGGCTATTAAATATTGAAATGCCATTTTTATATTGGAATTTACTTCTTCTCGCTCTTCATCTGCGTGAATTGACCTTCTTCTGATTTCATTAATCAATAATTCTCTTTTATATTCCAGTAATTCCAATGACTTTTCGAGAAACTGTAAATTTTTCTTATAGGATAAAAGTGTTTGTTTATTGGCTTGTATACGCATAATTTTTCAACTGAATTTCTCATATTTAGTTATATATTCATCTCTTATACGCGTTAATTCACTCTCTGGCAGAATTGATAAAATTTCCCAAGCTAAATTTAGAGTTTGTTCGATTTCTCTATTCTCATCTTGCCCTTGATTTACAAACCTGCCAATAAATTGCTTACCAAATTCTAAGTATTTCTTGTCAATCGGTGTAAGTTCTTTTTCTCCTATAATTGAGGCTAATGCTTCTACATCTTTCGTCTTTGCATATGCCGCATATAATTGACTGGATACATCTCCATGGTCTTCCCTTGTTTTTCCCGTCCCTATACCATCTTTCATTAATCGTGATAACGAACTCAAAATATTGATGGGAGGGTAAATTCCTTGACCTGCCAAAGTTCTATCCAATAGAATCTGCCCTTCCGTGATATAGCCTGTTAAGTCTGGAACAGGATGTTCTATGTCATCATTTGGCATCGTTAAAATAGGAATTTGCGTAATTGATCCCCGTTTCTCTTTTAACCGCCCTGATCTTTCATAAATGGAGGCAAAATCTGAATAAAGATAGCCGGGATAGCCCTTTCTGCTAGGGATCTCTCCTTTTGATGAGGAAATTACCTTTAAAGCTTCGGCATAGAGGGTCATATCAGTTAAAATAACTAAAACATGCATGTTCTCATGATAAGCCAAATGTTCCGCTGCTGTTAACCCAATTCTAGGGGTAACCAGTCGTTCCATAGGTGGGTTTTCTGCCAAGTTCAAAAACATGACTACATTTTTTAAAGCCCCGGTTTCCTGAAATTTCCTCCGAAAGAAGGTCGCATCATCATGATTAATCCCCATTGCTATAAAGACAAATGCAAACTCTTCTTCTGACTTTGTTTTTGCTTGGCTAATAATTTGAGCGGTCAATAAATTATGAGGTAATCCTGCTCCTGAGAAAATTGGAAGTTTTTGGCCTCGCACTAAAGAATACATGCAATCTAGGGCAGATATACCTGTTTGAATGAACTCTCTTGGATATTCCCTCGAAACTGGATTTATCGCAGCTCCATTAATGTCCGCAAACTCTTCTGCATATACCTTTGGCAATTTATCAAGTGGCTCTCCCGTACCACTGAAAACCCGTCCCAGCATTTCTCCAGAAACTCCGAATTTGAAAGTATCTCTCAAAAAATTTACTTTTGTTTGATTTAGCGATAAATTAGAGGTCCCTTCAAAAACTTCTGCGATAATGAAGTTCTTATTAATCTGCAGGACTCGTCCTCTTCTTGTACTACCATCTGGCGTGGTTATTTCTAGCATTTCATCATAACTAACGCCTTTAACAGTATCTAAAAAAACCAATGGTCCAATTATTTGATTAACACCTAAAAGACTAATACTTGTCATTAGTTAAAACCACTCATTCAAGCAATTTTCGTAGTTGTTCTTCTATTAAAGTCCGAAATTGGGAGAATTTATCCACCTCTTCATTTTTTATAGAGATTTTCATTTTCATTAGTTGGGGAATTATAGGGACACCTGTAATTTTATAAATTGGAATTCGTTTTTCAATAAGGTCCAACCCTTTTTTGTAAAAATCTATTATAACTTCCAGCATTTTATATTGTTTTTCAGGAGTGGTATAAGTATCTACCTCATCAAGCGCATTCTGCCTAAGTAAACCTTCTTTTATCAGCTGTGCTGTAAATAGCACTAACCTTTCCTCGTCAGGTAGTGATTCAGCCCCGATAAGCTTCACAATCTGCTGCAATTGATTATCATGGATTAAAAGATTGAGCGCTTGGCCCCGATAGTCTGCCCAATTCGCATTAATATTTTGATCCCACCATTCAGAAATATAAGAAACATAGCCTGAAAAGCTATTTATCCAATTAATTGCTGGATAATGACGTGAATCTGCTAACTTCTTATCCAATTCCCATAATACACGAATATTTCTGATAGTATATTGAGTTACGGGTTCCGAAAAATCTCCTGCTGGTGGGGAAACAGCACCCATCAATGAAATCGTTCCTTTTCTTTCTGGTTTCCCATTTACAGTTACATTTCCCCCTCGTTCATAAAATTCAGCAATCCTTGTCGGAAGATATGACGGATGGCCTTCTTCCGCAGGAATTTCTTCTAACCTTGCCGAAATCTCCCGCAGCGCTTCTGCCCATCTACTTGTTGAATCCGCTAATACTGCGATATCATACCCCATATCCCGAAAATATTCTCCAATCGTTATTCCCGTATAAATGCTGGCTTCTCGAGCCGAAACGGGCATATTGGATGTATTTGCAATGAGGATGGTTCGTTGAAGCAAAGGCTTTTTTGAGCTTGGATCTATTAAACTTGGAAAGGATAACAGGATATCTGTCATTTCATTGCCTCGCTCACCACAGCCAATGTATATAACAATATTTGCTGAGGCCCACTTGGCTATTTGCTGTAGGGTTACGGTTTTTCCTGATCCAAACCCTCCCGGAATTGCTGCTACTCCACCTTTAGCTATCGGGAAAAGCAGATCGATTATGCGCTGACCCGTTATTAAAGGTTCATTTGGTAAATGACGTTCAAAATAAGGGCGAGGGGCTCTGACTGGCCACGTTTGTAACATTTTAACAGAATAGATTGAAGAAGAATTAGTACTAATTTGAGCTAGTTCATCCACAATTCGATATGATCCTTCAGCCACAATGGATTGAATTGTGCCAAATACCCTTGGAGGTATCATTATTTTATGAACAACTAAATCGGTTTCTTGTACCTCTCCAATAATATCCCCTGGACCAACTTTAATATGCTCTATTAGAGTAGGGATAAAATACCATTCTTTTTTTCGATCTAAAGGCTCAATTTTTATGCCTCTTTGGATAAAATCTCCTGTTTGCGCTCTATAAACTTCTAAGGGTCTTTGGATTCCATCAAAGATATTTCCAATTAAACCAGGCCCTAATTCCACATATAAGGGCATACCAGTTAGTGTTACAGGTTCATCTAGTTTCAAACCACTTGTATTTTCGTAAACTTGGATATAAGCCTCCCCTTCCTGCAATTGAATGATTTCACCAGTTAACCTCTGATGACCTACTTCTACCATTTCATACATTTTCGCATTATACATATTATCCGCTTTAACTACTGGCCCATCAATTAATACAATTTTACTTTCGTCATTCAATCTTTTTTCCTCATTTGAGCCCCAATTTAATCCTTAAATAACATTTTTGCAATTTTACTTCGAATTTGCTCTTTCTTTTGATTAAATCTCACTTCCAACGTATCTTCTATTGAGAATCTCTCATCTTTTGATTTCAATAGAATTCCGTGGTGTTCAATATGCTCCGAACGAGAGATCTCAAATTGTAGAGTGGAATCTTCATTTAATTCCAAGAGTTTATTTTGAGGAAATTTTTTAAAATCCTGTTTATGAAAATACAAAATATATTGACCAGGTGATAAATAATTCAACATCTCTTGGAATGCTTTCTGTAAATATACTTTATACTTAGAACTTTTTGTAAATTCAATTAATTTCTGCTGAATTAAATTCATTATAGCAGTAAGAATTTCTTCTTTTGCCAATATAATCTCATTTCTTATTTGTATTTCAGTCTCAAAAGTTTTTAAATCCCTCTCTCTTTTAATTTTTTTATTCATAGTTTCAAATACTTTTTTAACTTCCATTTCTAGAACATTTTTTGCATCTTCAATATTTTTCTTTGATTTCTCCTCTGCTTGCCGAATCAATTCTTCGGCTTTCACCTTAGAATCTTCAAGAACCTCTTTCATTAAAGAATCAATTTTTTCTGAAAATGAACTCTCATTATATTCCATGTATAGACCTCAAACTCCAATAGATCTTTTCAACAGATCTTTTACCGATTCATATATTGCTGTTGTGCCGGTCTCATCAGGTATTTCCACAAGAACCGGATTTTCTGGATTAAGTCTGTAATTTTCCACGAACTCTTCTATTTCACCACTCAATTTACTATTTATTATTATGATTTTATACATTTTCTTTTGAGCAATTTCGATCAGAAGTCTCTGCGCATCACTCGCTGTGCGCACTACTTTACCACTAATTCCTATCAGTCCGAACCCAATTACCGTATCTTCAGAGCCAAGCACATAAATACCTAATTTCTCGACCATTGAATTTCTCTCTGGCTTATTTTCTTTGATAACTTATATTAAAATTTTCAATTAATTTCTTTTTAGATCAATCAATTAATTGTGAAAAAACTATTCTGGTCGTAAATATCGAGTTTGCAATCCATGCCCTATTGAAATAATATTATCCCGCGTTACTTCCTCAATTTTGCTCTTATGAGTAATATCAAATAGTACCCCACTAATCGCTTCCTCAAAGGTGAGTTCCAACTTCCGATAATTAATCCGAGGACCTTCTGGCAACTCAAATCCAATCTTTTCCCATTCTCCCGTCTCTTTATTAAAGATCGGCACCTGAGCTTGCATCGATTGGATCGGCAATGGAATGCCTGTTTCAAGCTGATAGGAATAAAACCGCATGAAATAATCAAATAATTCATAATTGACCGATTTAATTGATTCCATAGTTTCCTTCTCGATGTAATTCATAAAAAGAAAATTGTCCATCAGAGCTTTTGTGAGCCGTTCGGTCCAATGGGGGCGTTCTAATGCAAACATCATTTGTAAAATTGGTGGTAATGGTTCATAATTAAATATACAATCCGAGAGGCCGTAACGCGCAGCATTGACACCATCCCAAATCTCCCCCAGCGAATTCCAATTACTCAATTCCATAGCCATATTCGATGCACCTACCATGAAAAAGATGCAAACATAATACGTAGAATTAGCCCATTGAGGTGTCTTTTCATTTCTTATATCGATCAAAATTTCCCGAATACGCTTTGCTGCTTCTACATTATCCTTTATCTTTTTTCCGACATCTCGAAGTTTGAAACCGAGTTTCATATGGCGCCGTTCGAATATTTCTGGATCTTCTGATTTGAGAAGCATCCAATAATCTTCCGGCACGGATTCTTCTACATGTAAATTCAATATAAATGATAAATCTCGGTCCATATCTGAGAGACATACAAAAGAGATGTCTGTACTTGGACCATATATCATTTTGGTACTTAAATTCTGCATATCCATTCGAATTGGTAGTACAGGTGGATAGCCCCAGAAGCAAACTGTCTCTTTTAACCTTTTAATTTTCCCTTCTTGCACTGCCTTCGCTGTTTGGATGGATTCATTCAGCCGCACTTGTATACTTTTCGCTATTTGCTCTTCAAATCCTTCATATTGATCTTCATACTCTTTCCAACTCTCTGCTAAGCGCAACGCCGTAAAGGTATTTTCCGATAGGGGAATAAACTGCTTCGAATAAAAAGAATCCGGAATCTCATGCAATACTTCACCTTTCTCACGTAATTTCAATTCTTTTAATTCATACCCTTCCATTAGGGCTCACCTTTGAGGACGTTCTTTCTCAAAGCCAATTATCTATTAAAATCCTATTTTTTACTATTAACGATTCTCGATTTTTTTAAAAAATCTACTGTAATAATTTCAATAAAAATTTTAATAAAAAAAGGAGTTTTAGGCTCAATCAAAAAGAAGGAATAAATAAAAAAAGTGGGGAGAAAATCCCATCTACTAATAGTTTTTAGTTTACATTTTGTATTTGGCTTTAATTTCTTTCTCAGCTTTTAACCAATCCGAGAGTTGATCTCCAGGAGCCTTTGTTTTTATTCTTTCTTGATAAATTTCATATGCTCTTTTTCTGATTTCTTCCAAGAACTTTTCCAATTCTGGTTTCTTTCCTGGTGCTTCTGCTTTTTTTGCAGGTGGTGCTGGTTTCTTTGGAGCTGGTGCTTTTGGAGCTGGTGCTTTTGGAGCTGGTTTCTTCATTGCCATAGTTATTCACCTTTTTGTTATTTAATTTCTATTTCTTATCTAAATAGACATTTTTTAGTTAATAATAAATTGATATTTATTAATGTTTTCGCAATATTCATGCCTATTTTTTCTCCCTACGAACTATTAATATCAAAATTTTGCAGAAAAATCCCTCTTAATTATAGGCATACATATAAGGATTGAAATTGATAATATCATAAATTATGTTAAAAGGTTTGGGAAAAAAATGAGTGGTTCTGAATATCATTATGCAGATATCCCAGATACGGTTCGCACTAAGGCGTATTTTCCGCTAGGACGTCATACTTGGGAAATGTTTGTGAAAATCGGTCTTGAGGCATATGAGAATGCGAATGCGAAACTAGGCGAGATTCTGTATCCTACATTCAAAAGACGTCTAGATGAGTCGATAATGGTGGCGAAAAACACCATGGAGGGTAAGCAAACTCAGCCGGATAAGACTTTTTCCTATATGCTATTCCCGCCCGTTGGTGGAATTCGTGCAGACCTCCAACAAGGAACTATGAAACTCCTATACGGAGATAGCTGCGATACAACTTTTGTTGTGACTGATGATATTAGCGCTGAGGTCAAAATTCTCCTTAATTGTCACCTTGAGGACGGAATTCCCGTGGATTGGTGGGTCGCTGGTCCCGAAGATGAACTCCTTGAACGACGTCATCTGAAATATGGCTTCAAAATTCGTGAGGCGCCCCAACGCATTAAGAATATGACCAAAATGGGCTTAGGGCTTATTGAAGTGTTGAGGGATATTCGGAACGAGCGGGCGCCGCAGTGGAGCTTAGCGACTTATCAGACATGCGTACTCTGGACTTCGGGCATGTTGAACGCAATTGGCGAACCAAGTAACTATGAAGCATTAGCCTTTATTCATGATGGCATAAATGCCAAGAACTTCGGGCTTCCTGATTATTATCATTGCTATTGCCCTTGGCCTCCACTTGTGCATACCTTAGTGCTCACGGGTCGCAATGGTTGGACCAATCGTCTCTGCGGTTTGAGCACAGAATCGCATTTAATAATCCAACCGATAGAACCAGAGAGTTTAGAACTGTTGAAGAAGGATTTTCCTGAGGTTATTGACATTTGGATCACGAATCAGTGGATTGAAAAGGGTGTTCCTACGCCTGCCATGACATTAGGTTGCAAATTACCGGATTTAAAGAAGAAAGAGACCTATGAAAAAGAATTATTCGAATTTAAGTTTCCTCAGGGCAATCGTGTCTTTTCAGAGAATCTCGGCATTCCATTAGAGGAAATTACGAATGGAGCATACCTTGACATCACGCCTGAGACTCCGTTGGATGAACAAATTGATAGTAGCAAGATTATTTCGAAAGGATGGGGACTAACAACTGAATTCATAAAATAGATTTAAAAAGTTGTGGATTAATACTATGCCGCCCTATAAATGCAGAAAATGTGGGAAAGTCTATGATCAGCATTTAAAGACAAGAAGTGATCCCGATATCTGTCCATATTGTGGATGGGCCCAATGGGATCCGACTGGGAAATTAAATAAGAACTGGAAGCCTCCCTGAACCCGGTAATTTTTATTTTTTTCGCTCTACTTGAAATATTTATTATGGAATTATAGAAGAATAATGGAATATTTGGAAGTGAAGAATGCTTGATTAACTCGATGCAGACCAAATATGTGCAAATTTTACGGAAAATCAAACAGAAAGGTGATGGTGAGTCAGGGACTGCCAAGGAGATGGCGATGCAGGGCGTAGAGAAACTCCTTGAGCAATTCGCTGACGATCCGGCAAATAATTTGCTTGAAGCATCCCGGAAATTATTTAATACAGCCATAAAAACTTATAAAATCCCTAATATGCTGATTGCAGAAATAGCAAAGGAGGGTGCGGCGCTACTTTTCGAAAAGTTCAGCAGCTCAGCATGCCCGGAGATTCTTAACATTTTCTCAAATGCAATCACCCAGTACCTTGACTTGAATGAGGAATCACTTGCTCAATCATTGAAGGATGAAGCAATTGAATTCTTTAAGGAATCGAATTGCCCCCAACAAGCAAAGAATATAATAAACGCTTTAAAAGAACCCCTTACAAAATCAACTCCTAAATTATTTTAGAAAATTTAAAAAGAAATTTTTTAGCAACTTTATACTATCAGTTTATTATTTTAATGGGTAGCACAAGAGATGCATGGGTCAAAGGTGCGAATGATCATCTGCGCTTGCCGTTTTACACTGTCAAGATCTTGAGTCTCCTGATAATATTTCTGCCCTTGCTTAGTCAAAAGGTCATTTATCGTGGGGATATTGATTTCGGTGGCGACAAGCAGTTTCACTTGCTCCAGGACCAGTTTATTATTCGCCTGATAGTGGTGAATCAAGGTGCCCCGGGGGGCTTCAACCACCCCGATCCCCTCTGGATTTTTCAAAGTGGTTTGGGGTTGAATTTCAATAGGGTTCGTTAATTTAGAATTTTCGAGGATCTTCAATCCTTCATAAGATACGAGTAAAATTTCGAGTAAACGAAGATAATTTGAAATCAAGAGGTTTTTTTGCCAAGGTTTATCGATGATTTCAAGATAAGGATCGAGATCTGAAATATCATAATCATCAATAACATTATATCGTGCTAATGGTCCTACTAAGAGTCTCTGTTCTCCATTTAAATGTGCGTATATTCCCGGCAAATTGCGATCGCGGTCAATATAGTGATTATATTCATTAAATGAAAAATCCGCAAGAATTTCTCCATTTTGCTTTAGTCGCAACATTCCTGAATAGTTATTATACAAGCCTTTATTTTGAATTCCTAAAAAAATTTGATTTTCTAAATTAAATTCATCAGGTGGGGTAGTGTTTGCAATAAATTCTTGGTATTTCTCAATAATCCATTTTGTATTCTCTATCACTTTTTGTAAGTATTTCCGCGCCACCCCAATGCTTTTTTTCGACGGCGCATTTGCCATTCCCCCTACAATAGGCGTGATCGGATGCGTGTAGCGCCCCCCGAAAATATTCACGAGTTCCTTTCCCGTCTTTATCAACTCAAACATGAACCCCGTCATCTGCGGATCATAGCGAATTAGTTCCTCCAACGAGAGGGGCTGTTTGTATTCTTTTAAAAGCACAAAAAGGTCCGGAAAGGCTTGGAAGAAAAAATGTAACGAATGCGAATTAATCAATTCGCCAATCATTAACAGCCGGCGTAATTGAATAGATTGATTGGAAGGCTCAATCTCGAAAATATTTTCAATCGCTTTGCAACTTGCAATCGTTTGAGAGGCATAACATAAGCCACATATGCGAGAAACAATGTGAGGAATGTCAATAAGTTTATTATTCAGGAGGATGTTTTCAAAGCCACGTACCGCTTCTATCTCAAAATTTATATTGGAAATTTCATTTTTTTGAAAGAAAATCTTGATATCTCCATGTCCTTCCACGCGGGTACACATAGCTACAGTAGTTTTCATGCTTTTACCTGCTTAAATTTTATTTTAGGTCTCGAGAATCGGAAGAAAATACCATCGTACTTTCTTAAATCTTTGGAAAGTTTAATCAAACTCAAAAAATTAATAATATTGGATGTAAAGTCGGCATTTGGGGAAATGGGGCCCATACATCCTTCACATGGCATTCCGGATTCAATGCATTTATTTTCACATCCTTCCCGGGTAATTGGTCCCAAACAGAGAATGGAATTTTTTAGAAAACATTGCGTTCGTTCTTCTTCGGTAGTCGTTTTCTCGGGCATTAAATTATTGATTGGATTGATAAAATTGATTTCTGCCTCGCCGCGTAAAGGGCAATTGAGACATAAGTTCGTATTCTTCAGCTCAATATCCTTATTTTCCAATAAGCGGATTAGTGAAACACCCAATAATTTAGACGGTGGGGGACATCCTGGTATAAATCCGTCGATTTCAATATATGATGATATAGGATAGGCTTGTTTCTCGGTTGAGAGACTCAGAATTCCACCAAATATGGCGCAAGTTCCCAAGGCAATGACTTTCTTTGAATGTTTCCGGATTTCTTTGAGAATTTCAATTTGGCTTTCTTCTGAAACACAGCCTTCTACTAAGGCTACATCATTATCTTGGACTTCCGTTTGATCTTTAAGAAATGGAAAATAGGTAAGATCAATCCGTTCTAAAAAATCAAAAAGAATATCTAAAGCGAAAATTGTTCCAATACAGCCACTGCACGAAGTCAATGATGCAATTAAAAATTTAGGTTTCACTCTTAATCTCTTCCTCTAGTTCGCTATAAAACTGATTTACAACTTCTGCGAATTTATTGCCTTCATTCGAACTTAATGATTTTTGAATAAGCCGACGTTCGGCGAAGAGTCCCAATGCATCCTTTACAATTTTTATTTTCTGCTTGACTTTCTCTAAGCCATCGATGTACCGACAGGAATCCCTGCGGCATCCAATCACCATCACGCCATCGAAGCCTAACTCGAAGGCTTTCAGGATAAAATTCGTATCTACACGGCCCGTGCAAGGTACCCGAATGATAAAAATATTAGGATTGTAGGAAATTTTTTTCAGCCCAGCCTCATCCGCAGCGGCATATCCACATGATTTACAGCAAAAAGCAAGGATCTTTGGTTTTGCCTTTGATTTAGAAAGAATTTCAATAGTCTTCAGAATTTTTTCTGTACTATCAATATTCATTTCAGCGGCTTTTGTTGGACATACGCTAACACAGGTTCCACACCCCTTGCATTTAAATTTATCAACAATAATTTTATCAGTTCCAAGAATTAGTGCATTGTACGGACAAGCAGCAACACATAATCCACAAAGACCACATCGTTCATTATTAATTTCAATACCACTTGATTCTGCTATCAAATAATCATGCGACAACAAGGATAAGATTTGAAGAGCCACTTGATTTGCTGTTTGAATTGTTGTACTATATTTATAGGGTCCCATTACACTCCCTACACCAAAGACGCCCGAGGCCAAAGTTTCTTCGCTCATAAATCCGTTATCATTCAATGTGAAATCTAATATTTTCCGGAGGTTCTTTAAATCCTTGTTTGGAATAAAATTGATGTTCAATATAATCAGATTACTAGGGTATTTCTTAGAATCTGCAATAATAACCTTCTCCCCATCGTTCTCAATTACCTCCAGATCCTTCACGTAGTGAATCCTCTTATCCATCGGGTTCAATAAAAACCTATTCTTTTCCTTTACCCGATCCAATTCAAAAAAAATATCCACCTTACAGAATGGTAACCGCTCGCTAATGGATTCCAGATCTTTCAATGCAACCAAATCATCGAATTCTGATAGGTATTCGGAGGGGCCTACACACTGAATGATTGAAATGGATATTGGTGGCTTTCCATCCGATAATTTCACGATATTGCCGTCAGTTGGTCCATCTGAGGATAATATTCGCTCAAATTCCATCGAGGTAATAATGTCATTCTGAGGATTGTATTTATATCGTTTTAATTCCGAAAAATAGTCCGCCCCAATCGCAATGGCTTTTGCCCCTACTTTGATCCGAATCTTTTCGGGCTTCTGATCTAAATTGATGGCCCCATTGGTACAAGCCCTTTCGCAGATTCGGCATTGTCGACAGGTTTCAATATCCTCCCCATCAATTATTGCGGCATACGGGTATGCCTGTGTAAAAGGTAAGTAAATTAGTTTCCTGTTGGTCAAACCAAATTCATAATCATTACTTTTTTCGATCGTACAGAGATAGGTGCATTGCTTGCAACCGGTGCATTTCTGCTCATCCACATACCGCGGCTTCTTGATTAAATCAATCGTGAAATTGCCCACTTCACCAGAGACTTTTTCTATCTCGGTGTTCGTGTATATCTCGATATTTTCCTCTGAGACGAGCTCTCCGATCAATTCAGACAGGAAACAGATTGAACAATCGCCCATCCCATGAATCCGGTTCCATCGTGCCACTTTACCCCCTAAGGTCGGAGATTTTTCAATCAGATAGACCTTGATCCCAGCTCGCGCCAAATTCAATGCCAGCGTAATCCCTGCAATGCCTCCACCCATAATCGCACAACTTTTCTCCACCTCGATCCGCTTTATCTGCACGCTCTTCTGCAGCTTCACTCGCTCCACTGCCGCCTCTATCAGTACCTGGGCTTTCTTCAGCGCATCCCGATTCTCGGTTTGATGCACCCACGCACACTGCTCCCGAATATTCGCAATATCGATATTCGTCTTGTCGATTACCCCCTCAAAAATTCGTTCAAAGATGAGCCGATGCGATTTGGGCGAACAGGACGCAATCACTATCTTATTGATGAACGAATCCCGAATCCAGTCCGCTATCATTTTGATATTCTTTTCTTGACACAGATTATCAAATATCTTCACCGAGATGACACTGGGAATCTTTTTCACATAGTTTTCCAGCGCTGGAATATCTATCACATTGGAAATCTCAGTATTGCAATTGCAAATAATCACCCCTACCCGATTTATCTCACTCTTCCTGGTATCCAATGCTTCAATATCTTCACCTGCTAACAATCTCTTATTTATATCCATGAGCCGGATAATTCGTTTCCCATCTTCGGTGAGGTAATACGATTTCTTATCTTTATTTATCAAGGTCCCCAACTTCTTCAGGTGAAAGTTCAGCTGCCCCGTCGTTTCTAACCCTAATTTGTCCATTAAATTCGAATATGACACATAGCCCTCTTTATCTAAAATCTGCAGCATTTTCTGCCTGAGTGGATGGCTTAGAACCTCATACACATCTGGCATCTTTCCAATCCTCTTTTTTCCAGTCTTTTTATTCTCAAATTTATTTTGTGTTTTTTAATAGGTTAATAAAATTTGTCTTCTTTTTTCACTTGTGAAAAACAATTTCTATTATCATTATGTAAAGTATACTTACTGACCATAAAATCTTTTCTTTGTGCATATATTTCTGTAAAAAATAGATGATAAAAAATTTTCATAATAAAAAATGTTGTCTTCGTAAATAATAAAAATTAAATAAATTTATTCGCCATAAGCTTTTTGGATTAGTTCAACAATAATCGACTCCCAACCGACAGCCATTACGTGAACTCCCGCAGCTTTAGTCTTCATTAGTTCTTGAATAAAGGGAACGAAATATTCAAAATTTACTTCTGCGTATTTTTGTTCTTTTGCGGATTTATCAAGATCCGAATCCTTAACTGCTTTCAAATCGGTTAATAGATGTTTAGGGACGTGAACCCCTGGAATATATTTATCAAAATATGCTGCTACTCCGTATGATTTCATTGGAAAGATACCGATCAAAATGGGGCATTTATACCTTTCCATTTCTTTTATGAATGTTCTAGCAAGTTCTATTTCATAAATTACTTGGGTTTGAATGAATTCAGCGCCTGCCTCAATTTTTCTCCCAAGCTTCAAGATCTCGGCTTCTAATGGTACACAGTTTGGATTTCCAGCGACACCAACATGATATTTTGGTGGGTCATGGATATTATTACCATTTAAATCAGTGCCTTTATCTACCATTTTCCGAATTAGATAGCAAAGCTGGCTCGAATCCAAGTCAAATACAGGTTTAGCTTCGGGAGTATCTCCAAGAGATGTATGATCTCCAGTGAGAGCGAGGATATTTCTTATTCCAAGATGCCCAGCTCCAAGTAAATCAGAGGTTAACGCAATTCTATTCCTATCTGAACATCTCAATTGATAAATCATTTCCAATCCCGATTCTTTCTGAACGGTATATGACGCCACAAGACTAGACATATATGCCATTGACTGGGGATTATCCGTGACATTGGCAGCCACTACGGCATCTTTCATTATTTTCGCGCCTTCAATCAATTCATGCAAATTAGTTGTTTTTTCTGGTTCCAACTCTCCCGTAAAAACGAATTTTCTGGCTTTAATTTCTCGCATAAAATTACTAAATATTCGTTCGCTCAACTTCAATCACCTTTTCCTCGTATTTTCGTGGATTATTACGTTTTCTATAATCAACTGACGTTCTAAATTTCATGAATAATTCTATACCATCAGGACGTGAATTCAATCGTTTAAATATCTCGATCCAAGCACATGGGTTTGTATAATTACCAACTTCGCATTTCTCATCAATTGGGCCACCACATGGTCCATTTACCAGGGATTTTGCGCAATTTGCAATTGGACAGAAACCTCCGGTATAACCTAAAAGGCAGTCTCCACAGCCAGCACATTTTTCGTAATAGTCATTACCGATTTTAGCACCCATAAACAAGGTATTTTGAGCTGGATAAACAGGTATCTCGTAAATTCCAGCAACTATTTGAACTCCTACGCCACATGCAAGTGATAAAATTGCATCAAATTCCTCATGATCTAAAATAGGTTTAATGGTGGAAACCGTGATATCATCATCACATTGTCTGAGAATCGTGGTAGTTTTAGCTTCGAACCCTTTATTTTCGAGTTTTCTCTTTAATTCCAATAACTTAAGCATTATATCTGCTTGTTTAAGTCCTCTGGGGGGTTGAACACAACCATCACAACTTATAATCAATATCTTTTTATGAGGTTCTAGCATTGAATAAATTTCCTCTATGGTTTTTTCTTTAGTTATTATCATTTTTCTTAAATACCTCCTAAAAATTTTTCTTTAGTTATTATCATTTTTCTAATTACCTCTTTAAAATTTTTGATTAAAGAAACTTCATACCATTGATTTGCTAATTCAAATATTAGTTCTATAAGTTTAGCTTTGGAGCTACTCATTGTTACAAGGTCTTTTGCTTTTTCCGTCGATTTTTTAACGCTATCAAGGCTTATCAATTCCATCTTATGTGACAAATTTTCCATTTAATTCACCTTCATATTGATTCGCCTGTATTTTTAGTCTCAATTTACTCGGGCCTAATTTTTTTAACTCCTGGACGAATTCTGTTATTACTTTTTGGAAAATTATACCTTCACTAGCAGATATCCATTCTAATCTGAATCTACGTGGGTCAATGCCTACATCTTCCAGCATTTCCTTAATTTTTATAACTCTCTGGTAAGCCTTTTCATTTCCAGAGATGTAATGGCAATCACCGATATGACAACCACCAACAAATACTCCATCCGTGCCCTGCGCGAACGCCTCGAGGATAAATAACGGGTCTACACGTCCACTACACATCAATCTAATCACTCTTATATTGGGCGGATATTGAAATCGACTCACTCCTGCACTATCTGCAGCTGCATAACAACACCAATTGCATAAGAATGCAACAATCCGGGGTTCATCTTCAGGTGGCTGAATTGCGACTGCCTCGTGAATCATATCGAAAATTATTTCATTCTCATAATTAAACATCATGATCGCTTCAGCAGGACACACAACACTACATGTTCCACAACCCTTGCATAGTAATTGGTTCACTTCGGAAATGAAATTTCCTTCTTCAAACTTCATTCCGATAGCACCAAATGGACAGATTTGTTGACACATTCCACAACTGATACAAAGGTCTGGATTAACCCATGCCGTGATTGCTTCAGACTCAATTAAATCTTTACTTAAAATTGTGCTTGCTCGTGAAACGGTGGCATTTGCTTGCGCTATACTTTCTTGGATTGATTTAGGAGCATGTGCTAAACCGCATACAAAAATGCCCTCAGTTGCAAAATCTACGGGACGAAGTTTCACATGTGCCTCTAGGAAAAATTTATCATCATTCAAAGGCACTTTTAACTTTGGAGCTAGATCGGCATTTGTTAGAGGTGCAACAATACCTGCGCTTAAAATTAAAAGGTCGGCGTCGATTGAGATCTCTCCAACACTAGAATTACTTAATGTAACTTTTAAAATTTCTATTTCATCATTTACTTTTGCCTTATTTACTATTGGAGGATTTGCTTCATTAAACCGGATAAATGTCACACCATTTTGACGAGCTAATCGATAATATTTTTCTTTTAAGCCATAAGTTCGAATGTCTCTATATAGTATAATAACATCGCTATCGGGACTTACTTCTTTAATCTTAAGAGCATTTTTGATTGCTTCGCTACAGCAAATCCTAGAACAATATGGATGTTCCTCGTTTCTAGAACCAATACATTGAATCATTACAATTGTTTTGTATTTCTCAATTTTTTCATCGTTATATAATCTTCGTTCAAGCTCAGATTGAGTCCAAACTCGTGGATCTTCCTCATAATAATATTCTTTTGGATGATATTCATGAGCTCCAGTTGCAACAATAATGATACCATGTTCAAGTGTTATTTTCTCATTACTTGGAATGGTAAGTATTGTAGTTTTAAAGTTTCCAACGTAACCATTAATGGATTCAATAGATGAATTAAAAAAGATCCTTATATTTTTTTGATTTTTAATTTTAGATATTAAATCCTGCAAAAATTTCTGAACATCATCGCCTTCGAGAGTAAAATTAATATTTTGAGCAAATCCTCCTAAATAATCATTTTTTTCAATTATAAAAGTTTTAAAGCCTTGTTCAGCAAAACCTAAAGCTGCTGTCATTCCTGCAATGCCCCCACCAATTACAAGGACTTTAGGAGTAACTTTTAGGGTTAATCTTTGTAAAGGTTGAATTTTATTTGCTCTTGCCACTGCCATTCGAACTAAATCTTTAGCTTTTTCAGTAGCCGCTTCTGGTTCATGCATATGGACCCATGAACACTGATCTCGAATATTACTCATCTCAAAAAGATATCGATTTAACCCTGCTTCTCTAATTGTCTCTTGAAAGAGGGGTTCATGAGTCCTTGGGGTGCAGGATGCAACTATCACCCTATTAAGGTTATATTCTTTTATTTTTTCTTTAATTAATCCTTGGGTATCTGCAGAGCAAGTATAGAGGTTCCTATCAGCTAGAACTACATTTGGAAGAGTTTTTGCAAATTCTACAACTGCTGGCACATCAACAACTCCTCCGATATTTATCCCACAATGACATATAAATGCCCCTATACGTGGCAACTGATCTTTCACATCGATCTCTTCTGGATATTCTTTAGTTTTAACGAGTTCTCCCCTTACATGGGCTAATAAAGCATTTACACGCCCTGCAGCAGCACTAGCCTCGATTACTGTTTCAGGAATATCTTTTGGGGAAGCAAAAGCTCCACAAACAAATACTCCTGGTCTTGATGATTCAATAGGAGTAAAGGAGTTTGTCTTACAAAATCCATATTCATCCAGTTCAACACCAATATTCACAGTTAATTTCTTGGCACTTTCTGGTGGATTCAACCCTACAGCAAGAACAACCATATTGAAAACGTCTTTAATTATTTCTCCATTTTCCCCTTCATAGGTTAATATTAAATCATGAGTTTCTGGCATTTCTTCTATGGATGCAACTCTGCACCTTATATAGTGAACTCCATATTCTTTTTGTGCTCGTTTAATATATTTATCAAAGTCTTTACCATATGCCCTAATGTCCATAGAAAATATCGTAGGATTAACCTGATATTGATGCTCTTTTGCTATGACTGCTTCCTTTGCCGTATACATACAACACACACTTGAGCAATACTCCTTTGAATGAGCTGGATCACGGGAACCAATACATTGGAGGAAAGCTACTTTACTTGGAATGTCTCCATCGGAAGGACGAAGTACTAAACCACCAAATGGCCCACTAGCACTTAAAATACGTTCAAATTCTATGCTAGAGACAACGTTAGGATATTTTCCATACCCATACATTTTCAAAGGAGTTGGGTCGAACTCGTCAAAACCGATAGCTAAAATCACCGCTCCAACATTGAGCTCAATTTTCTGATCAGTTTGAACGTATTCAATTGCATGAGCTTTACAAACTCCTTCGCAAACACCGCATCCAATGCACTTATCTCTATCAATAGAAAAAATTAATGGAACTGCTTGGGGATATTTAATAGAAATAGCCTTAAGAGTAGATAATTTTTCGTTGAATAAGTCAATTGCTTCAGTAGGACATTTTTGTGCACATACTCCGCAACCGGTACAGACGTTTTCTTTAATGTACCTAGCTTTTTTAAATAAGGAGGCTTTGAAATTTCCAGCAGCTCCATCAAGTTTTTCCAATTGTGCATTGGTAATTATTTCAATATTTGGGTGACGTCCTGCCTCTACTAATTTGGGAGAAACAATACACAAGGCACAGTCATTAGTAGGGAAAGTTTTGTCTAACTGTGCCATAACGCCTCCAATACTGGGTGAAGATTCGACAAGATAAACTTTAAATCCAGAATCTGCTAAATCTAATGATGCTTGGGTTCCTGCTATTCCTCCCCCAACAACCAAGACTGCTCCAATCTTCTCTATCATAATCATACCTCTATAGAAATATATAATGGGGTTAGATCTTCAATTCTATCAAGTGCAACAAGTCCTCTTTGTCTAAGAACCACTACATGATTAAGAACTTTTGGGGAATCCAGATCTAGTAGTTTTGCAAGCTTTTTTACAGACATTGGCTCTCTCTTTAAGAATAAATTTATTCTATTTCGGACGAATTCAGCCATTAAGGCGTTTTCCAACAAATTATCAAACTTATCAGTTAAAATTTTCTCCCCATATACATTTCCAAATTCTATCACGTTTCTTTTTCTCCCTGTTAATGTTCGAATTCTAAAATCTTCTATAGTTTTTGCGATAGCTTGAAATTTTTCCAATAATACAGGGTCTGAATCTTTAGTTCTTAAGGGAGAGGGTCCAAGACTTCTTATTTTTTCGGTAAATTCCTTAATAACAATGGAAAATCTGAGTCCTTCCGCCGCAGATATCCATTCAAGCATTACACGTTCATCTAGGTCCAATATACTTAATAATTTTTTAAGCGTTTTAATTTTAATTTCAGCCTCATAATTTCCGTCTAAATAGTGACAATCCCCTAAATGGCAGCCCATAACTGCAACGCCATCAAATCCAGTTTCGAGAGTTTTTATTATAAATATCGGATCAATCCTTCCACTACACATAACTCTAATAATTTGAAGGTTTGGAGGGTATTGGAATCTACTCACACCTGCTAAATCAGCTCCAGCATACGAACACCAATTGCATAGAAATCCCAAAATTTTCGGTTCAAAACTCAATTTATTTACCTCCTATTGCAATAATTTGGGAAATTATTTGTTCATTAGTAAAATGGCGGATTAAAATTGCTTTTTCAGGACAACTCGCACCGCATACACCACATCCTTTACATGCTGCTCCGATAATTTCAATTTGCTCATCTTCATTTTTTCTTATAGCGTTAAATGGACAAAGTATGATACAAGTTTCACAACCACAACATAAATCTTGATTTACATCAGCGATAATGGCCCCAACTTTGATTTTGTCTTTAGATAAAACAGTTGCCGCTCTAGCGGCTGCCCCTCTTGCTTGTGCAATTGTTTCATTAATGAATTTTGGCCATTGAGCTGCTCCACATAAAAAAACTCCATCGCTAGCAAAATCAAGAGGACGTAGTTTAACATGTGCTTCTAGAAAAAATCCATTTTGTTCAAGAGGAACTTTTAACATTTGAGATAATTCTTTATTTTCCGCTGGCAAAAATGCAGCACTCAATACAATAAAATCTGATTTAATGGTTATTCGGTTATCCATTAAAGAATCAATTATAGTAACCATCAAATTATTATTTTCGATACTAACTTCAGGCCCAGAATCTTTATCAAATCGGATAAAAATAATCCCTTTTTCCCTTGCTTCTTTATAAAAGTCCTCCATATAACCGTAAGTTCGAATATCTTTATGTAAAATAATAATATTGGTATTCGGGTTCATTTCTTTTAATTTTAAAGAGTTCTTTATTGCAGAAGAGCAACATATCCTGCTACAGTTAGGTCGTTTTTCATTTCGAGAACCTACACATTGAATCATTACAATATTTTTTGCATTTATTTCATTTGCAGCAATTTTTTGTTCTAATTCCTGTTGAGTTAAAATGCGTTCATCTTTTCCATACATATATTCTTCTGGTTTATATTCACTTCCTCCAGTGGCAACAATAATTGTTCCACTCTCAAGCTGTTGTTGTTCGCCATTAGAATTAATTTTAATCGAAAAATTGCCCACAAAACCTTGTATATCTTCAATTCTTGCATTTGTATATACTTTAATTTTATCATGACTTTTAACTTGATCAATAAGATTTTCAAGATATTCTTGAGGGTCTCCTTTTTCTAAAAGATAATGAATATGTTTAACAAGCCCGCCAAGCTCATTTTCTTTTTCAATCAAATAAACATCATAACCTTGATTTGCTAATTCTAAAGCGGCAGTCATTCCCCCTATTCCGCCCCCAATGACTAACCCAGAATGCGTAATATCTACGGTTGACTCATGTATTGTGTTCAAATATCTAGCCCTAGCAACGCCCCTTGCAACAAGTTCTTTTGCTTTCTCCGTTGCTTTTTCGGGTTCGTGCATATGGACCCAAGAACATTGTTCCCGAATATTGACAAATTCAAATAAATACGGATTTAGACCGGCCTCCTTAATGGTATTTTGGAAGAGCGACTCATGTGTTCGAGGAGTACAAGAAGCAATTACAATCCTGTTTAGTTTTTCTTCATTTATTTTTTGCTTAATTTTATCTTGTGTATCTTGAGAGCATGAGTATAAATTTTCTTCGGCATAAACAACATTTGGCAGAGTTTTAGCAAACTCAACTACTTCAGGAACATTTACAACTCCACCAATATTTATCCCACAGTGACAAATAAATGCACCAATTCGTGGCTCTTGCCCTTCTATTAATAATTCAGGTGGATATTCTTTTGTGGTTATTAATGTATTTCTTTCAGTAGAAAGTAATGAGGAAATTTTTCCAGCAGTCCCGCTAGCTTCTGCTACAGTTTCAGGAATATCTTTAGGACCAGAAAAAGTCCCGCATACATAAATCCCTGGTTTATTAGTTTCTAAAGGAGTAAATACATTTGTGGAACAAAAATCATATTTATTAAGATTGATTCCAAATTTCTTACTTAATTCAATGGCATACTTTCTTGGTGTCAATCCAATAGAAAGTATAATTAAATCATAACTTTCTTCTATTAATTCTCCCGTTTGCATATTTTCATAATTTACAATTAAATTTTTCGTTTCCGACTCTTCTTCAATGAATGAAACCCTTCCCTTTAAAAATTTAATTCCATCATTTTCGGCCCTTATGTAATATTCCTCAAAGCCTTTCCCAACAGTCCTCATATCAATGAAGAAGATGCTACAATCTAAATCAGGAGCATGCTCCTTCGCTATTACTGCCTGTTTTATTGAATACATACAGCAAACTGAGCTACAATAGCCTTTGTTTATTTTTGTATTTCTTGAACCAATACAATTTAACCACATAACCTTTTTAGGATGTTTATTATCAGAAGGACGGAGAATTTCTCCTTTAAATGGGCCCGAAGCATTGAGGATGCGTTCAAATTCCATACTAGTAACTATATTTTTAAATTTTCCATAACCATATTGGGGTAAAACGGACGGATCAAAAGTTTCTGCCCCTAATGAAAGAACAATAGCCCCAACATTTAATTTAATACGTTCATCCGCTTGTTCGTAATCAACAGCTTTAACTTCACAGAATTTTTCACAAACTCTACAAATTTCTTTTTTAAAAAATAGGCAATTCTCTTTATCAATTAGGTATATAGAAGGGACAGCTTGAGGAAACGGAATATAAGCGGCTTTTCTTTTATTTAAATTCATATTATATTCATCGGGTATTTTTGTTGGACATTTCTCCATGCATTTACCACATGCCTTACATTTTGTTGCATCAATATAACGTGCTTTTTTAAGTAATGTAACTTCAAAATTCCCAGCTTCACCGGTAATATTTTCTACTTCAGTATAAGAATATAGATCGATATTAGGATGGCGAAATGCTTCGACCATTTTAGGAGCCAAAATACAGAGAGAGCAATCATTTGTCGGGAATGTTTTATCAAGTTGAGCCATAATCCCACCAATTGAAGGATTTTTCTCAATTAAATATACCTTATAACCAAGTTCAGCTAAATCCAATGATGCTTGAATACCGCCTATTCCCGCGCCTATAACCATTGCAGCTCCAATTTTATTTCTAGTAGTCATAAAAATTCCTCTCTTAATTCTTTTTGAACAATATTTATTATTTTTTAATAAAATTTATTGAATAATTGATTTCAAAAAATCTCCTTTAATTATTAAGGGTTAATCCCAATACCTTTTTCTCGAAGAAGGTCTTGAGTCTTTGTTCTATGAAATTTTAAACCGAGTTCCTTATCATCAAATCCAAAAGCAAGAGCAACTAGTTCGGTTAAGTAAAATACCGGTATATTGTAATTTTGGTTAAATTGTTTATTTACAGCATATTGATTAAGATCAAATTGTATAAAACAAGCAGGACAAACTACTGCCATACAATTGGCTCTGGAACCGGTAATACTTTGAAGTTTCTTCAAAGTTAATTCATTAGCTAATTCCTCATCTGTTTTTCCGATGGGATTACCACAACAATCCATTTTTGCTGAGTATTGAATACTTTCTGCTCCTAATGCCTTAACAATTTCATCCAGTGAATTAGGAACCAAAGGATCATCCCATTCAATAATCTCTGAGGGACGAAGATAATGACAACCATAATGACAAGCTATATTAAATCCTTCCAAAGGTTTAGTTATATTTTCTTTAATTTTATCTAAATTTTCATATAAAATACAGGCTGCATGATCAATTATTGCAGTGCCATTGTATCGTTTACCAATTTTTTTCAGAAATTGATTTATCTGTTCTTCTTTACTCGGCATTTTTTTTAGTTCATGATTTACAGATTTTAGAGTTTCCACACAACCCGAACAAAGACTAATTGCTTTTCCATTTTTTTCTATTAGACTTAGATTTCTTGCCCCTAAAGCCAACCAACTAGTATGATCCACAGCGGATATGCCCGTAGGATCGGGACAACAAGAAGCACCCTTAATATCCTTGATTTTTATTCCGAGTCTATCAAAAATTTTTCGTGCAGAAACTTCTATAAAAGGAAGCCGTGCCGGAATGACACACCCGAGAAATAATTGATATTCCATAATTTATTCCTCTTTCTTTTCCGTAGATTTTGAGAACCAATCATAATTGATTATTTTATCAAATTGTGTTTCCTTTAAGAGAGTTTGAATTTCATTCACTTCTGCCATTTCTAATTTAGGGAGGCCCAATTGTTCACGCCGCCGTAAAATTGCAGATTGGAAAGGTATAGCCATTGCGTTTTCTAAAATCATAGTTCCTTGAGATTTAAATCCTTCTGGATATTTTCCATCTTTTACGCATCTATTTTTAATAAGGTTAAAAATTTCGGTTAAATTCACCTCTTGAGGGCATAATTCCACACACAATTGACAAGTACTACATTGCCAGACATTAGGTTTTTGCAACTTGACTAAATATTTTTTTAAGCCTAATAAAGATTCTTCAATTATTTTTCGCGGATTAAATTTTCCCTTAGTTACCAGTGCGATAGGGCATGCGCTCGAGCAGGTTCCGCATTGGTAACAATAACTTAAGGAAAAATTATCTTTTATTATTTCATTTCGGAATTTAAAATCAATAGTTGTAGCCATATTCAATTCCGCCTAGATTTGAAAACTTTATTGTAAATTGCTTAATAAATATTTAGTTTGGGTATAAACTAGCCATCTTTAAACCATATAGACTTAACTTTAAAATCTAGACTTAACTTTAAAATATAAAAGTAAAATTTTTTGAACTCTAAAATAAAAAATATGTAAGTTTGTAAGTTTGTTAAAGTACTGATAATTATTATTTGTGAAAATGGGAAGGCTAGACGCCTCCGTAAAATTAAAAAACTTTTAGGACTTTACAAACTTGAAAAAGATTGTGATTTGCGATATACAGATTTTGATGAAATTCATATAGGAAGAAAACGAATATGAGTATCCGCCCATGTGTTGTGGCATATAGTAATGAGCATATTTCCTTTCCTTGCGATGAAATATTAGAGTATTGGAAGGATGGCAATACAGCCTACCTTAACGCGAAGCCAGCTGGGCAGCTTGGCCCTTGTTTGGTTAGTTTAGCAAATAAACATATTAAAGTTCATATCGAATTAAAGGGCAAAGTAATCGTCGAATACGGCGAAATAGTCACATATGGGAATCTATGTAACAAGAAATATATTCCATTCGTTGTCGATGAAGTGGATAATGAACATAAAATCGATAAATTTGGATAAATAATGTATCCACTTAAAATGTTTGCACGTATAACAGTTTATTGCATTATCAATCCGTTCCATTACCTAAATACACTTCCCCTTTCTACATAAAGAAATCGGAAAAAATTATGTGGATTGAAAGTAAAAACAACGGGTCAAATCAAAGAATTTAAAGAAAGGGAAATTAGTAAGTTTCTATCAAATTTAATATGATCTCGGGATTTTCGCGTCTTCT
>Ga0315310_10000517_pt1 | contig 24707 bp, 26 predicted proteins | sample TDP5_MG_FD_203630 | JGI IMG/M metagenome (GOLD analysis project Ga0315310, IMG submission 203630) | Freshwater sediment microbial communities from Lake Towuti, South Sulawesi, Indonesia - TDP5 | ecosystem: Environmental > Aquatic > Freshwater > Lake > Sediment | place: Indonesia: South Sulawesi...
TGAACATGGTTGAGATGGCTTTCAGAGCCTACGACCCCTGCTTCGGCTGCGCCACTCACTTCGCAGTTGGCGAAATGCCCATGGAAATCAGCATCTACGACCACAACAAAAACTTACTAAAAACAGTGAAAAGATAGACTTGCAGAGTTTGAGTTTTCTTACATCTTCTTTGTTTATGTTAGGTATTCGTATTCGATGAAGAGAGTTATTTTATTGAAGGAGATGAAGGTTCTATATGGAATATCATCCAAAATAGGAGAAGAAGCAGTCTTGAAGCTAGAGCGTTGATATGTTAAACACATATTTTTTTAGGTTTTTATATCTGATTGAAACACATACAAAAGTTGGAGAGATCGGATTATGAGTGAAGCTAAGGAAGAGAAATACGAGTGCTGTGGTGAGACTTTCAAAACGAAGGAAGAAATGGAAGCACATAAGAAAAAAGCTCACAAGTAATAACTATGCATTGATGCCTATCTTCCCTTCCCCTATTTTTGGTTCTGCTATAACTCTTGCGAATCTATTTTACATAAAAACTTGAAAATCCTCTAGGTTGCATTAGTAATTTAAGGAGAAAGAGTTGAGGCTACACTCATCGTTCATACTAGAAGTTTTGAAGACGTATAAGAAAAAAGTTGAGTGTTGCTTAGGCTTTGATGCCTGCGGCTTCCATTGATTCTTTGAACAGTTTCTTTGTGACCGCTATCCGCGCTTTTTGTGACAGTATGTCTTTTGTCACGAAGTCTAAGGCTTCTTCAGGGCACCATTTGACGCATCTTGGCCCATCCTTCTCCTTTTCGCAGAGGTCGCAGATTCTCACTTTTTTCAGTTCAGGATGCAAGGTGATGGCGCCGTAGTCGCACGCCTCGATGCACCAGCTGCAGCCGTCGCACTTGTCGTCGTCAATCATGATCACGCCTGTCTGCTCAGACTGTGTCAAAGCCTCCCTTGGACACGCAGTCACGCACGGGGCTGGGGTGCAGAGCCTACAAGCGATGGAGATGTTGATGAGCGGGTGCAACCGCATGGTGCGTATTCGCGACTTCTGCGCACTGAACGCGTTGTCCTTTGTCAGAGAACATATGTATTCGCACGTAGCGCAACCCGTGCACTTGTCTGGGTCGCAGGAGACCATTTTCCATTTTGCGGTTTCAGCCTTTGGAACAGCTGCCATTTTTTATTCCTCCTTTGGCTTCCTTTTCGGTTTTTCAGTCTTCTCTTTCACCAGGTAGACTAGGTCTTCCATTCCGATTTCGCTGAGTTTCTCCACCGTTGGAACGCCGTCCTTTGTCCATCCTCTCACCTCGTAATAGTCGTCTAAGAGCAGGTCTAAGTCTTCTTGACTCACAAAGCTTCCCTTTGCCACGCCCTCGTCTGGTATGGGCACGTTCATAACTTTCCAAGGCATTGTGTCGTCTTTTCGGGTCAAGCCCTCACGGATGTTAAAGAGTCTGCCCAGGTTGTTGATTCGTTCGCCCGCTTTTTGCAACTCTTCAGGCGTCATCTCAATGCCAGTAACAGCATTGTATAAGGCTGCCAAGTCCTTATATCCCTCGAAGTATGTGCCCCTGGAAAACTTGCAGACAATTAACGAGTCAATGATTGCGTACAGGTCTTCGGTCTCTCTGACCAGTTTCCCCCTGCCCTTCTCAGCCTTGAAACGGTTCACCTTGCCACCTACGTCTGGTCCGTAGGCTCCGTGCCTGTTGTGGTCGGCTCCACGGAAAGAAACCGCATAGCCCAGCGCAGCCGTTTTTAATCCGCGTATGTCGTAGCCAGTCATTTCCACGCCTTTGATGTGAACGGCATAGTTTGGTGCGTCCTTGCCGATTTTTTCAGCCGCCAGTTTGACGCCTTCTGCGAGCACGTCTGCGAAGCCTTCTCTGAGACTGATTCTCTTTATCATTTCTATCATTGCTTCGTGGTTGCCGAAGTTGAGTTCTAAGCCGCCCAATTCTTCTTTGCCTATGAGCCCGTGTTCATAAAGGTCCATTGCGAAGCCCACAATACCACCAATAGATATCGCGTCTACACCGTAGTAATTGCTCAGGTCCATGCCCTTGAGAATGGCGTCCAAGTTGCCCACGCCGCAGTTGGGTCCAATAGCCCACAGAGGCTCGTACTCTATTCGAGTTGTTGTTCCCTTGTAGGGTCCCTCAGGCACAACCGCGATGTGCTCACAACGCATAGCGCATGAGGAGCAGCCTATTATCTTGGCGACGAAACGCTCGTTCAAATACTCGCCACTGATTTTGTCTGCACCGTCAAATGTAGCCCGCGTAAAGTTGTTAGTTGGCATTGCACCAAGTTTTTGAAGCACAAGGACGTTTTCAGGCGTTCCCAACGTTCGGTATTTTCTCGCTGCTGGTCCCTTCATCCTTTCGTGCTGAATCTTTACGAGTTCGAGGAGACGCTCTTGGTTGGCAACCTTAACGTCTTTTGAACCTCGTATGGCGATGGCTTTCAAGTTTTTGCTGCCCATGACAGCGCCCATGCCGCATCTGCCAGCCGCTCTGGTTCGGTCGTTCATGATGCAGGCGATTCTGACCAGCTTCTCTCCTGCAGGTCCTATCGACGCTACCCGAATGTAGTAGTCCTTGAGTTCGTTTCTAATGGCATCCTCAGTCTCAAAAGTCGACTTGCCCCACAAGTGTTTGGCATCCATGATTTGAACGGCGTCGTCGTCAACCCACAGGTAAACTGGCTTCTCGGATTTGCCATAGAAAATTATAGCATCGTAGCCGGCGCGCTTCATTGCAGTACCAAAGTGTCCATGCGACTTAGCTTCACCCATGGCGAAGGTCTGAGGCGACTTAGAAACAAAGGCGTGCCCGTTTCCACCAGTTGGAACCATTGAGCCTGAGAGCGGTCCAGTTGCAAGGACAAGAGGGTTTTCAGGGTCAAAAGGGTCAACGCCTGGCTTGGAATGGTCGAGCAGTAAACGCATGCCTAAGCCGATGCCGCCTATGTATTTTTTGGCTAACTCTTCATTCAACGGTTCAGTCCAGATTTTTCCGCTTGAGAGGTCAACGTGTAAGATTCGTCCAGCATAACCTAACACTCTACTTGTTCCTCCAATTTTTTAATGCTTGTTTTGTTATGGAAGAGATAAGAAGTAATCCTCGGCGAATATTTAAGTTTTCTATAAAACATTATAATTACCATTCTTCCTATCGGTCAACAAAAGGAAGAGAAATATTAAACCTCATCCAAAATACAATACGACTGAGGCGCTGACATGATGAAGGTGAAGGTTCAGTACCTGGGATTCATAAAGAACCTCATAAAGCGAAGCGAAGACGAGTTCGACCTTGAAGAAGGCGCCTCACTGTCAGAATTATTGAATCAAGTCGCCGGCATCTACGGGAAGGCTTTCAAGAAAGAGGTCTATGAACCCGGATTAAAAGACGTTAAAATGGGATTCGTGGTCACCGTCAACGGAGTCTTGATGGGGCAACTCCAAGGGGTGGACACACAACTGAACAACGGCGACAACATCATCCTGATGTCACTCATGAGCGGCGGCTAAACCAGCCTCAACTTCTCCGCCTCTTTCTGCCAGTCTCAGTTAATAACAGACCTAGAACAAACATGAGCTCGCCCAAGACAGCAAAAATAAGCACCGACCAGAAAAAAGACCCTGTCACGTCTTTTATGTGCCCCACCACGGTTGGCATAAAAAATGAGCCGACATTCCCAATTGACGAAATTATACCGACAGCGCTCCCAACAAACAGAGCGGTCTGCGGGAGTTCCACCGGAATCGTGAGAACAATAGTAAGAACCCCTATGATGCAAAACCCGATTGCAAAAGCCAAAAACCACACGGCTGGTCCTTGCAGCGTTCCCGCAGCAAAAATGACTGGACCGCTGACAAGTCCCAAGACTAGTATGAAAGGTTTTCTGAGACCAGCCTTATCAGTTAGAGAGCCTACCGCGAAAGATGCGAAGAGAAACCCCAACGCCAGCATTGATGTCATCAGTCCCGCAGTGCTCAATTGAACCCCCTCTGCTTCAAGCATGGATGGCAGCCATACAAGGAGCGTGTCGTAACACGCAGCCGCACAGAGATACAGACCTGTGAGAAGCCAAACCTGCTTCACTCTCAATAACATTACAAAATTCTTTCTCAGCGAAGCATTAGTATTCACTTTGCGGATAGGTGGTGTGCTATAGTTTTGTTTAGGTTCTTTTGCGAGAACCCACCAGACGCCTGTCAGAATGAGCGCCCAAAACCCGTACAGGAGGAAAACGTTTCTCCAGCCCCTAAGCCACGTTAACAGATAGGGAGTGGCGCTCAGCCCGATTATGTCGCCGACGGCGTAGCCTGAAATGGCGACTCCGATTGCAAAACCTGCCTTTTCGTGGGGAAACCAAGCGGACACCAGCTTGGGAAAGCAGGGCATAGTGGCTGCGAACCCCACGCCTAGGAAGAGTTGGAACAGCAGGAGTGTTTCATAGTTGATAGCGAAACCTCTGAGGAGACCGAAGACCCCTAGAAGCGTCAGTGCCAAACCTAGAGAAACTCTTAAGCCTAAGCGGTCAATGACCAGTCCCCAGGGAATTCGTAGTAGAATAAGCGCCAGAAGGCTCATAGAAAATATGAAGCCTGCCTCGGCGTTTGTTAGATGCATTTCGAGAATTATTGAGTCTTTCAGCTGCGAGTAAGAAAAGAGTAGGAGATGCACAGTCATGGATGTGAGAAAGGCTAGAATCAACATGAGAGTTGGGAGAAGAGTTGACCGCATCGCAGGCGCCTCACTGCCCAACCATTGTTTCTTCTTCGTCTTAATAATTTGGCGTACACAAGAAAGTATCACAAAAGTTATAGTTTGAGGCTTCGTAACTACTCAAACCATGAGGAATGTGATTTTGAGAAGTCGAATCCAAACCTTGAAAGATTCCTCGGCAAAGAGGAAATTAGACGGATACATAGTCACAAACGAGACAAACACGCTGTACTTCACTGGCACTACGGGCGCTGCTGCTCTTTGGGTTCCCCTCGATGGTGAAAACCTACTCTACGTTTACGGAGTCAATTATGAGTCTGTCAAGGCAACGGCGAAAGACTGCAGAGTCGAATTGATGAAACGCACAGAAGACCCACTCAAAAAAGCTGCAGAACAGATCAAACGCCTAAAGCTGAAAAGCATCGGATTCGATGTTCTAAGCGCTTATCACTACTTGACACTGCGGAAAACGTTGAAGGGGACGCGGATAAAACCCCTGAGCCAGCTTGTTCAAGAGCTCCGGGGGGTTAAGGACAAGACCGAACTGACCTCTATAAAAAAAGCCGCAGAGCTCACAGACGCAGGCGTCGAGGCGGCGCTGGAATCCATAAAGCCTGGTGTCCGAGAATACGAGGTTGCAGCCGAGATGGAATACGCCATGAGAAGACTGGGCTCAGAAGGTGTAGCCTTCGACACCATAGTGGCTTCAGGAGCCCGCTCGGCTTTTCCACACGGCGGCTGTACTGATCAAAAGATTCGAAAGGGAGAATTCATCGTCCTAGATGTGGGTGCCAGATACAACAATTATCGTGCCGATTTGACCCGAACATTCATGATTGGGAAGCCTTCTCCGAAACAAAAGAAGATCTGTGAAGTTGTTACGGAGGCTCATCAGAAAGCCTTTGAAAAAATGAAGGCTGGTGTCAGAACTCGAGACGTAGACGCCGCAGCCAGAAAAGTGATAGAGAAGACAGGATTCGGAAGGTATTTCGTGCACGGGTTGGGGCACGGTGTGGGATTAGACGTTCACGAAGCGCCCACGCTGAATCCCGAGAGCAAGGAACGACTGAAAGTTGGAAACGTGGTTACAGACGAGCCAGGCATCTACATAGTCAACTATGGCGGAGTCCGCATAGAAGACACGGTGCTGGTGCACAAGGATGCGGCGGAGAAGTTAACAAAGGCAACCTATGAATTAACAGTTTAATCTTTAGGAGCCTGATTACGTGGCAAAAATTTTGATTGTCTATGATTCGAAAACTGGACACACTGAGAAGATGGCTTTTGCGGTTGCCGAAGGCGCCAAGCAAGTTGATGGCGTTGATGTCCACGTAAAGAAGGTAAACCAGACCAGCATTGAAGACTTGCTTAGCGCTGATGGAATAATAATGGGTTCACCCACGTACTATGGACAAATGTCTGCCAAACTCAAGGCACTCATAGACAAGTCGGTGAAAATCCATGGAAAACTCAAAGGAAAGGTGGGCGCCGCCTTCACAAGCTCAGGCGGAACAGCGAGCGGTGCAGAAACCACTCTGCTCTCGATACTGCAAGCCATGTTAATACATGGAATGATTATTCAAGGACGCCCAAACGACAAACACTATGGCGCGGCAGCTGTTGAGTCTCCAAACAAAGAGGAACTCAAACTCTGCAGAGAACTTGGAAAAAGAACAGCGAGTCTGGTCGTGAAATTAAAGACGTGACATGTGATTGTGGGCTTGGACTATTCGGCCACTTGCGCTCGTTTTAAGGCGTACCAAGCAATGAAGCTGAACACTAAGATATAGACTGCAGTTGTTACAACTGCCCTAGCGATGATGAAAGAGAGGGTCTCTGAGTATAGAAATGTGTACCTAGTACCGTGATTTTCAAGCTTGAATTCTATTTTGTAGAATTCCACCTCAGCAGACGGATGCAAGATGCAGGTAACTAGGTTTGTTCCGATGCTGTCTGTTCCTGTTAAAACTTGCAAGCCTGTAGGGATACTCATGTTTATGGGAAGAGTAGAAGAATCAATGCCTTTGGCATACCCGGACGCTCCTGTTCCTGGAAGGTATGTCAGTACCCACGCTTGACCCGAGAAGATTGCGAAGATTTGTCCAACGATGATTAGCCCCAGCCAAAGACCAATACCGACGAGGGCTGCAACCATGGAACTCTTTGATAATGCACCCACTGCAAGAATGATTGTAATCCAAACAAACGTGCTTACTATGCTCCCAAGCAACACAATTGGCAACAGATGAAGATTGTTTTGCGGTCCATATATGGCTGAACCGCCTAGCGCCAGATAGACCAAAAGAACGGTGAATGCTCCCAACAACGTTACAAAGGCGGCAAACATCTTGCCCAGAAAAACCGTAGTTCTAGAAACAGGCTTAGTTAATAAAGGCACGATTGTTCCGCTTTCAAACTCTCCTGAGATGCTGTTCATGACTGTAACCAATGCGAAGAGGAAGAAACCTAGCGAGCCAATGCCTGTGCCAGTGTTTATGGCAAAGTTTGGGTCGGCACTCAGCGGTTGATTGGCAACATTGCTCAAAATAACTCGCAAAAACAACTCCAGAGTTGCGAGCGCAAAGGCTATGGCAACCACTCCATACAGCTTTTTCTTTCGAATATTCCAGAGAAGTTCATACCGAACAATAGCCAGAAAGCTGGTTATCCAGCTTGGATGAGTTGCCTTCTCAGTCATGATTTTTGCCTCCTTCTTTTTCTTCAGCTTTTCCAACTAATTGCACAAAGACATCTTCAAGGCTTTGTCCGACTAAGTTCATGGACAAGATTGTGCCACCAGAGTTTGTAATAGTTTCAGAGACTTGACTTCTAACATCGTCCCGTGTTTCGAGCATTATGTTGAGTTTGTTTCCCTCTGCCTTAACATCGGTCACAAACGACAGTTTCTTCAGGTTTTCAACCAAAATCTTTGTGAGATTCGTAACTTCAATTTGCAATGTAGTTGGTCCTCTTATTTTGTGTTCCACGTTTTCAATTGTGTCTGAAACTAGGGCAACTCCCTTATTGATTATGGTAACGTGGCTGCAGACCTGTTGGACTTCGAATAGAAGGTGAGACGAGAGAAAAACGGTCGTGCCCTCCTTGGCTATGCCTTTAATCAATTCACGCACTTCAACCATTCCAACAGGGTCCAAGCCGAGGCTAGGCTCATCCAATATAACTAATTCAGGCTCGTTTAACAATGCCTGCGCAATGCCCAAACGTTGCTGCATACCCTTGCTATACTTCCCAATTTGGTCTTTTTCTCTTCCCTTCAACCCAACCAATTCCAAAAGCTTCGGCAACTGGTCTATGCGCTGTTGTTTACTCAAACCATACATTTGCCCATAAATGTCGAGAAGCTCCCAACCTTTCAAGTGCTTTGGAAACTTGGGTAGTTCGGGCATGTAACCAATTCTAAACCTCACATCAGGATTGTCTCCAGAAACCTCTTGACCAAAAATTCGAGCAACCCCATCATCTGGCTTCAACAAGCCTACAAGAACCTTAATAGTGGTGGTTTTTCCAGCGCCGTTAGGACCCAAAAACCCATGAATAGTATTAGCACTCACATTCAAATCGAGTCGGTCAACCGCTGTCAAACGACCATACCTTTTCGTCAAATTGACAGTCTCTATGGCTAGAGTCACACAAACACCACCCAAACGTCAAACCACAATGTCTTAGAAAAGAGATATTTTAACTTATCATCACGAATAGTGGGCCCGGGGCGATTTGAACACCCGACCAACAGGTTATGAGCCTGGCGCTCTAACCGTGCTGAGCTACGGGCCCCGCCTCACTATTCGATTCCCCGTCCTCATTTAAGGATTTTCCGTTTCACAAACCAAACAATCAAACCAAAACACTCGTCGCTTCAAAAAATAATACACTGAGAAACCACCCAAAAGATACATGAAAACCGCCAAGAAACCACCCAAAAAACAAGCCAAACAAAACCCAAAACAACGCCCAAACCAAAAACAGACTCCAAAAACAAACAACTCACAACCCCAACCACACAAAAAAATTTCTCACACACAGAGACAGAGCCAATCCAACCTAGCACATACATACACATCATTTTCATTCCGTTAGGCTTAAATGAAACCCACCCACACCTTCATAACTCAACAGAAGGCAATAATCAAAATGGTCGACGTTTGGCTACCATACGGCAAAACCGAAGTCTGCGCACGCATCCCAACAAAAAACTACCTGGGCAACATAGAACCAAAAGAAAAACCAGGCGTCAAAGACACAAGAGCAGAAATCGAACGAGCGTTAAACGAGCCCATCGGAACCAAACGCCTAAGTGAAACCGCTAAAAAAGGAGACAAAGCAGCCATTGTTGTCAACGACCAAACCCGAGCCACACCCAGCCACGTAATGGTCCCACCGATCCTAGACGAACTAAACAAGGCAGGGGTCAAAGACCAAGACATAACCATAATCTTCGGCTGCGGAACCCACCGACCCGTAAAAACAGAAGAAATGAAAACTCTTGTCGGCGAAGAAGTCCTCAAAAGAGTCAAAGCCGTAAGCCACGACTGTAAAGCAAAAGATTTGAAGTATCTAGGGAAGACCAAAAAATACGGAACCAAAGTCTACGTGAACAAAATTTTCGCTGAAGCCGACTTACGAATCCTAACAGGCGACATAGGACTCCACTATTACGCAGGGTACGGAGGCGGAAGAAAAAGCGTCCTGCCAGCAGTCACAGGCGAAGAAACCATACAGCACAACCATGGCATGCTTCTACATCCAAAAGCTCGAACCGGCGTCTTAGAAGACAATCCGATTCATGAAGACATGGTTGAAGCCGCTGAATTAGCCAAACCAAACTTCATAGTAAACATCGTAACCAACAGCAAGAGAGAATTAGTTCGCGCCTTTGCAGGCGACATTCATCAAGCGTTCTATGAGGGCGTCAAACTCGTAGATGAAATGTACAAGGTGCCCATTGAAAAGCGAGCCGACGTAGTCGTTGTCAGTTCAGGCGGACACCCTCACGACATTGATCTCTTCCAAGCCTTCAAGGGAGTGGACAACGCCCTCGAAGCCGTTAAGAGAGGCGGCGTAATCATCTTCGTGGCTGAATGTCCTGAAGGTCACGGAGACCAAGTGTTCTACGAGTGGATGACAAAGTTCAAAGAACTTAGGGACATGGAGACAGAAATAAAACGGCACTTTCAACTCGGAGGACACAAGGCTTACTTTCTCTTAAAAGCATTGCAGAGGGTTCAAATCATCTTGGTCTCCACAATGCCCGAGTACTATGCCACAGGCGTGTTCAAACTGAGAACTGCTAAAGCCTTGAACGACGCATTGAGAGACACCTTTGACATAACAGGCAAAGACGGAAGAGTATGGGTCATGCCTCACGGAAACATCACACTGCCTGTTGTAAAAACTCCTGAATAGAAGAAAATATCAAAACGTTTAACTCAAGCCTCTTGACTATTTTTGCTTTCAAGCTGGCGTTTGCGCTCTATGGTGCAGACAACGTTTAGCCTCAGACGTTTCCAACCCGACGACTTAGAGCGAGTCATGCACATCAATAGGATTTGTCTTCCAGAAAACTACGCCCCGTACTTCTTTACAGACCTTTACGAAAGATTTCCTGAGACCTTTATCGTGGCTGAAGAAGACGGAGAGATTGTTGGTTACGTCATGTGCCGAATCGAAACTGGATTGCCAGATTTTGGACTGCTGGGAATCGCAAAGAAGGGTCATGTCATATCTATAGCAGTTTTACCAGAACACCAACGCAAGGGCATCGGAGCGGCGCTTGTGAAAGAGGCTATGGCTAGCATGAGAGTTTACAAGGCTAAGGAATGCTATCTTGAAGTGCGTGTCAGCAACACGCCAGCGGTGAAACTTTATGAGAAACTCGGATTTGATGCCTCAAGGGTTGTCCACGACTATTACGCTGATGGAGAAGATGCCTACATTATGAGCCTCAAACTCTAGAGAACGATAACCTTTGCTTAGGAGAGAAGAATTTTGCCTGTAACACCGTTCCATCTCTTTCCCGCCTTGCCAGTTTATTTTGTGTTTTATCGTCGCTTGAACGGTCTAGCATTTTTTCTGAGCACGTTTTTGATTGATTTGGAGCCATTTATTTACATGTTTCTAGGTGTTCCATTTCCAACAGTCCCCCTGCTTTTTGGTGGTTTTGCTAGGCAGGGTTATCACATGATTACCCACAGTCCTTTCAGCGTCCTAGTTCTTGTTAGCCCAGCAATGTTCACGCTGACAAAGTTTTTGGAGCTAGGCAAACCTTTGCTACTGAATATTTTTCCAAGTGCCGAGTGGGTCAACTACTCTTGGAGGCGCACTTTTTTCTCTGCGCTTTTAGGCAGTTTTATTCATCTTGGCTGGGATGTTACCATGCATTGTGACATAAACTTAGGCTTTCCATTTGTAGACATCATGAATCCTTTTATCAACTCCAACGCTTCGTCCATGATTTTGATTGCCAGCATTGCTTTGATTCTTCCCACATATTTTGTCGGAAAGAAATTCAATGGAGGCAGCCCTTTCAAGAAACTGCCATAACAACAACTAAAAACAAGTCTCTCCATAATTTTGTCGGTGCATGGCTTGGGGCAATGCCGACTCTGTAGTGACAATTCTCCTCTCATATCGGGGAGACTCGGAGTTTGTTTGCGATGTATTCGAGAAAAACCAGATGAAGCCTTAGAAATCACTGACGCCGTGCATGCAGAAAGCCGTAAAACTTTTGGGTTTCCACCTAAGCCTCCCAAAGACCCGAACGGATTGGCGTGTGGAATGTGTGCCAACGACTGCAGAATAGGTGTGAACGGGAAAGGCTTCTGCGGTCTAGTCTTCAATGTTGCTAGTCGACTGGTTCGCGCGGGCGGAACATCAGAAAAAGGTGTGCTTCAGTGGTATTACGACCCCTTGCCCACAAACTGTGTGGCTTGGTGGTTCTGTCCGGGCTGCACAGGCGCTGGCTATCCAAAATACGCTTACAAACAGACAGCAGAGACGGGTCACTCAAACCTAGCTGTATTTTACGGAGCGTGCAGCTACGACTGCCTCTATTGCCAAAACTGGCACTATCGAAGCCTCGCCAGCGGGCTTCATCCGCTAATGAGCGCAGAAAGCCTAGCTGACAAAGTCGACCGCCACGTTTCTTGCATCTGTTATTTCGGCGGCGACCCTTCAGTGCAGATGCCTCACGCAATAAAGACAAGCCGATTGGCGGTTGAAAGGGCAGTGGAGGAAAAACGTATCTTGCGCATCTGTTGGGAAACCAACGGATACTGGAAGGAAGAGTTGGCTTTGAAAGCGGCTGAGCTCTCACTCAACAGTGGTGGAAACATAAAGTTCGACCTGAAAACATGGAATCCAAACCTAAACCTCGGTCTTTGTGGGGTTTCTAACGAGCCTACTCTCAAATCGTTTAAGCGAATCGGAGAGAAGTTTTTTGAGATAAGACGTGAACTGCCCGTCTTGACTGCTAGCACCCTTCTCGTTCCTGGCTATTTAGATACAGAGGAGGTAGGCAACATAGCTCGCATCATTGCAGAGGTCAACACTAATATCCCTTACACGTTGCTTGCCTTTTATCCACAATATGTGATGAACGACCTGCCCACCACAAGCCGTGAACAAGCTCTTCAATGCTGCAACGCCGCGAAGAAACATCTAAAAAACGTGAGAATAGGAAACGTCAATCTACTTTCTTGATGACAATCTCTTTCTACGTTTTAGGCTGAATCTCTCTTTTTATTTAAATGTAGTAGGATTTTTATGTGGTCATCTTTACATTGAAAGAGTTGAGGTGGAACAATGATTTCAATAATAGGTGCGGGCAAAGTAGGAAGCGCTGCTGCATTCAATCTTTTGAGGTTCAGAATCAGCGATGTTGTTCTAGTGGACGTGGTTGAAAATTTAGCTCAGGGTGAAGCATTAGACATGATGCAGGCTGCTCCAGCCATAGAGTTTGATGGCAAGGTTATAGGCACTAGCGATTTCAGCCAAATAGAAGGTTCGGAAGTCGTGGTATTAGTTGCGGGTGGAGGAAGAAAACCGGGGATTACTCGACTTGACCTCATGAACGAAAACGCGCAAATAGTCAAATCTGCGGTGAGACAAGTTGTTAGATATGCCCCTGACTGCAAGCTCATGGTTGTGACAAACCCCGTTGACATCATGACATACGTTGCTTACAAGGAATCAGGCTTCGAGAGAAATCGAGTTTTTGGAATGGGAAACATCCTCGACACCATGCGGTTCAGATCCTACATAGCAGTGGAGTTAAACGTCTCAAGAGAAGACATCCGTGCCCTAGTTATAGGAGAACACGGGGACTCAATGGTTCCGCTTGTGGACCACGCTTCCGTTTCTGGAATCCCAATAACAGAACTTCTCAAAAAGAAGCAAATTGAGAAAATAGTGAACTCGACACGAACCTCTGGTGCTGACGTCATAAAACTAAAGGGAGCAACTATTCACGCACCCGCGGTGGTGATAGCAATAATGGTTGATGCTGTTTTGAGAGGTCGGAACAGAGTTATGAGTGTTTCTGCATATCTAAAGGGTGAGTATGGGTTTTCAGACGTCTCCATTGGTGTGCCAGTCATTCTTGGAAGAGATGGTGTAGAAAGGATTATGGAACTTAAATTGAAACCCGAAACATACAAACAGTTTCAGAACTCCGTGTCAATCGTAAAGAATGCGATTGAGAAACTGCGCAACTAAGCTACAGTCTACTTAGTTCAGCTCTTCTTTTTTTGTCTTTTTTCTTCCTTTCTTCAGCTTCCATTACTGTTTTTGGTTTCGTTAGATACCTAAACTCTGCAAGTAGTTCACCTAAGACACAGAGAGTGCAAACTTGCAGTTCAAAACGCAGATCTCTTGAGCTGTCCTCCTCTTCTTTGAGCCCGCGAAAACACCTTTCCTGCCCCTCTATAAAGTAACATTTCGCAGGTTTCGACATTTTCACGCTCTCAATATGCAATCAACGTCCTCCTCATTTCGCGGGGTTCTCACCAGTTTCTTTGTCTTAGAGGGCTTCAGTCTAGTTGTTTTTGTTGCTGAGATCAGCTTGGAGTTGTCGTGATCAACTCTTCTTCTTTTTTCTCTGGAGCCTCTTCCTCTGGTTGGGGCTGTGTTGACTCAACTGTTTGCGTTTCCTCGGGTTTAGCCTCTTGGGGCGTAGTTGCTTCCTCTGTTTGTGGATGCTCATTGACAGTTGCTGCTGAAACTTCTGTGGAAGGCGTTGGCGAAGGTATAACAAACGCGGGTGGAGTAATGGGTGTTGGTTCAGCTTGCTTTGAAGGTTGGAGCACGATCTCTCTTTTAACTCTCTCAATCACCCTAGGCCGAGCTGTAATCATTAGAGCCAAGGTCATCATTCCTATGGCTAGGACCACGGCACCGTATCCAGTGTATGGTTGAATGAAGAACATTGAAAGCCCAATTCCCAGAATGATTGACGCGATGGTCATTCCTAACAGCACATCTACGTTGTCGAGTTCCATAGTTTATCTCCTTCAATGCTTCAGAAATTCGGAGAGGAAGATATTTAACACATATGAATTTGGGATATGTACCCTCGCTACAATTTTTGAAAAATAGAAGAAGGCAGGTACACTGATTCGGAGTTCATATCTGGAGTTCATAATTGATTAAAGACGAGAAGGTTTAGGTTACTTGGAGGGCTCAAAAATGGATAAGACTCCTTACGATCCTACTGTTCTATTGAGATGCAGCAAGTGTCGTAATAAGACATCTCACGTTTTGATAAATTTTTCAAATGACCCCGCTACGGCAATAACCATGGTCTACGAGTGCCAAGATTGTGGCGAAACCAAGAAGGTTTTTGACTTAGATACCCTGCCTCAGGTGACTTTCGAACCAATCAAAAATATTAAGGTAGAGGAGAAAGAAAGACTTATACCCATAGAGAAGGGTCCTCAAATCGAACAGTCAACATAGCAGAATGCTTGTCAACCACCGTGGGAGATCGGAATAAGAGTCACCTCATCGCCTTCTTTTATCTCAGTTTCTAGCCCCTTCAAAACACTGATTTCTTTTCCGTTAACAAGGATGATGGCATTGGGCCGCGGATCATTGAGTTCGGGGTCAACGAGCAGTGGTTTGGCTTTTTTAGGGAGTGAATCAGCCAGTTTCTTTATGACTTTTCTAACAGTCGGTTGCTCTAATTTTAAACTAACTTGACTCTTTCCAGAGAGCCCACGAAATACGCCCAAAAGTCTAACGTTCACCCTTATAGTCAACTGTTATTCCTCAAACACGTTGAGGTCTTCCTCATATCGTCTCCCTTCGAACAAGCTTCCAGGCGGCAAATGTCTCACCTGTTTCTTCAGAAGAGTGCTTTTCAACATTTCGTTGAGTTCCATTAACGGTCTCTTGTCTTTAAGAAGATGTAGGGGAACGCATAGGTGCAGAGGTCTTGCTGGAATAATGTGCCTCGTCGCTTTGTATGCGAAGGTTTTTCCAGAGCGCGCCGTCTCAATTATCACTTGTTTGGTGAGCCTGGGAGTATAGAGCACAGCGTCTGCCTGATGCTTGTTTAACCTCCGCTGAGCGTCAGATTCCGTCTCATACCCAACCTCAAATCCAACGGTTTTCAACCGTTCTTCCACACGCTTGATGATGTCATACGCCTCCTTGAGGCTTTCAAACGGGTAATTCACGAGAAAACTTTTGTTCATTGTCTTTAAGGCGGCGGCAACGGGCGATGTTCCGATTGAGTTCTCGTTGATTTGGTCAACCTTCTCCACCGAACTTGCAACATGTTTCACTTCGGAGAGAAGGCTTTCTATAGTGTTAACTCTGCCTATTGTTCGATACCAGTTGAAAATCTGGACTGCTGGGCTCTTGTAATCCACCAAACACGCTGGAATGCGCTTGCACCCTAGTCTTTTTAGAGCTGCAACTCTGTGCACTCCGTCTAGAACCAAAAGTGACTCGGCGTCGACGATGATCGGGTGGTTGAGGCATCCATCTTTTTTGATAGACCATGTGAGTTGCTCTAGAAACTCCGGAATTGTTTCTTCGTGTAGCAGAAGTGCGCTGATTTCGAGCACAGCGATGCGAAGGTTCAATTTTTCATTCGTGATAACCAAGGCGAAAGACAAAGCTCTTCACCGCAAACTGCAAAAGAATCAATCAGCCTTCTCGCCAGTGAATAACATTACAATGTCAGAAGCAATTTGAATGAGCTCGTCTGCTTGCTTAAAAGCCTTTTCACGGTCCGCTTCTGAAGTCATGGCAACCAGCTTCACAGTTCGCTCCATCTCTACCAGACACCGCAGAACAGGGTCCTCCACAAGCTGTTTTTTGCCTATGGTTTGATGAACAATGAATTCGACGGAAGCTGGGTCGCCCAGACTATAGTAAACCGCGGCTTGAGCTTTCCTCACGGCTTCCAGAATGAGGGATGAAGCTAGGTAAGGTGTCTTTTGAGCCGCTGTATACTCTGCCTTTGCCTCTCTCAGATAGCGTAACGCCCATCCCTTTCGATAACCGTTTATCAAAGGCATCTACGTAACTCCATTATTTGAGCAGTTCAGCAGGCGGTTACTTTGTTTCCTCTTCTCCCTCTTCTCCTGTTGCCTCTGTCGCTTCTTCTGCTTCGGCTTTCTCAGCTGCTTTAGTGATGGCCACCAATCGTGTTATGTAACCAGCTATGCGGTTTCTTAGTCTCACTGAAGAAATTTTTGAGACCGACCCGAGGAGTTTCTTGTTGCTCTCAAAGTCAGTGGTGAACTTATCGGGATAGCGTTTAAGCAATTCCTTCGCTATCTTTTTCACTCGTTCTGGTCGCACCTTACCCAAATCTTTGGTCTACCTCCACGATGACGCTGCTCCTTTGGTCACAATTGCGCTGTTGTAGGATTCCCTTACATCTCTTCTTGCCTTTTATCCCTTGCCCTTTTTTTATGGATTCTGGATTCATAAAAGCTATGTGTCGAGTCTGGGAGCAATGACAACGATGAACTATGATGGCAAAAAAATCTACTAGAAAAAGGAGTAAAAGCGAAGTCTCTCTGGAGAGAAGTCTCAGTCGAGAAGAGGTCTCCAAGATCTTAGGAACAGTCACCTATGAGAGAGCCTTCTACTTCTACGACGGAGTGGGTAGACCTAACGGGGAGTTTGCCGTAAGCCTCTCGGATTTCTGCAACAAAATCAACGTGGTCAATCCTGAATCGCTGGCTTTCCACCTGAAACGGCGAGACTTTCAGAACTGGATCAGCGAAGTCATAGGAGATGTTGAATTAGCAAAGAGAATGGACAGGATAAGGGTTAAGGAAAACGCTTTGAGGAGCACGCTACAAGCGTTTGTCGGCAACCGAATCAAAGAACTCCAAGACTCGTGGCCTATTCTCTTAGCCGTACATTAATTGTTCCTGAAAGCACATAGAAAAAGGGACTCGCCTGCCTAGACTCGCTCGAAGTCAGAGAAGAGAGAAGAAACTCAAAGCCTTAATTTTTCTGTTTCAAAAAAGTTAACGAAATTCTTTAGAACCTGCTCAGCTACATCTTTTTCCTCTATTCTCTTTATCTCAGCCACAGCCTTAATAACCTGCGGAAGAAAGGCGGGCGTGGTCAACTTGTCTTTGAACGGCCCAGAAAATGAAACAGGCCCGTCGGTTTCGGTCAGTAAATTAGTGATGGGAACACGTCTAACAATATCCTGGATTCGGCTAGAAAATACTGTAGGTGGGCCTTCAGAAACGTAGTATCCTTGTTCAATTATTTGAGGCAACAATTCAGCTGGACTGCTGAACCAGTGAAACAAAACTCTCTTCAGATTGTATGAGGGAAGAATGGTCATGATTTGTGGTGCGCTCCATCTTGAATGAACAATAACGGGTAGGGATAATTTCTCAGCAACGCGAAGCATCTCATGAAAAACCCTAACCTGTAAGTCTTTGAATTCTCGGCGCTTGGCGTATTGAGGGTCCAATCCTATTTCTCCAACTGCAACTACTTTTTCGTGGTCTTTGCCGTGTTGAGAAATAAAGTCTAAGGTTCGTTGAAGTTCGTCTTGAGGTAGATTTGTGACATTCCAGGGATGTATTCCTAAGGCTGCGTAGACGAAACCATTGTTTTCCTTTGCAAGTTGAACATTGAGAACGCTAGTTTCGAAGTTCATGCTGTTAGAAACAAGAGCAACAACATTAGACTGTTTGGCTTCTTCAATGACAAAGCCAACTCTTTGATTGTACTCAGGATCCGACAGATGAATATGGGCGTCTACAAACTTCATAAAACTCACTTGCTTCCACAACACTACTAAAACCTTCTTCTTATGACTTCTTCTAAAACTAGAAAAAACTCTGCAACTCGTAGAAATAGATTTGAGCATGTTTTGGGAGACGATTATTTATTTTGCTCTGAAAGGCTTTCGATAACGTTAAATAGTCGCTGAAATAGAAAAAGAGGCTTCGGAGATGGTTAAAAATGCCAGGTCCCGAATTGGCTGTAGCACCCATGCACCGTATATGCAAAAAGGCTGGAGCAGACAGAGTGAGTGAATCAGCGGCAAAAGAGTTGGCCAAAGTGCTCGATGAGATAGGTGTGAAAATAGCCAGAGAAGCTATGGACTACGCCATGCACGCTGGAAGAAAAACAATCAAGTCTGAAGACATAGAAATCGCAGCCAGAAAAGTCATGGGCAAATAACCTATTCTGCAACACTCTCCTTTTTCAAAATTCGCACAACCACACAATTGTGTCTTCATATTTGGAGCCAAATACAGAAGCCTATCCAACTGAGCCACTGCACTGAAATTTTTTAACTAACTCATCTACTCAACAAAAACACCCCAGTAAATCACCAGCAAATACCAAGTAAATGCCTAGTAAACACCTAGCAAACTCAACTCAAAAGCAACCCGAAACAATGCCTTTCACCAAAACAGAACCCAAAAAACAAACAACCCGCAAGTCGAACCCAAACAAAAAATATTTCACAAGACGAGACTATACCCGTCTATCTCACTAATCACCCACTCAAACAAACAAACACAAAAAGAACAACAAAACAAAAAAGAGAAAAAAAAGAAAGAGATTATACTAGTATTCTTCTTCCATGCCCTCGCCAGATGGTGGTCCACCTTTCTCTTCCTTCGGCTTAGTAGCAGCAATAACATCATCAATACGCAGAATCATTGAAGCAGCCTCAGCCGCAGACTTAATCGCCTGTTCCTTGACACGCAGGGGCTCGATGACACCGTTTCCGTACATGTCCATGACCTTGCCAGTGAGAACGTTGACGCCCCAAACCTCACCCTTAGGCTTCTCATGCGCCGACCTCAACCCGACCAAAATGTCTATGGGTTCCAACCCTGCGTTTTCCGCCAACGTCTTAGGCACAATTTCAAGAGACTCAGCGAAAGCCTCGACAGCCAATTGTTCCCTTCCACCAACCTTTGTGGCATAGTCACGTAGTTGCTTGGCAATTTCGGATTCGACGGCGCCTCCGCCAGCAACAATCTTGTTGTATTCGATGACGTCTGAGACAACCGACAACGCGTCTGTCATGGCTCTCTCCGCCTCGTCTACCATTCTCTCTAATCCTGCACGAATCAAAACAGCTACGGAGCGAGGGTGCTTGCAATCTTCCACAAACACCATTTTGTCTTCGCCGACTTTGCGTTCTTCAACCAAGCCAGCCTTACCCAAGTCTTGGGCTTTCAAGTCGTCTAGGTTGCTAACAACTCTTCCACCAGTAGCTCTGGCGAGTTTTTCCATGTCAGATTGTTTGACTCTGCGCGCTGCTAGGATGCCCTCTTTGGCTAAGAAGTGCTGAGCCATGTCGTCTATGCCCTTCTGACAGAACACAACGTTAGCGCTTGAAGCTTTGATCTTGTCAACCATCTCTTTCAACATACGGGTTTCTTGGTCGAGGAAGGCCTTCATCTGCGTGGGGTCTCGTATCCTTATCTCGGCGCTAAACTCTGTTTTTTCAACTTCAAGCGCCACATCGAGTAGGGCTGTTTTTGCGTTTTCAATCCTTTTTGGCATTCCTGGATGAACAACTTCCTTGTCTACGATTATTCCCTTCACGAGCTGGGTGTCCAAGAGACTCTTTCCCTCTTTCTTTGTTATCTGAACCTGATCAATGTCGGCAATCCACTTGTCGCCACGCAGCTCTGCAATTTGTTTCACAGCGTCAATGGCTATGTCGGCTAAATGCTCTTTAGCCACGCCCACAGCCTTGCTCGCCATGGCGGTCACAGCCACTTTCTTCAGTGTTGCGCGATCGTCCATGTCGACGGGTATGCCAATTTTGTCGAGGGTTTCAACAGCCATTTGGGTTGCTTTGCGGTAGCCGCTCACTATGACTGTTGGGTGAATGTTCTGGTCTAGGAGTTCTTCTGCCCTTCGTAGGAGTTCGCCGGCTAGGACTACGGCTGTTGTTGTTCCGTCGCCGACCATGTCGTCTTGGGTTTTAGCCACTTCAACCATCATTTTGGCGGCTGGGTGTTCTACGTCTACTTCGTTTAGGATGGCTGCGCCGTCGTTTGTTATTGTGATGTCGCCTAGGGTGTCGATGAGCATTTTGTCCATGCCTCGTGGTCCTAGTGTGGTTTTCAAGACTTCTGCTATGACTCGTGCTGCCATGATGTTGTTTCTCTGTGCTTCTCTGCCTCTTCTGCGTGCTGTTCCTTCTTTTAATATGAGGACGGGTTGTCCGCCTTGAGTTGTTAAATACGCCATGTTATTATTCCTCTTGTTTTGTTAATTTTTGAGTCTACTTAGACAATTTTTAGGTGGAATATAAAGTTAACTACGTTTGTGATGTTGTGTTGGGTGAAAACAATTTTTGTACGTGTGTGTGCGCTTGGCTAGCCTAGCCCCTCTATTTGGATCCTAATAGGCTTCAAATATGTTTCTTGGTTTTTTAGCCAGTTAGAAATTGAGACAAATTGAGACAGGTTGAGAGTTGTCTAGAGTTGAATGGTGTTTGATAAAATTTAAGTATGTCAGCGTTTTCTTTTAGGATTCAGTTAATAGGCGCATGTTGCCCTGGTAGTATAGTCCGGTCTAGTATAAGCGGCTGTCGCCCGCTGGACCCGGGTTCAAATCCCGGCCAGGGCGCCATTTTTTTGATGGATTCTGCATTGTTGAACAATTTGCGAAAACTTTTTGTGAGTAATGATGCTTGATACTATTGGTTCGTGTATTATGTCTCAGAACGAGTTTTTTCATGGTGTGGTTGCGCAAGCTGGGGAAAAAGAGAAGGATTATCATTGGCTGGAGGCAATAGAGCTCTATAATCAAGCTTTGCGGGTGATTGAAAAAGGGGAGATTCAGGAGAAAGTTGGTTATGCCTTTTATCGGGCGGCTATGCAGGCTGAGAGCGTTGATGAGTTTAGGGAGAGGATGCGTCAGGCTGTTGCAAATTATGAAAAAGCCAAGGAATTCTATGGTAGGTTGAATGATCCTGGAAAGGTGCCTTGGATGCTTCGCTGCGATGCTATGATTGCATACGTTGGTTATTGGCTCGCACCTAAAGTGCCGGAAAAGAAGAGGCTGATTGATGAGTGTTGGCGGCTAACAAAGGAGGCTTTGCAAGCTTTCGAAGAGGCTGGAGAGAGCTTGGAATATGGGAAAACGTATAACCAGCTTTCGTCGAGCGCCTCTGACAAGCTTTGGCTTGAGTGGGATTTTGAAATTGGCGGAAAAACAGAAAGTGAGGCAATAGAACACGGAGAACAAGCAATCAATTTGCTTTCTAGCACAGGTGAGGCGTCTGAACTCGCAAAAGCCTATGTAAAAACAGCCATTTACCTAAGTGTGTTCGGCTACATTTTCGTTCCAGACATGGATGAGAAGGAGAGGTACTATCAGAGAAGTCGGGGCTACTGGCAGAAAGCCAACGAGCTTTCCGAAGAAACCGCCTTTCTTGAGCTGTTGAACGTGTCTGGCGCAGGTTTTGTGGACTGGGGCTTTGAAGAAATGGTCGTGCAATATGAGAACGCGTTAGGTCGCGCAAAGAAAACCAGAGACAAATATCTAATTGGAAACGCACTTGATTGGTTAGCACTTGCAATTTTCTGGGAAGAAATGGAAATTGAAGATCCTGATAAAAGAATAGAGACCCTTCAAAAAGCTCTGCAATATGCCGAAGAAGCCAAGGATAATTTTTCATCAATCTCCTTCATAAGTCCACGTGACGGCGCCCTCTGGACGGGAGCTCCTCACACCGAATACTATTGGGAGTTGGCTCTTTGGGAAACTGATCTGAAGAAAAGACGAGATTTGTTAGAAAAGGCAATAATGAATGAAGCTTCCATTATGGAACTGGCTGAGAGTACACGTTACCCGGAGATAATAGCGTATGCGCATCATGCGTTAAGCAAGGCGTTGGGTTCTCTGGCGCAAATAGAAACGAATCCAGAGGAAAAAAGAAGTCTCTTGACCAGAGCTTTGGAGCATAGGAATGAGTCAGTCAGGCTCGGTGAGCAATTTGATCGCTTTCGATATTGGGACTATGGTGTGATGTGGAACTACTTGGCTGATTTGAAGGCTGAACTGTCAAATTTTGAAAATGACCGCGAGAAAAGACAGAAAATGCTCGAAGAAGCTGTTTCAGATAAAGAGCGTTGTCTCCAATTTTGCCTCAAAGAAATGCCGTACTGGGAGAAAGTGGGTGCTCTTTCATATTTTGCTGCTCTTGGAGGTTACCAACACTCTTACGGAGAACTGTTGAACCGATTATACGGGTTAACAAGCAATAGTGAACATCAGAGAAAGGCAATAAAGGCTTTTGAGGATGTCGCTGAATCATTCGGAAAGCTTAACATGAGTAGCCGCGTGGCAGAATGCCACTGGAAAATTGCGAGAGGCTTTGAGGCTCTTGGCGAACACCTAAAAGCTGCAGAAAGCTTCGATTCGGCGGCAAACAACTATTCAAGAGCCGCTGAGAAGATTCCGCAACTCAAAGACTTCTATCAGAATCATGCGCTTTACATGCATGCTTGGAGTGAAATCGAGAAAGCCCGACACCATCATGTACGACAGGAATATGAATCTGCAAGAGAGCACTACGAAAAGGCTGCTAACCTGCACCAATCGTCAAAACAATGGGGCTATCTGACCTCCAACTATTCGGCTTGGGCTAATGTTGAAAATGCCGAAGCTCTGAGCCGAAAGGAGCAAAGCGAAGAAGCAATCCAAGCCTTTCAGAATGCGGTTGCACTTTTCTTAGAAACTAAGAAATCTCTCCAAACGGGGCTCAGCAAGATTGAAAACGTTGACGAGAAACAAATGGTAACGAACCTGCTTAAGGCAACCGACCTGCGTCGTGAATACTGCGTCGGAAGAATAGCTCTCGAAGAGGCAAAAATTCTCGATAAGAAAGGCGACCACTACTCCAGCTCAGAAAAATACGGTTCAGCCGCAGAGACCTTCGAGAGAATACTCCAAGCGTTAGAAACAGAGCAAGATCGGAGAGAATTCAAACTCATCGCCACTCTTTCGCAAGCGTGGCAGAAGATGACACAGGCGGAAGCGGAAACTTCACCGTCACTCTATATAGAGGCGTCTCAACTCTTCGAGGAAGCCAAAGAACTTACTCCAAATGAGAGAGCAAAGACATTGGCTTTAGGTCACAGTCGGTTTTGTAGAGCACTCGAAGCTGGAACAAAATTCGCTGACTCGCGTGATACAACTTTGCACGCTACCGCTATACAGCATTTAGAAAGTGCCGCTAGCTACTACGTGAAAGCAGGTTTCCAAAATGCTTCTGAATACTCCAAAGCCACTAAACTGCTCTTCGACGCCTACGTGTACATGAGTAACGCCGAAAAGGAAAACGATCCAGAGAAGAAAGCCAAGCTCTACGCCATGGCGGAGAAAGTGTTACAAACATCGGCGGGTTCGTTTATTAAGGCTGAACATCCAGAAAAACGGGAACAAGTTCTGAGACTTCTGGAAAAGGTGAAAGAGGAGAGAGAATTAGCCCTATCATTAAGCGAAGTATTACATGCACCCTCAATTGTTTCAACAACCACCTCATTCGCAACACCAACTCCAACTTACGAAAAGGCTGTGGGCTTGGAAAGGTTTGAACACGCAGATATACAAGCCAATGTTATAACCCGTCAAAAAACGCTGAAAGTGGGAGAAAACCTCGAGTTAGAGATAGAACTCGTCAACGCTGGAAAAGGCCCTGCTCTATTGATTAAACTCTCGGAAGTTGCGCCCGAAGGCTTTGAGCTGACTGAGAAGCCCGAAATCTACCGAGTGGAAGACAACTTCCTCAACATGAAAGGAAAACGACTCGACCCCTTAAAGACAGAGGAAATTCGACTCGTACTCAAATCAAAGGCGCAAGGCACATTCCCCTTGAAACCAAAAGTGCTCTATCTCGACGAAAACGGAAAATACAAGTCACACGAACCAGAACCCGTTCTCGTAACAGTCAAGGAACTCGGAATCAAGGGCTGGATTAAAGGAGAAAGATGATTAACTAGAGGTTTATCCAAAATAAACGAGAACTTTAGAGGAAAGAGATCTTTGAAAATTTCGCTTCACTTTTTCTATGTTTTCTCCTAGTATGGTTATTTTGTCTAGGTCGCATGTTCCGAGTCCTTTCTTCTCTGCTAAAACTAAGTGTTTAACTTCAGTTGGCTCTATGCCCATCACTGCAGCGCCAACAGCGTCAACTGCCACTGGGTCTGTTCCAGCAATAACTAAACCCATTTCTATAGGGTTTCCGCTGGTTTCATGTCCTTCACTTGCAATTATCCCATCAATTACTGCTAAACTAGGTTTCAGAACAGAAGCCAAGTCAACGATGTTCTTGCTGAGGCTTCCCATGTGCATAGAGCCCTTACTGGCCAAGGCACCCATCATGTTCTTCAAACTCAACGTAACAGTAGCCTGCCCGTGAGGCTTAAGCTTGGGCACACTAATTATAGTGCTTTCCAAAGCGGTTTTAGCAACCCTAACCTTCTTAAG
>Ga0315310_10000518_pt1 | contig 24689 bp, 33 predicted proteins | sample TDP5_MG_FD_203630 | JGI IMG/M metagenome (GOLD analysis project Ga0315310, IMG submission 203630) | Freshwater sediment microbial communities from Lake Towuti, South Sulawesi, Indonesia - TDP5 | ecosystem: Environmental > Aquatic > Freshwater > Lake > Sediment | place: Indonesia: South Sulawesi...
ACTTGTGCCCTCGGCCCACACTAGACAGATTTTTCCATCTTGCACATTTTGATTTGATGAGAGATATGTTGGATTGTTGTAAGTATGTTCTACTGTGAACAATTCAACCTCACTAAACCATACGCCGTTGTAGTGTTTAACCCAGATTTTCCCATTCTTCACAAAGAACACGTAAAGTCTTCCATTCTCTCCACAAGCGATAACGGGATAAGTTGCCCCAGAAGCAACTAAAACTTGTTCACTACCAAATGCATCATTTTCAAACTTTCTGTAGCAGAGTTCCCCGCTAACTTTAACGTAGACTAAGTGGATTCTTTCCGGGTCTCCCATCTCTTGAGCCTCACTGCAAGCACAGAAATCGCTGAAACCTGTTCCAAGCGTAGAGATCTCAGAGAATGAACCCCGAAAAGGAGTTCCTTCTTGAGCGACTCTATTATAGTAGAGTTTGTTGTCTCCTCCTTTGGCAAGAACAAGTAAGTCATAAGGACTTGAAGTCAAGTATGGAAGAATCTGGCATCCACCAGTAGTTGTTCCTCCATGAGAAACAGCAGAAGAAAAACTGAGGGGAGTTGCATAATAGCCTACATACAATCCCTGTAGTCTATGGCAAACCCAAAGTGGATACGGAAAGAAACTTACTGTAATCGAGCCTCCCTGCACTTGATTTGATGCCAGAGCACTGCCACCTAAAGGTCTCTCAGTAAGGACCTGACCGTTCTTTGAATATACAGCGGTATTCCACCAAATACCGTTGCTTCCAGAGAAAACTGTTGTTATATCAAACGGTTTGTCATCACTTCCTTTTGCTCCTTTACTTGGGTATTGAACATCGAGGTTACCTCCATAATAAGGGCCAACACTAAAAACATGAAGAGTTATTGGTGATGCCCAAGTTATCCCATCAGAACTAGCAGAATATCGAGTCTCTTTCGTGGGAGCACCAGTAAAGAAGAATACAAAGAAGTTCTGCCCATCATAGAAAACTTTACGTTGATAAGTGTCTCTTGTAGGGTTACCTTCATCTGTTTCTGCGACTTTTTGTGGAAATAAACCTCTAGGGATGTATAGTCCTTGGGCTGCAGCCATTAACAAACCATGTCGAATTCGGCCATGAAAGGGTTCTCCAAAAGACATTCAGCGTCAGCTCAGCCGCTTCCACGCTATAAGTTTAGCTTCCGTTCCAGCAGCCTGAGCCGTATTTCCTATAAATATTGTTTTGAGACGGAACCAATCAAGTAGAAAAGTCTGTGGGTATGTGAGTGCGTCGAAGTTAAGTTTATGCTCGTTATCCTTCTCGTTTATGTATAGGTCAAAAGTCCCATTATTCCGGAATATTGTTAGGGCTATGCCCTTCAGTTTCGGAAACTCCTCAATCTTGGCGTCTGTTGACCTGTCCACACTTAAGTCTACAGTCTGAACGTAGAGGTCGTCTGCAAACTTTAGGGCGCCATGTTTCTCAAGGGCTTCCAAGTAAATGTTCATAAACTCCTCTTTCGGCAAAGAAATCGCTGGAATAGCCGGAATAACAGGAGGAGGCACTCCAGGCGCTGGAGGAACCCTCACAACAGGCGCTGGAACAACAAGTGGCAGCTTCCCACTTATTTCTTCTAACCGTGCCTCTATGACTCTGAGTTGCTTAAGTATTTCACGATAAGGGTGTGGGAGTCTCTCGTCTAGAAGAGGCTCTTCCTTAATCTTCTTCAGACGCTCAGCGGCAGTAGCCATTAGTCAACACCTTTAATACAAGGGTTGATTTGCCTTAGAAACCTCGTTCTCTCCTCTCGACCACCAAGCAAATGAAGACTACAGAGAGGTTTACTACCAAATCCGTTTTGTTTCATTGGTATTATGTTTACAGAATATCCTAAAGCTCGAACCATTCGGCGAATCCAGTTTAGAAGTTGTAGGTCTGTGTTCCTAAACATCACTTGGTCTCTACTACGGCTACCCTCAGCTTCGTAGAATCCCTTTAAGAAGTCGGCGATGTAGTTTTCAGGGACTTCGGGATGTGACTGTAACCATGTGAACAGCATTATGCTGTTTGCGAGGGCATAGTAAACAGATATCTTTTTCCCGCATGCATTTGTTTGGGTCTGGATCCAAGAAAAGGCTCTCAATCCCAGCTTCTCTAGATGACATTTGAATGACTCGGCGAACTCCTTGCTAGTCACCCCTAGCTTAACACCCCACTTGCTACGGTCTAAGGTGCCATCTCCTAGAAAAGCCCCATAGATATAGTAGAGACTCGAAGACGGACTAAGTTTTGGATGTTGCATTCGGAAACTCCTTGGTATCGTAAATCTTACTATGGTTCGTTGTCCCAGTATTCACAGGTTGCCGCTACAGTGGTTCCTGTCACGTAGCCGCCGTATAATCTTGTTCCGCCCTCTAAGACTATGATTGGGTTTTCTGGGTTTCTGCCCTCTATGGGGAGTTGAACTTTTTCTGGTGCCGCGAGGTTGATCTTATCGTACAACATCTCGTAGGTTCCGTCTTCTTTCAGTTTCTCTATGTCCATGGTCCTTGTGGTGACTCCGTCTCCGAAGAATGTTATGGCTACGATGTTTCTCATTTTTCTTTCTGGAACAGCATCGAAAAAGGGTGTCCTGGTGCCTATTATGTAAACGTTGACTGTTCGATACCGCTCTCGAATTTCCTCTTTGGTTAGAGCCGGCATTTTAGCCCACCTCCAACGCTTCAGCCTCAGTTAACTTGATTGGCACCACATCCCACTCTTTAATTACTGTGTCTCCGAGGTCTAGCGGATGGCCTGTGAAACCAATGGTTAAGAAGGCTGCGGGCACGTGGCGCAGAGCTATGTCCCTTATGATTCTATTGTGCGGTCCAACCCCGGATAGTGGCTTGAACAGTTGGAAGTGGTAGAGTGCGAACAGTATGTTTGCAACCGGATTATGGGCTCGCGAGTCCAAGTTGTAGAACTCATGCCCTATATGTATTCCTGGACGGATAACGTATTCCATGAAGTCTGTAGGTTCATCGTATGGAGATTCATGTCCACTATAATAGCCTGTGAAGTCACCTGCTGATGGTTTTATGGGGTCAATGTTGGGAAACTTTCCAGGTATATCTGAACCCTCAGGTATTCTGGGATAAACTAAGATTTGGTGTGGTTTCCAGCCGATTGCTCCATGTAAAATCCATGGGAACCCAGCGTCAGTAGTATTATCCAAGTACAAAATGTCGTTTTTGGGGTTTCGTGGGTCTCTCAGCCAAACCTCAGCTTGAGCCGAAGCGGCGGCAATATCTATTACACTGCCACCGGAGTCAATGAGACTGTAGGGCTTATACAGTAATATTCGACGGCGAAGAACTCTCGCAAAAAGCCAACCTTCCCTGAACTCTAAGGCCATCAGATGGTTAGGCAGAAGCAGTCGCTCAACTATTGGGCTGATTCCTTTACTACTCATGCAAACACCTCTTTCTATTCTGACCTAATATTTAATCCCATAAGTCTTTTATGTTTAATGAGCAAATTTGCTACTGATAAGAGGAAGGAATAAAATGCTTAGAGTTGGTTGGCTTTCGGCCCCTGCATCCGCAGTTACTGGGTACGGCAAAATCACTCTGGAAATCTGCTCGAGACTCGTCGATATGGGATATGAAGTTGTCAATATCGGTGGACGTGGAACCGTTGTCACATGGGGAGAGAAGCTTTGGGTTAACACGGAAAAGGGTAACGGGTTTCTTGTTCTTCCTTGTTGGGGCCAAGTTGGAGACAGAGGAATCATCGAATACTACATCCAGCGATATGGACTTGAGGTTCTGATAAGTTTATGGGATAGCTTCGTACTTCCAGCTATTGAAAGGCCCTCGATTCCTTGGGTTGCATATTGTCCGTTTGATGCTAAAATTACACGGAAGTGGGCTGGGGATCTGATGAACGCCGACCTCATCGTTGCTTATAGTCACTTCGGCTACAATGAGCTTCTGAAACACTTTCCAGATTTCATGGTGAGGTATATTCCCCATGCTGTTAATGCAAAAGAGGTTTTTAAGCCACGAAGTGAGGAGGAGAAGCCTCAGCTCCGGGATAAATGGAACATTCCTAGAGATGATTTCCTAGTCCTCTTCGTCGGTACCAACATGGGGGAAAGAAAAAACATTCCACAGCTTATGCTTACATTCAAGCGATTCGTTGAAAAGCACCCAGACTCAGACCTCTACCTCTTCACGAATTTAGCACAGTATCCCAGCGGCTACAACATCATAGGTTTTGCCGAGGAACTTGGGATCCAGAAAAAGGTGATGATGCCGAGATTCAATACCATCCTCGATAGTGTTGAGGATAAGGAGCTTGCGGAGCTTTATGCATGTGCGGATGTTACGGTTAATGCAACACTTGGGGAAGGTTTTGGAATGAGTGTGTTGGAATCGATGGCCTGTGGGGTACCGGTCATAGCTACCAACAACTCCTCGATGACAGAACTTGTCCAAGGTCATGGCTGGCTAGTCGACACCGTTCCCGAAGAAACTTGGATCGATATTCCCTGCTGGATACCTACGCTCCAACGGTTCAACCCACCAAATCTCGGCTCACTATTAAAGTGCTTGGAGGAGGCTTACGAGAACACGGATTTGAGAAAGGAATACGGCAGAAACTCGAGGGATTTCGCCGTGAAGAACTATGATTGGTCAGAATTAATGCCCAAATGGGATGCTTTGATTAAAGAAATGGTGAAAAAGTAGTGCGGGTCCTCTATTTAGGATGTCACTCAATTAATGAATATGAAGACATCAAGTTGTTCAGCGAACTTGGACATGAAATAGTCGCGATGGGTGCCTATAACGATCCGTCTAATCCTGGAGACCATTCAAGACCTGCTTTACCTGAAATCTACTATAACCCTGAAATGGCTAAGTTCGCTGCTACCTTGGTCTGGAACTATGAGCGAACCAGCGTCATACCTGACGAGCTCATCAACTGGTGTGACGCCATATACATTTTAGGGATACAGGTATGGCTTCCCTTCAACTGGGAACGCATCAAGAAGAAAATCGTAATATTCAGGTCCATTGGGCAGAGTATTCAAACCACGGAGAATGTTCTTCGCAAATATAGACGCGAAGGCTTGAAGATTGTGAGATATTCTCCACTTGAAACCAGAATACCTGGATACGTGGGGGAAGACGCTATGATGCGCTTCTACAAGGATGAGGAGGAATACAAGGACTGGAACGGTAAAGTTGAGAAGGTTATAACGGTAGCTCAGAGCATGAAAACACGTACGCGCGCAATGCATTTTGATTTGTTCGAGAAGGCAACAAGAGGTCTACCGAGAACACTTTATGGAACCGGAAATGAGAACGTTGGAGAACTGTGGGGTGGTAAACTCACTTATGAACAGTTGAAACAAGCATACAGAGATAACAGAGTCTTCTTCTACACAGGAACACACCCAGCTCAATACACAATGACTTTTCAGGAAGCCTTTATGACAGGAATACCCGTTGTATCAATAGGCAGAATGCTTGCAGGCTTCGACTTAGAAGTTGCTGACTTCATAGAGAACGGTGTAAACGGATTCACATCCGACAATTTAAGACAACTCTATGAATCCGTTAAACTGATGCTGAAAGACCACGATTACGCTAAAAGGATAAGCACCGCAGCCAGGCAGAAGGCAATAGAACTGTTCTCAAAATATAAGATTAAGGAAGAATGGCGAAAGTTTTTCAGCGGGTTATAGGTACTGGAGAATGAGCCCTTGTGTTCCGTAAAGTTGAACATAGGCTGCGGAAAAGAGGTTTTAAATGGTTGGGTAAACGCCGACAAATATCCTATTGACCCCAAGGTGATAAAGGCTGATTTAATGTGTCTGCCCTTCTCTGATGATTCGTTTGAGGAGATTATGGCCAAACACGTGATTGAGCACGTTGAGGATCCAGTTAGGGCCTTCAATGAATTGTGGAGAGTAGCCAAACCCGACGCAAAAGTTACGATAGTAACTCCCCGTTGGACAAGTAGACAGTCGTGGACGGATCCCACCCATAAATGGCACTTCGACTTGGATACAATCGATTTTTTCACCAGACAAGGCTTTTCGGGGGTTAGGGCACCGAATGCCAAGGCTATCTTCGAGATCATAATTAAAGAGATAACTAATGCAAACGACATTGTATGGATTGTCAGGGCGGTGAAAGTTGCACGTGAACTACCCAACGAAGTCAAGAAAACCGTCACCGGTGACGGTTTTGGGCTAAGGTAAGCAACATGAGTAATATTTTTTGTGATTGGCACCACGGCGACCTGTACTATTCTCTACATCTGCTTTTTGAGGAAAGACTGAAAATGAACCTGTTCAGACCTATAGGGCTGGAATGGTTTAATAAGGGATTTTGGAAGATTGCTGAGCCTTATGGAAATGCGCCTGACACTATTGACCAGTTTCTCGGAGTACCTGATGTGACTTGGAGCATAAATAAAGAGCCGATTCAGAGATACGGTGAAGTGCAGTTGGTTGACGGTGTTTATTATATACCAATGAAGGTCGCCAGTGAATATTACATTCAGAAAGCCGTTACATTTGATAAGTTTTTGAGTATGGACTTTGATTTTATAATAGCAACGCATCATGGAAACGAATCAGCGTATGCCGAGTTGATTCGGAAGTACAAACCGAACGCTGTCTACATAATGCAAATAGGGAACCCTAATGTCCAGCCTAGAGTTTGCAGAAATGTTTTGTTAGCATTGAATACTTCAATGCCTTCAGGAGTTAATTACATAAAATATCATCCTGAACACCATAAAGACTACTGTTACACCCCGCCGACTAACCATAATGTAGTGAAAAGTTTTCTCACTAATATACATTTAAGTCCTGATTATCATTTATGGATCATATTTAAAAGGGCGTTACCAGATTTCACTTTTAAAAGTCATGGAATACTCTGTGCAGACGGCATTGTGCCAGGGTGCTTGATGCCTCAAGCCATTAAGGACTCCGCGTTTGTGTGGCATGTTAAACATACCGGCTGTGGCGGTTTTGTTGACCGACCAGCTCTAGCCTGTGGCAGGCCATGCATTATAAGGAGCAGTTACAACTACAAAAACCACACTCTAATCAAAGAAGACATGTTTGAAGACTCAGTTAACTGCATAGACCTAGATGCTGCCACAATAAATGAAAGTATTAAAAAAATAAGGTATTTTTCAGACCCTGACCGTCATACGGAAATGTGCAAAAATACGGCGGATAAATTCAAGAGGGACGTAAACTTCGACGAAGAGGCAACCCTAATAAAAAGTTGGCTAAATAATCTCCCTAAATCAGGACCGACTTAAACCAGAAGACGCCCAGTTCAGTGTCAGTGTTGAATTTGTGGGGCATATCCTCGAATAATCCTCTGGTACATAACAGGAGTTCTTTTCTGGTGACGTCGTGATGCTGACCTACAATATAATCTATTCTTTTAAGAACATCGTCTGGGCAGCCTTTAAGAATGTTTGCTTCATTACCCTCTATGTTTGTTTTTATCAACTTACATCTTTCGATGCCGTGCTCTGAAAAGATTCCCTCAAGAGTTGTCGTGGCGACTTCAACATATGTCTTGCCTGGAGTCGGTCCACCTGTAAAATGATGCACTCGACCGCTTTCCGTATCAGCGTCTGTATAATAGATTTTCATCTTTCCTTTCTTATGGCTAATAGCGAGTTGATGTGCAAATATATTTGAAAAACCATTCAATTTAGCGTTTCTATTCAAAAGTTTAAAATTCTCTGGTATTGGTTCGTACGCATGAATCGTTAAATTCTTATTGATGGAGGCGAGCGAGGCAAGTAACAGGCTTACTCCTCCCATATATGCGCCTAAATCCAGAGCTACATCTCCATCGTTAAATGGCATTCTTTTAAGGTTATAATTATCGTCAACCGTAGTAGCCTGAATTACATTGAAGTCTATCGTGCCTCTGCGGAGTAAGCAGGTAATCTTGGTGCCGAAGAAGGTTGTGAAATTCTGCATATAAATGGGGTACATACTTACCTACTAGTTTCAAAGGGCTTCAAAAAAAGAGGGAAATGGGTTTAGAACCCGATTGCTATTATATATCCGCCTACGGTTGTGCCTGCGGCTGGATTGACCGTTATCCCGACTACGTTGCCGGAGATCGAAGTTCCTGAGACGTGCAGAGCTGCGTTCGCATCGGAGTCTAGGTTACATTGGAGAATATCCTCGACTTTTTTCAGGTCGGTTATTGTTGCTGATAAAGCCGTGGCCGTGTTCGCCGCTATAGCTGTGCGTGTGAAACTTGCCTTCGCAATGATCCGCCCGTCCTTAAGGGTGGCTAAAACTGTCATTGTTCAGCCCCCTTAGGTTGTGAGGACCACGTTGTAAACTGTTCCCGGCAATGTGGCTACATCATGCAGTCTCAAGACGTCTTCTGGAACAAAGCTTGCTCCAATTAGGTATGGCCAGTCTGCTGCTGAGGCTACTGCCCCTAACTGATCCCCTACGATGACTTTGCCTAGAAGCGTTGTGTTCTTCTTCAATATGAAGGCAACATCGAGCTCTTTGAATCTAAGGTCGGATAACTCTTGCATTTCTCTTATGAGCATTATGGGTTTAGGCTTGCCGTCTAGCGTGAACTGGTGGGACTCGATTTTAGGCGCTTTGTGTAGGCTACCTATTCCGATAATCGTATGAACGGCGTTTTCTCCGATTTTTATGGCGTTTCCACCTGATCCAGCCATCAGGGTTGTGCCGCTGTGAATCCAATTTTGAGGCGACCCCGTTGTGAAGGCAGCGACAGAGTCCCAGTCGTCGCCAATTCCAAAGAAGCCAGCTCGTGGCTTAACCATGCCGAATTTGCCGGCTTCTGGGCGTTCTCCGTCGAAGCGTTTGTCCATCTGTTCGGTGGCAATCATGGCGCCCAACATGATTTCTTCTAGGTGGCGCTGGTAGAGGTCTATGATTTCCCTTTCTTTGATGGCAAGAACGAATTGCCTTTCAAAGCTTCTGCCAAACTTGTCCAGCTCAACATCGTTCAGTTTGTCATAGGTGAGCCCAAGAGCCGTAGCCGCTTTCTCAGCGTCCAACATAGCAGTCCTTAAAGTGTCAATCGAAATTGGCATTCTTATCTCTCCGACCCTATTATTAAAGAGTAAGCTTTTATCTTTAATGAGCAAATTTGCTACTGACGGGTTATGACGCGGTGTCCTAAGTGTGGCTACGAAACTCCAAAAGGAAAGGTTCAACTAAGAATATGGGTTTCAACAGAGACAGAGAGAAAATTCTACGAGTATGCTAAAGATTATAAAACTCAGCAAGACGCGTTAATAAGTCTCCTAGAAAAGGTAAAACGTCTTAGGGAACTAGAGCCTGGACGAATAGCTGTTGAGCCTACTGGGAAACCTTAGCCTTCTACGGCCAGTCTGCCCCTCTGAAACTTTAGGGCCCCTGTGTCTTTTTCCACAGCCACCTCTTCCCTAGCGCCTCCACCGAGTATTCCTCCGGCCCTGAACTTTTCAGCTCTGGCCCTAGCAGTCGCTATCACGCCTTTTTCTCTGATTTCGGTAACAAGGGGTCCCTTAGCGAGTTCAAGTTTTCCTCCCAGAAGGGGGCTGTGTCCTGGACTTGACGCCCCGCCGCGTAGCTCTTCTATCCGTGAGCGAATTTTGGTTCTGAGTTCCTCGGCTCTTGCTCTAATCTGTTCTGGAGATACCATTGCCATTCTAAACCCATCTCCTTGAGATGTCGGCTTGAGTGTTAACGAAGCTTACTGCTCCATCACCAGCATGTTCAAGTAAGTTAGTGGCGGCTTTCACAGGTTTTAGGCTGATTAACAGTTTCGCACTGTTCATTAAAGTGTCCATGGGCTTGGTGACAAGCACGGGTATAGCGTTAATTCTGTCTCTCACGTTTGTTTCGACTTTCCTTACAATTTCAGACATGCAAACACCAATATTGTTAAATTAGCTTGGTCTTTATAAAACTAATGGTGTTTAAAATGCCTGAGCCTTTCATTCGCAGGATCTTGAGGGAGCCCGTATTGATCAAAGGCAAGGTACTACCGACTCCGCCGATTTGGTCAGGTCCGCTGTGGTCAATTGTAAGAGGGATAATAGATAAGTTTCGACCCTCCTATTAGGTTTCGAGGGTAGTTATTGCTTCCGGGCTCTGTGACTGTGCTGGTCGCAACGTATAATGAAGGGAACTTTATTGACCTCCTTATCTCATCGCTTAGAAGGCAGTTCTGGGTTAATGAGGTAAGTGAAATTCTTGTAGTGGATAGTGGGAGTACTGACGGAACTGTTCAGAAGGTATCTAAAATTGCTACCAGAATAATCCAGACTCCACGTGGAAAACTGACGAGCTTAAACATTGGAGTGAAGGAAGCCCGAGGAGACATAATTGTAGAAATGGATGCCGACACCATATATCCTCGAAACTGGCTTTACCACATTACCTTACCCCTCAGGGACCGTCGCGTGGTTGCTGTTACGGGTTGGCACATAATTTTGTCGCCTTTTATGCCTCTACGGACTCTGAGGAGTGCGCCCATGGCCGACTTATGGCTCATTTTTGGAGGAAACTGTGCATATCGACGTGCCGCCTTCCTAAATATGGGAGGGTTTGACGAGTCCGTGAACCAGTTCAACTTTTGGGAGATCAGGCGTGAGGAGGAGTTTGAGTTTCGGAGAAAAATGGAGAAGTTAGGGGACGTTATCTTCATGCCTAGGGCTGTCGCCTTCAGAAGTAACCGCAGAGTTAGGGGACTCCTTTCTCCCACGAAGTACTCTAAGGAGATAACTGAGGGGCAAAGATTTTAAGGTGTAAGAAAACCGTCACCGGTGACGGTTTTGGGCTAAGGCATGCGGAGCAACTTCTGAGGTTAAAGGAGCAAAGATTTTAAGGTGTTGGAATCGGTATTTCTGGGAGCCTGAACCTAGTTTTTCCGATGGCTATCCAATAAATTGTCGTACGTCCGTAGCTTTGCCACTCAAACCCGGTGGTTGATGGAGGTTTAATGTGGACTGGAGTGGCGATTATCCCACTAGGCAACCCCCATGAATCGTAGAGATCTGTAAGCACAGCGTTGACCCTCGATATTACGTTGTCTACTTGGCTTGAACTGGCAGCATTGATGTTGTCGACTAATCCGGACAGTCTGTCGTTTATTTTGTCCACTTGACTTGAAAATGCAGTATTTATTTTGTCGACTTGGTCGCTGACAGCCTTGTTTGTCGCATCTCGAACCTGGTCTATTTGAGGCTGAACCAAAACAGTGTACATCCAGTGTATCCAAACGCCTGTGATATATCCTATTCCCCATGCCACAGAGGCGATTGCGTCTCGAGCCCAGTTGAAAATTCCCCAGTCGCCAAGTCTTTCCTTAGCCTCATCCATGTAAGCGTCAGCAACTTTCCTGCCACACTCATCCTTTGTTCCGATTCCAATTCTTGGAATCTCAAACTTAGCTATTTTGTCAACGGAGATCTTAACAGGAGCAGCAACCTTCGATGTGGCTACTTTGGCAATCACTCTTGTTACTAATCTACCAGCTCGTGCTACACCAATAATGATCACACTAGGCTCCTCTGTAAAAGCCAATTCAAAGGGAACCCTGTACCAAGTCCCCTTCGTTGGACCATAACTCTTTCCCCATTGAACCCTAGTAAAAATATCTTGAATAGGCAAGGCTTTCACCAAATCTTTTTATTCTCTTTTCTATATTTAAAATTAGGTGTCTGAATGTCACTTCTCGAGAAACTCAGAGAACGAAAGCCCTTGGTAAAAGTTCTAGAAAGAAGGCCCCTGAGAGCCCTTCTTCAAACACAAAGTTCGTCGCCTCAAGAGGTTGTGACCACTCCTCCCACACCAGTAGTTATCGTTCCACCACGAAATTTACCACCTCCGCCGCCCAAAAGTGTGTATGAAGGTCAGAGCAGTTCCTCAAGTAGAAGAATTGCACTAGAGTAGAAAAGGTAAAACATATAGCAGCATCATGAGGGCGAACTCAAGGTAGAAGAGTTTCCACATTAAGATGCCATGCCCTTTTAGTTCCGGGTTGAGCTTCAGAATTACCGTCATAACCCAACTTAACGGTGAAGCCAATAACGGAGCAATGCTCCCGCTCAACATAAAGACAAAAAAAGGTGCATAGAGAAAAGGTAAAACAATCTTAGACGCACCCTCTTTTCCGTAAACCGTGCAGAAGTTTCGTACACCCGCCAGTTTGTCAACTTCCCAATCTTCATAATCCTTGAAAGTATTGGCTCCATACACATAAATTCCCAAGGCTAAAGCCGGAACCAAAATTCTAGTATCAAAGGGGTTAGCGAAGGCCGAATAGGCTGCAATTATTCCAAGCGTTCCGCGAGGTGTTGCGATTGCAAAGTTGCTCCAAAACAGCCTATTTTTCAGTCTCAGCGGTGGACTATTGTACATCCATGTGAAAATAAGAATAACAGAGAGTGTCATTCCGTAAGAGGGTGGAAAAAAGAACCAAGCCAAACCTAAGGTAATTATCATCAGAACTGCAACTATACTCAACGCTTCATCTATGTTGATTACACCTGAGGGAATTGGCCGGTTCCTCTTGTGAGGCATCAACTGATCTAATTCACGATCGTGGATCTGATTCATAATGTTAGAGATTCCGTTGGCGCATGCTAGTAGAAAGCCGTTAAGAAAACCTAGAGAAATAACTTCCAAAGAGAAGGGTTGACCACTAAGTTTTATGCCCATTAAACCGAATAGTAGACCGCCACACAAAGGTGCGATAAGTGTGCCAGGACGAAGAAGTCTAAAGTAAGGCTTCATCTATGCTCTTCCACATACCTGCGGAACCAACTGAACTTCATTTGACCGTGGCCATAAGTATTATTCTTTGTTTGGCCGTACATCTGACAGATCTTGGAAACTAGGTCGGTTGTCAATGGAACTTCGGGCAACTCTTTCTTAAAAAGCTGAATGGCAAGAGCAGTTAGTCCAGCAACATGTGGCGTGGCCATTGAAGTGCCTGAGATAGCTGTGAATCCATTACCTAAATAGTCGGAAACAAAGTCAAGATATGTCTCCATAGTAATGCCTGACCATATGTTCACTCCAGGAGCGACAACTTCTGGCTTAATTCTACCATCCGGAGTTGGTCCCCTACTGGAAAAATTTGCTATACCTCCATTTATGTCAACGGCGCCTACTGCTATCACGTTTGGTAAGCTTCCTGGTGCTGAAGTAGTCCCAGTGTCCGGTCCTTCGTTACCTATCGCTGCACAAGTGATTACGCTATCTTTTATTTCTTGGAAGACTGGAAACATTGGATCTTCAGCGGGATCTTTGGTCGGTGGACCACCTAGACTTAAGTTTATGACTTGGGCACCCCATTCAACAGCGTACTCAACTCCTTTGATGACATCAGATGTGTTGCCCATGCCGACAGGCCCTCTCAAAACCTTTATCCCTATCCCCGTTGCTTTGGGTGCAACACCACAGGCCTTCAAACCCAGCAAACGAGCGACGGTTTCGCTACCGAGCGCACAGGTTGCGCACCATCCCCCATGGCCATTTTTGTCGCTCGCCTCTTCAATAACCGTGTGCCCTATTACTCGCCCTCTTAGTTGGATGTGGGATTGAAACCGTGGACTGGAATCCGTGTCAACTATGGCGATTTTTACGCCTTGTCCTTCGTAGCCTTCGGCACTAGCCTTATCGGCTTCTAAAAGTTTACGGCTTTCTGACGTGGCAACCCATTCTGGACGTCGGTGAAGAACCGCTTTCCTAGCCCTTATCTCCCTCATCCTAATAAGAAGTTGTTTGATGGGCTCGAATGTGACCCCTGCACCTCTGATTTCCGGAATCCGTACTTCACGGTCAAGATATACTGTTTCGATAAAGTTAAGCTGCTTGACTTCATCAATGGCTTCACTGGGTAAAACCGTGGCAAACATGCTGAAGCGCGGAATGGAAAGTCCAGTAAGTTTAAAGTTTAAAAGTAAATGGTTTCTAAGTTCCGGAATAAAATCTCTTTTCACTCGGATAACGACGGGAACAGCAACAGTGCCAGTCATGGCTCTTTCAAGTTGCCTAGTAAGTTTCATGTTCTTCTTCGTCTCCTTCTTCCTGAGATTATGTTGTCAACACGTTTTTGGACCCTACGCCTTAAGGGCCGTGGCACAGCTTCCCTGAACGTTTCCTTTAACTCATCTACGGTTTGTCTTGCTTCCCCGGTAGTTTCTTGGATATCCCCTTTCACCCTTTCTATGGCTTCCCTCAGCTTGCTTTTCCGTTCCATAACCCTCACATATTTTAAATAATCAAAGAGAGAATTTAATTTCTTTGGTGTTAGTATGCCTGAAAAAACGAAGGAGGACCTTTCAGCGGAGATCAATAATATTCTTGGTACAACAATTGACTTGACGAAATTGACTAAAGACGACCTAACAACGTTGCATGAAGCACTCCTCAAATTTAAAGAAGCTACAGAATTTCCGCTTCCCTTCATAGATAGACCTATTGGTGAAATCTTAGACAAGAAATTTATGAACCGTCCACTACGGGATCTCTCACTTGCGGATATTCTTGGGCTGTCGAAAGAGAGGAAAGGGTTATTAGGTCTCGGTATCCTACCTAGAATATTGGCAAGGGCAGAGGAAAAGAAGAATGGGTCATCTGTTTCGAGTTCGTAACCTTATTCAGTCGGTGAGCGAAAAATCAGCTTGGGAAATCTCACCCAGAAGAAAAGTCCAACTAGCCAAAGTGATTGAGAGAGCACAGAAAATCCAGGCGGATCTGGACAAGGTGAGCGAGGGTAAAGGAGTCTTAGCCATCCTCGCAAGAGCTATTTCATTAAATATCACAGACTACATTCAAGCCCTAAAGTCAACCAGATTCGTAGAATAGGGTTGAATTTATGCCTCCTGAAAAGCCAAATCTTTTCCATGATTACTTTACAGCCGTCCTCTCAGTAACCTATCATAGAACAGCAGCAATGATGTCTTCTCCGAAGGGAGTCGACACCCTTTATGAAGGCGCCAAATGGTGTAGCGAAAACACTGAACTCGGTGGACACGTCGAATGGATCATACCGAAAAGAATGTTTGTTTGGCGAGGAGCCAACGTCTATAACGTTGACACTTCTACCCTGAGATTCATCGGTATTGGAAGAGAGCTCGACCGCTTTACGGGAAAGATAACTTCAAGGGCTACAATAATAATGCGGGTTGGATGGTATAAAATGCACCTCGCCGTTGCTAGAGCTCTAGGTCTTTCTCCTAAACGCTTCCCTTCCCAGATTAAACCTTAGGACCAAGACGCCAACTACTCCATTGAAGCCTCATCCACACGAATACCCAGATCGGTGGATAAACCAGTAAAAGAATAACACCCTCCCAACCTATCACTCCCTGTATGGCCGGCATCACAGCGAAGAATGCAAAAGCTTCGTTCAAAACACATCTGCCCAAAACCTTGTCTCTTTCCCATTTTGGACTCATCAACTTTTTGTATGGAAAATAAGACACCATATAGAACAGCATACTTAAAAGCCACGCTAAGCCAGAGGAATTTGAGCTGAATAAAACCGGAATTAACAGAAACATGTGAAAACCCTTCAACAAGGTTGCGTATAAGAAGGCTTGTACAGAACAGATGAACTTGTCACCTTCAATACTTAACTCGATTCTGCAGCCTAGCTTCCTCATAAGGTTGTTTTCCCTTGGTGCCTCAATGTCCTTGATGAAGCCAAGAACAGATATTTGTACGAAGACCTGAACCCATGAGTAAATAGCGACCCACATTACAACGGGGCTAAACTGAGATGTTGTTGAGTAATAGGATATGAGTGGTAAAATGCCCCATGCAGTGGCTACGCCGAGAACCGCAAGGGGTGTTACCTTACCAAAACAATCGTAAAGCAAACCACCTGTGATGGCGAGAATAAGAAATAAGGTTGCTATTGGCTTTAATCCAGTTAAGTAGGAGGCAAAAAAACAGAAGAGGATCATTAAGTATCTATTAACTTCATCAGCCTTTCTAAATTCAATCACTCCAGATACAAGGGGAAAATGCTTCTTACTGGGATCAACTAGGTCATAGGGTAAGTCTGCAATATTGTTATGTATGAAGCCGCAAACATGGTAGAATACTCCGCATATGAACCATAAAAAAAAGGGTACGGAGAATATTGTTCCTCCAGCTAATAGATATCCTCCGACGAATAGCGCGGTAGTTAATCCTGCTGTATGAACGCGCGCGAGTTCAATCCAGTGGCGTAAAGTCATGGTAACAACCTAGGAAGGTATTCCTGTAGAAACTTATTGTAGAGTTCAAATGCCATCCTTAATTGATTAGTCATTCTGCCTAGTTTTCTCAGGCCTTTCGTCATTGGCTTCAAGTTAGAAGGGTCGAAGTTTCCTTTCTGAATAGTTTCTGTCAGCCTGTTTAGGGCCGTGGTTAGTTCCTGTGCAGCTTGATTCCACTCATTTCCGCGCTTAAGGATCTCATCAACACGTTGCCGCATTTCCGCCCTTAATTTGCCCGAAAGAATGTCTAACACACTTATCACTACGCGATTTTTTCCAGTATGGGTTTGAGTTTGTTGAAGGACGGTGCCTCCTTTACGTTGGCCCAGACTGAGCGCATGAATTGTACGGCTCTTGGTGTTCCTCCGGTAACACTGTAGTATTTGACTTTGCCGCTTAGCCACGCGTCCATGAGGTCCCAAGCCGTGTTTGTGTCCGGGCGTCTACCTAAGAAGCACCAGATTAGGGCTCGTTCCCAAACTCTGATTTCGTCGTCAACTGTTTTTGGGTTCCTGACGATATTAAGTACTCCACCTTCTACTCGGAAAAAGGCTTGAACTTTGACGTTACGTAGGGATTCATCGGTTATGTCCAGTTCTATGGTGCGACCGCCGGGAAAACCATAGGCTTTTTGTATATCTCTGATGCCAATTTCGGTGTTAGAAATTTCAACCACGGCTGCCATAATGTCAATTATTGCATCCCGCGCTATCTCTTTGAGTCGTTCCTTAAGTCGTTGAACAAAGCTGACTCCGACAGGCTTAGCCTCAAGGGTTTTTTCCACTCCCTTAACTATCGGCTGGGCTAGTTCCTCCGGCAAAAACGGTTTACCCTCTGTCACACCTTTGCGTATTTCCATGGAGAGGGGAATGGAGCCAAGAGGCTCAACCTCAAACTCCTTACACAATCCTTCAAGGTCGACGCTACCAAAAATATCGTATGCTTTCCCGCAGTCTTGACACTTAAAGTGACTCATATTCTGGATAACGCCCAGGACAGGAACTCCTTCGCTTTTATGGAGTTGTAGCATCTTCCGTGCACTCTCTACGTGGGCAGGCTGCAGAACCACGATGGAACCTAAAAGATTCTCTCCGAAGTTTGTAAGTAGCTCTAAAAATTCGTTATGGACTCCTGCTGGCATATCAATAATTGCGATTTCCGATTTCCATTTAGAATGTTTGAGAACGTCTCGAAGGATCTGGGCGTATTCGCTTGCGTCCATGCTTACAGGTTTGTCTCCACTTATAGTAGCCATGGAAAAGAACTCTATTCCATCAACCATAAATGGGGTGAAAGACTCCGACGATACTACAATTTGGTCTTTGACTCCTAAGAGCTCGGCCGCATTGGGATTACTAAGGTCAGCATCAATGAGAGCAACCAATCCTTTTTTCTTTGAAAGTTCATGGGCTAAATTAATGGCTGTAAGAGTTTTGCCTGTACCTCCCTTACCGGATAAGACAAGAACATAATCCATTTTTATTGCTCCTTTACCCATCCTCGTTTTCTGAGTCTTTCGATTAGTCCTTCTCCTGCGCCTGCTTCAATCTCTTTTCCTGGAGTGCCTCCAAATATTAGGGGTCCACCTTCGCGGACGATGACTTCGATTGGTTTTCTCTCCTTTAGAACGCCAGCGGTTTCACTTAGTCCCTGTCCAAGTATGCGAAAGCTATCCTCTTTGTAGCCTTCCACAGTCTTAGCCGAGGCTCCTTCTCGGACAGCGGTCAATAGTTCTCTGTGTCTCCGTTCAGATATGTCCTCTTTTTCATGGGCTTCCATAACTGCTTTCACAGCAGACTGAGCTGCTTCAGTAGAAGCTTTCGTTACATCTTCAAGTGTGACAGGTTTCTCCGGTGCCGCGGGTCTCTCCGACCTTATGATGTCTCTGATTTTGCTTTCTGTCAACTCCTCCTTAGCCCCAAGCACTCCCGCATCCTTGTAAGCCTTTATCTTTTGAAGGAACCTTAACTCTGGATCTTCTCTGGGCACCAGTTGACCTGCTCTGCTGGCAGGAACATGCATACGCTTCACAATCGGCTGATCATCTGGACCAATAATCACTTTTCCATCAGCATCTCTCTCAGGTATTTCAACGTCAACATAGGCTTCAGCTTCCTTAGGTTCTTTTCCTTTTTCACGTTCCTCTCGAATAACATTACGAATATCCTGGAGGGTTGGTATCTGAGGGAAACCCCATGAAACCTGTGATGGGCCATAGCCTGGCTGTAGAGTGTACAACGGTGCCGGTTGCTGTGTGGTTGGAGAAGGATGTGGGAAAGGCTGAGGCGGCGCTTGCGGGATAGTCGTTGGAAAACCTAATGGAGGTTGTTGAGACATCACGGGTGCATATAATGATAACGGTTGAAAGGTTAATTGTAGTCCTTTCTCTTGCTGAGCCTTGGTTAGAGCAAAGGCATATTTTTGGGCAACGATATTGGCTGTTTGACTTGTTATCCCCTTCATTGAAGAAAGAAGATACGCGACCTGTGTAGGATGTAATCCACCAGGGCTCATTCTAGCCCAGCTCATGACCTCTTCCTTTACGCGTGATGGAACATCCGGATGATTTTCAAGAATTTCCAACAAAATGCCATCCACGTCGGTTTCGCCTTTGTAGACGCCTTCGGCTTCAGGGGGAGCCTCCATCGACGGTTTCTCTTTCTTTTCACGTATCTTTTTAAGTCTCGATAGCCTTCCCTTGATTCTCCCTATATCGAGTTTGCTCATCTGCAACGTACTGGCTAGGATGTTAACGTCGGCACCTAAATCTTCCTCGAAGATTTTCTCCACAATCTTGCTTGAAGGGAGACCCTCTTCTTGCAGAATGCGGATTTTTTCTTCGATACTCGTCTCTTCTTCTTCCAAGTAATTTCCCCAAAAATTAATATCTCTCACAAGAAAATAAAAGCTTTTCCAGTGAAGAAACTTGAGGGTATTGATAGTCGGCGCCAGCGTTAGCGGACTAGCTTGTGCCGAGACCATTCTGCGGCTCTCGTCTTTTGACGTCTCTGTTGTGGACAAGAAGTTGAGGGTGGGAGAAAACGTGAGGTGTGCTGGAGGCGTCAGCTTGCACATGCTTCAGAAGGTCGGAATAATTATCCCCCGCCGTGCGATTACGACACGAATTAGAAAAATTCGGATCTTCGCTCCTAACAGCCATCCTATTAGACATAATGGTTATTGGGAGTCCAAGAGCGGCGAAGACTATGGTTACATACTGAACAGGGAGGTTTTTGAAGAATACATGGCTAAAAGAGTTGAAGCTCTAGGTGGCGAGTTCTTTCTAAACTATAAGGTAACAACTAAGAAAAATTTTGGGCAGTACGATTTTATTGTTGGAGCCGACGGCTATCGTTCTGTAATAGCCGATTTTCTCCGAGTGCCAATGCTTCCCACCTGCGACGTTCATTTAGGAGTTCAACGAACCCTCAAGGAGGCTTCATATCCACAAGACACTATTGAGATCTTTTTTGGAAAGAAGATAGCTCCAAAAGGTTACGCTTGGGTCTTCCCAAACGGTGACGATCAGGTGAAGGTTGGACTCGGCGTCCCCCTTCCAGAGGCGATTAAGTTGCAGAAACTTTTAGACGTTTTCGTTAAAAAAAGAGGATTCACGAATCTGAAGGGTACTACAATCGTACCAAAACTGATTCCAACCGGAAGATTTCCCAATACAGGAGTGCATCCTGTTGAAGGTCGTCATTTTCTGTTAGTGGGGGATGCCCTCCCAAGCACTGATCCTGTTACGGGCGGAGGCATAGTTCAGGGAATAGCCTCAGGAAAGGCGGCTGGAAGAGCTATCGCGGAGGGGAAACCTGAACGTTACGATTATTATATAGGCTGGTTGAAAAGGCAGAACACTTGGCGTTACAGGTTGAAGGAGGTTCTTTACTCTTTCAGTGACCAAGACTTAAATGATCTAATTCAAGTGATGCAAGGGTTTAAACCAAAAACGATGTCTGTTGGAAAGGAGTTGAGAAGGGCCGTCGTTTATTTGCTGTTACAGAAGCCTCGTCTATTAAGCAAATTTTTTAAGCTCCTACGGTAATTTTGTAATGGTGAGAGCTTGGGTAAACTAAGTGACCGGCAGCAAGCCTTTCTAATGCTCTTGGTTTTCATCTTACCGCCACTAGCAACATGGATGGCTATGGGCTATCCAACAGATCGAGTTACGCTAGGGATCCTTGGAAGCGCAATCGTCTCAGGTATCATCGCGTTCATAAAGGAATTGTTGGGTGGAACACCTCCAAAACCACCAGAAGGATAGTTCTTGGCTAAACGAAAAAAGCTAGACGACCCTGCCCTGCGTGAACGAATAGCCACTTTAGAGACTGACATGAAGTGGGTTATGGACAAACTGAAGACGATAGAGAACCGAACATGGTGGATCTTGGGCTCGGTTGTGGCTTTGGGAATAATTGCGATTTTTATAGCGGTTTTAACCTAGAATCCACACTCGACTAAGAAAAACATTAAAACCAAGAACACTCTAATAATTCAGTAGGTGTCTTTATGGCTTTCGGTGTTGTGGAAGAAAAATTGGCTGAGTTAGCTAGGGTTAGGCGGAGAAAATGGCGGGAGGCCATCGCCGAGCTTGAAAAAGCTTTTGATAACTTGGATAGAGCCTCTGAACGGTTGGCTGACGTTTACGCCCCTGGCACAAAGACTCTACTTGCGTCGGCAAAGGGTCAAACCCACATTGCCTTGACGGCCATGAGACAGCTCTTACGAACTATGAAGGAGTAGTGGAAGGCATGTTCGTCGAAAACATGACAAAAAGAAATGCGGCTAGGAAGGCTGTCCTAATTGAAAGACTTAAAACTCTGACCAAGCAGTTGGCTGAGGGTCCCAGAAAAAAAATGCTTGAAACCAGAATATTGGAATGGGAGAAAATCCCACCGGAAGATATAACCAGGACCTTCCTTATCTTTTTAGCCGTTATACTTGTTGCCACAGTAGGCTATGCAGCCTACGAAATTCGGGCTGCAAGAAAGGTGGCATGGTGAGATTCTATGGCAGAGGTTTTAGAACGCAAACCGATCAGAACCTACTTGAAAGAGCGGGAACCTCTAATTCCCCGTAAAAAGCTTGTCGACATACTTCGCATTGACCCGCCTGAGTTCCCCGGAATAGTAGATACAGTTTCACCTGCTAACGCTATTGAGGTTGTGGCAGGATCGTCATGGGCACGCGGACTAGCTGAAGGCGTATGCGGTCCCGGTTACGCTGGGTTTACTCCTGGCACACCTGAATTTGACCGCTGCGTGTTCAATGTTAGCCACAAGGTTGCGGCTCGAGTTCTCGGCATGACTTGGGCTCCACCACCTGCTCCACCTGTTCCAGTTAGACCACCGAGGAGAAGACGGTAGAATGGCTGGGATTCTCGAGGAAGGACCAATAAGGAAATTCTTGAAAGGACATCTTAGAAGCCTAGGCTCAAGCAGCCCAGATAGAGCATGGCTTAAATCTAAATTAGAGGAAGCCGTTAGGGATGAGGAGCTGGCAGATGCAAATTATAGCATAATCGCAGACCAATTATCAAGGCATGGATACGAAGGGTTTGCATCAGGGGTAATACTTATAGCTAATGATGAACGCAGGCATAAAGCAACATTGGAAAACATACTAAGGTCATTATAGGCTAGTGGGAGAAAATTGTTTGAAGAAGGACCCTTACGGAAACTCCTTAAAGAAAGAGGATTATTGAAGCGTTTACGGTCGCCTCAAATCGCTATCTATCCGCCTGTCGACAGAGAATTAGAATCCATGCGTGAGGCTAAGAGGCGGGAGTGGAGGGCCAAGGGCTATCCTGAGGGGTTGATTGACCATGCCCTTATGCTTGCGGATGGTTGGGTTTCCAGCATGGCCGCAACGTGGGCTCCACCGGAACGACCAGACATTCGAGAGGCAATAATCCGAAATGCCTACCCAAAAGCTTTATCCGTCGGCGAGGCTTGGATTGTGGCTATGATGAAGTAATCCACTTAACACCAATAGTTATATACTCTTGGATACAAATTACAACTCAATGTCGAAAACTTCACGTTTTAAGTTAACAGATGCAAGTTCTCTCAAGCATCTATACTTACGTGAAAAGTTGTCTCTTAGACAGATAGGAAGGAGACTCGGGTGTGGCCACAGAACCGTTCGACTTGCTTTGATTAGGTTTGGGATTCCTATAAGGTCTAGAGAAGAGGGAATAAAGAACCGTTACATCTCTCCGTATTCTGAAGTTATTTACACTGAAGAGGAAAAGAAATTACTTGCCATGGCAATTGATTTAGAAGGTGCAATATACATCGCGAAGAGAAAGAGGCATTATAAACCAGGAGTTTCTATCTCCAACATAAGCCGTGCATTATTGGAACACATTTATAGGTTATCTCGAATTGGTACGATTTGCTCATACCCAAGGAAGCATTATAGACGTGTCTGGATGTGGACTGTTGCTTCAACTATACAGGTTGAAAACATCCTGAAAGAGATTCTTCCATACCTTATCGCAAAAAAAGAACAGGGCAAATTACTGTTAGGATTTTGCCAATATAGAATCCAAAACTTTGGTTCTCAACCTACTGAAAAAGAACATAATTTTTATGTAGAGATGAAAGCATTGAATAAGCGGGGCAGAGTGGAGAACGATGGATTGTAGCTATGACGAAGTGACTTTTATGAAGGCCCAATACTTTCCTAGAATGCCGAAGTCTAGGTCTAAGTCTGGGAATCTTGCATAGCCATCTGGCGCCGTTGGCTCTGTGGAACCTAATATCCACCTAAACATTTTGGTTTCTTTGGCTGCAACGGTTACGCTTTTATCAAAACTCAAAGGCAATCCACCTCCTATGATGTTTATTGTGGTTGTTCTTCCATTATTACTCCAAGCGCTGCAGTATTTAGCATCTCCTATGAAATTGACGAAAATAGCATATTTGCCGATCTTCGGGAATGTATAGTCTATGGTATATGTTCCATCTGGATTAGTCATGCTGGTCTTAACTGGCTTTAGCCTTTTTGTACTGGTGTTGTCGAAAACCATTAAGTCTAATGGTAGGGGGTAGGCAGGCTTTCTCCTAGAGCCGTCTGGCGCTATTTCGTAGGCTGTTCCTGTTACCTGGACTCCATAACCATCCGTTACGGGTGCTCCCATTTTAATTTCTGTTCTTAGAAGGTTCGGGTCTACTGTTAGCGTTATTTCTTCGCTTTTACACGGTTCTAGTATAGCATCACCTTCAAACACGACATAGGTTTTGTGGGGCCCTACCGTTTGTGGATTTATATCGAAGGGTCCAGCGTAGCCTGTGATCTGCGCAGTGTACTGTTCACTTACATTCACACCGTCTAAAAAAGAAAGAAGTCGTTTCCCGCCTATTCCCTCTCCTGTGTCTCTTCGAGTTAGATTAGCCCAAATATTTGTGTGGAAGGCTCCTATGCTTGAACGCCTTGGAATACAGATCCAAAGCTCGGTTGGTATTTTAGGCAAGTCCAACACCACTATATTTTTGGTCTAGGAACCATTTTAATTTTGCACTTGGAACACTTTGGCGTTTTCGTCGCAGTTTTTGTGGTTCCACATTTTTTGCATATAAACAATATCTGGGATTTAAGATGCACCAATTTTCTATCACTTGATGGCTGGAGCGGGGAACTACCCCTACTCTTCAGCCAAGTGTAGATTTATTTTCCTCCACCACTTTTCGACTCCAAGTAGTTCGTCGGAACCACATAGGGCGATGGATCTTGGAAGCTAATAGAGACAGCTTCAGTTTTTGTTACTCCGCCCCACATCCACTCAAGCGTGTAGTCACCGGCTTTGACCTTGTCGAAGGATACCGTACCTGAGGCATCAGTTAATGCCCACCGTCCGTCGAAGGTAACATTTAGACCCTCAATTGGGTCCATGGAAACATCGTACAGGAAGGTCTTCTCAACTGTCCAGTATGGAACTTCATTAGTGAACTCCCAGACGATCTTTGAACAGTTTATGCGGCCTAATGGTTCTGAGATTGGTACACCTTGCCATTGATATTTAACTGTGTAGGTTTGGTCAACAAGACCAGAGAAGACTACCTTCCCTTCTGAGTCTGTGTGGCTTATAGCTATTGGCTTTGTTCCGGTGTCCCAAAGTTCGACTTCTAAGCATCCGCCTATGGGGGTTCCGTCTGGGTAGACGAAGTACTTGATTATGGTTTTGCCGAGTGGTGGGGGACGAGGTTTATGCGGTTTACGACGCCAACAAGCGTCAACGGCATTAACAAAAAGGGGAGATAAAAGGGCGAGTATCAGTAGAACCGATAGAAAAGCGGTGAAGGTTTTGGATTTCTCATTGTTCAAGGATTCTCACCTCTCCTTTCTTTTTTTCCATGCCTTAACTAAGAAGTGCTCTTCAACGTTTGACGGATATTCCACTCTGATCTTGGAGTAGGTT
>Ga0315310_10000520_pt1 | contig 24667 bp, 28 predicted proteins | sample TDP5_MG_FD_203630 | JGI IMG/M metagenome (GOLD analysis project Ga0315310, IMG submission 203630) | Freshwater sediment microbial communities from Lake Towuti, South Sulawesi, Indonesia - TDP5 | ecosystem: Environmental > Aquatic > Freshwater > Lake > Sediment | place: Indonesia: South Sulawesi...
CCATAGACCCAAACACCAAAAAGGTTCTCGACGAGACACGAATAAAAGCCCATGGAGAATCAACCATAAAAGAACTGTCTCAAAAAGGCGCCAAAGTCGTTGTCTTGGCTCATCAGGGCAGGCCAGGTGACCCAGACTTCACCTCGCTTAAAGAACACGCCGAAATCCTTGGCAGGATTCTAGGCAAACCCGTAAGATATGTAGACGACGTTTTTGGTGAAAAGGCACAAAAAACCATCAAGGAACTGAAAAGCGGTGAAATCCTAGTTTTAGAAAACGTTCGCACTTTTGCTGATGAACAAAAGAAGGGGACGCCTGAAGAGCATACGAAAACAGAGTTCGTCAAGAAACTGACTCCCTTAGCCAACGTGTTTGTTAACGATGCGTTTGCCGCTGCCCACCGCGCTCACGTCTCAATCGTTGGCTTCACCGCTGTTCTGCCCAGTGTCGCAGGACGAATAATGGAGCGTGAACTGAATGCCCTCGGAAAGGTTCTTCACAATCCGGAAAAGCCATGCGTTTACATCTTAGGAGGAGCCAAGGCTGACGACTCGCTTAAGATCAGCCAATACGTGTTGAAGAACAAAATCGCAGACCACGTGTTAACAGGAGGCGTGGTCGGGCATCTCTTTCTGGCTGCTAAAGGAGTTTACTTGGGCAAACCCAACATGGACTTTTTGGTGAAAAAAGAGTTGATGGGTCTAGTTTCAGGCATCAAAGAACTAATGAACAACTATCCTAGAAAGATTGAGGTTCCATTGGATTTAGCCGTGGAAGTGGGTGGAAAAAGACAGGAGATTTCGGTCAGCAAGCTTCCAACCAGCTATCCAATCTTCGATATAGGCGCTGAAACCGTCAGGAAATATGGTGAAATTATCGGAGGCGCCAAATCGATTGTGGTTAGCGGACCAATGGGAGTGTTCGAAAACAAGGAATTCGTTTTCGGAACCAAAGAGACATTTGAAGCTATCGCCGCGTCCAAGGCCTTCTCTCTTGCCGGGGGAGGACACACAATAGCCGCTGTAGAAGAGCTTGGACTGGCTAAGAAAATGGGCTACGTGAGCACGGCCGGCGGCGCCCTGATAGAATTCCTCATGGGCGAGCAGCTTCCCGGAGTTGTAGCCTTGGAAAAAGCACCCGCCAGAGCCTAATCTATTTCTTATATAGTGACCACTGGAAAAAGGAAATAAAGAACCTGAGTCCACAAAAGCAGAAAAATCCCACAACGGTTTGCCGCAAAGATAAGCTATTCCGGGGATTCCCCCTTTCGAAATTTGAGTATTATGAAGTGGGGAATCCTTTTTGTGTCTTCATATTCTCTTAGGTTCAATATCTGATATGTTTTGTGAGGCTGGGGCTCGATCAGGCGGGTTAAGACGCATCCCCTTCCCAAGAAAGGCTGAATATAAGCTTGCAGAGACCTGTGATAATATTTAAAAGAGATCAGTTCTTTCCTCTCGTTCTCCCATACTGCCTCTAATTCTCTTTCAGTGAAATAATTGTCCAGTTTCCGGAAGAGTTTTTGTCTAGACTCCCTTTCCCAATCACCTGCTGTAAGTATCGGGTGTTGAACAGAAACAATAATCTCGCCTCCATTTCTTGTCACTCTGACTAGTTCGCTGACACATTTGTCAAGTTCCTTTACATCCATTAAAACCAGGGTTGAGAGAACCAGATCGAACACAACGTCCTCAATTTTCAGATCAGAAACATCTCTAACCATAAATTCAGCGTCAAGCATCCTTCCAGAAGCGTTTCCCTTAGCAATGCGTATCATCTCTTCACTATCGTCAATGCCCAACACCCTTGCACCCTTTTCGCTGAGCAAGAGAGAATAGAAGCCTCCCCCACAACCTGCATCCAAGACCCTTTTTCCTCGGACATCACCTATTAGCTCTAGGATGTACGGTACTTCAATTAACATAGCGGAGCCAAGATTCAATTTCAAAGCCAACTTAACATTCTTGGTCCTTCGGCCGGCTATCAAATCTAGATACGCACGACACGCCACCTCTCTATCTCTATCATGAATACTTGCCAGTTTGTCCCACTTCTTTGATTGCGAACCCAACGTTCACATCTCCATTATTGAGGAATCGCTCCATCAGCCACAAAATCTCATTGAGGGTCTATTTCTTTAGGAGTAGATATCAATTATTTTCGCTTAGCAATCGAGATGAACGCCACTATGAGGAAGGCTACACCAGCCCAGAAAAGACTGAAGTCGGTTAAAAACCAAACCACTACTGCAATTATGGCTGCAGGCAAGAAAAAGAGAAGAACCTTCGCAATGACGATTATTATAATGAGACCTATTGCCAAAAGAACCAGCAGTACGATAGCTTCAAACAGTAATCCTAAGCCTAGGGGAGGAAGGAGCGGCATAGATATCCTTCTTCAAGCCTAGCTTCTTCACTAAGCATTGTATTTAAGTTTTTAGAGGGTCGATTCGAACGCGCAGTTGGAAGTGCTTGGCTATAGCGCATTTTCATTCTAATTCTTTTTCAATATACTCTTTCAGCGCAACTGCGTTGTTGTATTTTTTCTCTTTCGATGCAAACACCAATGTTACTTTCTTTTCTCCTCAAATCAAGTCTGAAGCGCCATCTACAACTTATAAATGGTAGCGGGGGGTTGATTCGAACAACCGATCTCTGGGTTATGAGCCCAGCGGGTTAACCTGGCTACCCCACCCTTATAGGAGCCTCAGATTTGTCTCTCGCTACGGTTTTCCCCGCCTCTTTCCAATTGAAGGAATGGTGTTACTTAAAAGGTTTTTAGGGTGGAGTTGTATGCCTATAATCGTTGTTTCAGTCAAGCAGGTGCATGTGTATGGACAAGCCTGTTTTCCGTTTCATTTCTAAGCCAACTTTAGAGAATCCCGTTTTGGTCGAGGGTTTGCCTGGCTTCGGCAACGTGGGCAAGCTAGCGGCTCGTTTATTGATTGAGTTTACTCGTGCCGAGGTTTTTGCTGAGTTGTATTCGCCTTCATTTCCAGACTATGTTTCTGTTGATAAGGATGGGATTTGCCGCCCGCCTCGTTACGAGTTTAGCACAGCAACCTTTGGTAAGACCCAGTTTTTGATTTTGACGGGTGATGCTCAACCTTCACGTGATGACGTTTTAGCTCATTACATGCTCTGTGACGAGATTTTGAACTTTGCAGGACAGTTTGGCTGCAGGTTTTTGGCAACCATGGGCGGTGTGCCCCAGCCTCGTCCAGCTGGCGAGGTTTATGTTGCTGCCACTTCAGCTGGGTTGGCGGTTGAAACCATGGAGAAGGGCGCTGTCCTTTACGGTGCGGGCCGTATTGTGGGCGCCGCTGGTTTGATGTTGGGTTTGGCTAAGGAGCGTGGTTGGAACGGGGTCTGCTTGCTTGGCGCGACCACGGGTTTGAAGGCTGACAAGGGTGCGGCTTTCAACGTGTTCAAGTTCTTGATGCGGTTGTTTGGTGTTGAAGCGGGGTTGAACAATAAGAAGTCGCCTGAAGAGAAGCCTTGAATTTGCCAGCCCTGAAAGCGAGGGCAGCACTAGTTAGGCAGATTAGAGTGGTCTAATTTGGTCGATGCTGATGACATCCAAAAATTGTCAAAAGCCCTGAGGCCAGAGTTAGATGAGCAAGAAGCAAATGCAGCCGTCGCTTTGCTCTTGAAACCAGAAAAAGAAGACGTAAACGTTCTTCTGGTGAAGCGGGTTGAGAACCCTGCTGATCCCTGGTCAGGCCAAGTCGCCCTCCCCGGGGGAAAACGCGATGCAACGGATCTAAATCTGAAACAAACCGTTATCAGGGAAACTTTGGAAGAAACCAAAATAAACCTTCTTGTGAGCTGTCGCTTTCTAGGGGTGCTGACAGCGCTTCGATCAAAACCAAGACGCGACCTGAAAATTCTTCCATTTGTCATCCTGCTCGAGCATGAACCGGCTATAAGATTGAATGAAAAAGAGCTGGAAGGATTTGCTTGGATTTCACTCAAAGAAATTATGCGAGGCAAAGGCAGAGTCAAACTTGGTTTGGGAGAGGTCCCAGCCTACATTGTAGAAGGCACAGTCATCTGGGGACTGACGTATAGAGCCCTTGAGAACTTTATTAGGGTCCTTAAACTAGCAGGCCCGAGTCAATAATCGTTGTCACAGCGTTGATTAGATAGCCAAGTTTATAGCTTGTGAAAACCATTGGGAATCAACAGGCGGCGGTAACATAGATGGACTTTTACGAAGTTGTTTTAAAGCGACGTAGCATCAGAAGATTTGAGGATGATAAGGTTCCTCAACAGGTTTTGGACAGAATTCTTGAGGCTGGCCGTTGGGCTCCTTCGGGTGCAAACCTCCAACCGTGGAGATTCATTGTCATCACTAATCCAGAAGTCAAAGCCAAAATCGCCGATGTGTGCACTGAATACAACAAGAGAGTCTGGAAAAATTTCGCGCCTGAAACGGCAAAGTTCCTAGGTAGTAGAGGCGGAACATGGAATAAGTCTTACATGAAAACCATTCCTGTCCTAGTTGCAGTATGCTATTGCGTCACGGAAGAGCCTGTGAGTGAATATGCCTTGGCTTCGGCTTGGGCAGCCATACAAAACATACTCTTGGCTACGACAAATGAAAACCTGGCAGCGTGCATCTACACTCACGCTTACGTTGAGGAAGAGAGAGCCCTGAAGCAAATCTTAGCTGTCCCAGATGTTTATCACCTTGCGGCGATAATTCAGCTGGGCTACCCGAAAACTATTCCGCCGACGCCTCCAAGGAAGAAGCTTGAAGAAATAGTCTCCTACGAACACTTTTAGCGTGAAGTGAGCTACTCACCATATTATTGAGAGACATGTCAGAGCGCCTTCTCCCTTCCGGAATTCCGACACATCTAATTCTTTCACGGGGAAACCCTCTTTTTCTATGAGTTTCTTTGTCTTAGGATACCCCTCCGCTACTAAGACGGTTCCATTTATTGCAAGGCAGTCTGCGGCGTATTCTTCACTTTTTGGGACCACTATTCGCTTGTAGTCTCGTAGAATGCCTGTGTTGAAGTGTCCCCTTGAAAGCAGAACGTAATGATCTCCAAGGTAGGTGCATGCGGACTTCAAGTGAAGCACGTTGTGAATTTTCACTGGAAATACCTTTAGGTCGGTTTCTTCCAAGATTTCTCTAAGCTGGTCTACAGCGTTCTCACTAGTTCGAGCTGAAAGCCCCACAAGGACTTTGTCTTCAATTTTTAGAACGTCCCCGCCGTCAATTGTGGCTGGCGGTATAATGTAATGTGCCTCTTTCAGTTTCTCAAGCACCTTGGCGACTTCAACTACTTCGTTGGCTCGTGATTTTGCTTTCATGTTACAGATTACTGCCTTTTCCTCGAGTATCACGGCTGTGTCTTCTACAAAGCAGCTGTCTGGTAGAGTGTTGTCGCCTTTTATCCAGATGAGTTTCAGTCCAAGTTTCTGCAGGGCATTGCAGTATTCTGCGTGTTGCCTCTTTGCAAGCTGGACATCAATTGGCTCTTGGCTTGTCCTTAAACAATGATCGTACGAATCGGGCACAGGTCGAACAACCGCGTATTTGAGTTGAGGCGTATCGATGATTTTCATAACTCTGGCTCATATGTTAATCGAACAAATATATACATTGCATTTAACTATTTCAAGCGTTTATTTAGAGAATTTGTGTATGAAGCCATTCTACTTCTCATATATTCAATCAGGCGTGCTGGCTTACAATTAGTTAACTTTCTTCCTCAGGAATCGCTGGCTCCACGGAGCTCTCCAGATGAAATCTAGATGCGTGCAGTCTGCAGATCACTTATGAATTCAGAATATGTATCGGCAGATGAAACGTGTATGTTGTTGGGAGGGTGGAGATGGTCGTGTGTTATGGTAATGCGTGGAAATTTAGGGTAAATTCTAAAAGTGGATGTTGACAGTATTCGTTTGGGCAAATGGAGTTCATGTCTGTGTCTGTGCCTTTCTCGTTGCGTGTTCGTTTGGGTCAGTGTGAGGTTGAAATCAGCGGCAGCAGGGATGAAGTCTTGCAGACTGTTAAGGATCTGCCCAATCTTGTGGCAACTATATCTGAGGCTTTTGCTCAAGCTGGAGTTGAAGTATCTAATGCGCCCGCTGTTGAGCCTGCGTCTTCTGCATCTTCGCCTGTGCCCGTTTCTGCTGTTTATCCTAGTATTCAGTCGTCTGGCAATTGTAGTGATGCTGTTTTGAGGTTGTTGTCGACCGACTGGGGTCGGGCTACGCCTAGGACGTTGCCTGAGTTGATTGAGGCTATGCGGGTGAATGCGATTCACTATCCGGCTACGACTTTGTCTGGTGTTTTGAATTGGTTGGTGAGGAAGAGTAGGGTGAAGCGGTGGAAGACTGATAAGGGCTACGTGTATGTTTTGGCTGGACCCGATGTTGGGCATAGTCAGGCGCAGGCGCAGACTGAGGCTGGTATGAGTATAGCGTCTGGTGGAGGATAAGCATGGCGAAGATTAGGGTGCGTATAAAAACTGGCTTCGGCGAGATTGAGGTTGAAGGCGACTCAGCGCAGGAGTTACTTGATGCGTTGAAGATGGTCTCGCCTGAATTTGTGGGCGAGGTCAGCAGTCTGGTTTCGAGTAGGATTGTGGCTCCTGTTAAGGCTGGGTTAGAGGGCATTGTTGAGTTGACTACGGAGGGTCCTGTAGTGACTACTCGGGAGAAGCTGTCGCATTATGAGGCTATTGGTTTGGTTTTGTTTGCTTCGGAGAGGAAGACGAATACTGCTACGAAGATTAGTGATTTGCTGAAGTCTAGCGGCATTAAATCGATGGTGCCTGCTCGGTTGAATGAGATGACTAAGCGGGGTTTAGTGTTTAAGCCAGACCCAGCGAGGCCAGAGTTCAAACTTACTGTGCAGGGCGAGAAGTGGATAGAAGACGAGGTGTTGCCTCGGTTGAGAGGTGCTATGGGCTAAGCAAGTTTTTCTGTGTTGGTGGTGCTCAGACTCTCTTAGTAACACTAACATGCTGAATGTGGGTTGAAACGTCTTTTTCACCTTTTCTATGCTTGTGCTCAGTTTGTTTAGAAGTTGTTGAAAATGCGAGACTGTGGTGTTTACCTTCTGTTGCTGGTGGGTTTTGCGAAAGTGTTATTCATTGTTTTGGAGCATTACAGAGACTAATAGGAGAATGGATATCGCCAAGATGGCGAGGTTGAGTTTGGTTTGAGTGAGTCTGGCGCTGGGCAGGTTACGGTTCATGTTAAGTATGGTGGTGTGGAGCAAACGTTTTCGGGCAGCGTGAACGATGTGTGGACAAGTGTGAACAAATTCTTTAGTGAGACGGTTCCTGGATTTGACATTGCCCGTAAAGTGACGTTGACTGTTGACTTGGCAAAGCTGATTGAAGATTCTAAGGATGTAATCGCCATTGCGCCTGAAGGTCCCGAACTGCTCATACCGAAGGAGAAGTTGACTGACAGCGAAATCCTGCAGTTCTATCTTCTAGCGTCTTACGTTGGTTATCGGCTGGGAAAGCGACCGAAGGATGCCATGAGTAAAGAGGAGCTGCAAGCTAAGCTGGGAAAGAACATGAAGATAACAACTACAAGACTTGGTGAGTTGGTCAAGCAGGGAAGTGTGATTAAGACTGATGATGGAAACTTCAGGATCGCAACCGTAGGCATTAAGAAGTTGCAGGAAGAGTTGAAGGTAATAAAAACCGAAATATGGTAGATAAGCTACTGCGTGATTCTTGCTGGTTTAGTCTACGCTGGTCTGGTTTCTAGCTCTTTGATGGCTCTTATCGCCATGACTAAGGAGCTTACTGCTTTGTCTGGCGCTATAGGCGCAGTGCTCAGGTTGCCGAGGTTTCTTGAACGCGATACAAGTGATTTTGGATCATTTTCGGCTTGTCTGTCGTGTCCTTCTTTAGACGATAGGTGTATGGCTTTGTACTCTGCGTTTTTGGCGCCCCAAATGTCGGTTTTCAGGTTGTCACCTATGTGAATAGTCTCGCACGGTTTTGTTTTCAGTTCTCGCGCTGTTTGGTGGAATATTTTTGGGTCGGGTTTGCGGATGCCTACTTCGTCTGAGAAAGTCATCTGGTCAAAGAATTCAGCTATGCCTATCTGTGAAAGGAATCTCCGCAAGCCGAATCCTGGCATCATGCCCGTGTTGCATATGATGCCAATGCGAATGTTTTCGTTTTTGAGCCATTGTAAGACTTCGAGGGCGTCTGGGTTAAGGTATGGTGGTATTTCAAAGAGTGAGGAGATGTAGGCTGAGCTTAGTTCGGAAATCCATTCTTTTTTCAGCTTGACCTTGCCGTTTGATGCGAATTTGACAACGTATTGAAGCTGGTCTAAATGCGTAATGTCCTTGTTTCGATCCCAAATCTTCAGGAGCTCATTGACAGTCTCATTCAAAGCTGATGTTGCTTGGTCTAAAGAGGTGTTGATTCCAAGTTTGTTTAGCGTTTTTGCGACGTTTCGAGAACGCGTGGCTGATCGCATCGCGTTTGCCCCGTAGCTCTCAAAGAGCAGAGTTTCCCAGAGGTCAAAAGTAACAGCTTTGAAACTATGGCTCTCGGCGCTCAAGGCGATGTCCTCAATTTGTGGAGTATCTTGAGAATGTTTTTCTTCAGTCTTTAGCGTTATGGTGGCTTTTGTGTGTTAGTATCGTCCTTAGTCAAGGAGATGCTGCCAAGAGTTTTGTGCCCCCGGCGCAAGAATCGAAAGGTGAAAATGAGAATAGTCGACGCGGAAACCGCTTCAGGCTGGCGAATCAGCCAATTCGGAGGCACAATTTTCTGTATCATGCCTGTTTTTTGTCGATTATGTCTTTCAGATTTTGAATGACTTTCCATATGTCATAGTATGTTGTGTAAAGCGGTGAGGGTGCGGTTCTTATTATGTTAGGCGGTCTATAGTCTGATATGACGCCTCTTTTGTTTAAGGCTCGGACTATTGTTTGGGCTTTTTTGTGTTCGATGGCGATGTGTCCACCTCGACGGTCGGGTTCGCGCGGTGTGCCGATTGTGTAGTTGTATGGCGGTTTGGCCAGGAGATTGTCCACCAGTTGGATTAGGTATGTGGTCATTTTGATGGATTTTTCTCTAATAGCTTCTATTCCGGCTTCGAGTATTGTGTTTAGAGAACCTTCAAGTGGCGCTGAACTCAGTATGGCTGGAGAGCTTATCTGCCATCCGCCTGCACTGTGGGCGTGCTCGAAGTTGAGGGCCATGTTGAATTGTTTGTTTTTGGTATATCCGAACCAGCCAGCGAGCGCAGGTTCCATGTTGAAATGTTTCTTGCCTACGTAAAGGAAGGCTGTTGCGCCTGGTCCTCCGTTTAGGTATTTGTAGCTGCACCATAAGGCGAAATCTATTTGCCATCTGTCGAATTCGTGTGGAACAACGCCGACTGAGTGAGAGCAGTCGAAGCCTATTGGTATGTTTCTTTTGTGGGCTTCTTTGGTGAGGCGTGACATGTCAAGAAGTTGGCCGCTTCGGTATAGAACTGATGGGAGGAAGACTAGGGCGACTTCGTCTGTCATTAGTTGGATTATTTTGTTTTCGTCTAACATGCGTCCGTCTTGACTAGGCGCAAGGATGAGGTCTTCTTTGGGGTTTTGTCCTTTGAGTTTAATTATACTGTTTAGCGCGTATATGTCGGTTGGGAAGTTGAGTTCGTCGGCGAGTATCTTTGTTCTTTTTCCGTCTGGCTGGTAGAATGTATGTACTAATGCGTGTATGTTGACAGTGGTTGTGCCTGTGGCTATGACTTCACTTGGTTTGGCTCCGACTAGTTTGGCGCATTTGGCGCCTAGTTCCTCGGCTAGGTAGAACCATGAGTGTTGTGGCAGGAACCATCCGTTTATTGCTTGAGTCTTCCATTCATTTAGTCTTTCGAGCAGTGATGCTTCGGCGTCTTCTGATAGTAAGCCCAAGCTGTTGCCGTCCATGTATATTGTGCCTCTTGGTATGTGGAATCGTTGGCGGAATCTTGCAAGAGTGTCCAGAGAATCAAGCTTGTGTGCAAAGTCCTCGCTTGTCTCAAGGTCGTGGTTCATGGTAACCACATTCGCTTTCCGTTTATTAGTGTTAGAATGTTCGAGCGTATGTCATTTGCTATAAGTTTACTGATACGCGAAGGATCTGAGAAAAACTCAAAAACAAACAGAGTGAGCTGTAAGTTTGCGTAACCAGCATTATCCACTGTAGATGGTGTGCAGAGGGGCTCACGATCTCTCTGCAGTAAAACTTTGACCTTCAATCTGCGTGTGTTCCTCTGAAGGAGGGTAAAGCTGCTTGAATTTTCCAGAACAACTAGGACAACAACAGGCATGGTGGGTAAGAAAAACGCGTTTACTTAGTGGCATTTCATAAAATCTATAATCTTGCTGTTGTGAATGGAGGAAACATGGATGCGGCATTGATTGTTTTCGTTTCGCTGTTTTTCGTTATTGGGTTGCCTATACTGTTTGTGATTTTTTATTTTGAGAGGATTCACAAGCCGCTGGAGCAGGCTAAGATTAGGGCGCCTAGAGAAGTGATTGTTAAGGAAGTGGTGATGGTTCCCTGCATATATTGTGGCGGGCTCATGCCTCAGACATCGTCGTTCTGTCCTAGTTGCGGCGCGCCAAGAAAGGTGTAAACCATTCGCTAATAGTATGAACAATAGACGCTGCAACTGCGTGTCTCTTGGGTGGAGATTTGTTCAAAAGAAGAAGGCGTTGACTCCTAGTATTTCAAGGGACTCTAATCTAAGGAACAAAGACAAATTCTGCCGCCAAAAAAACAGCGCGTAGCTGTACCTTGGCCAAAAATTGAGCGATATGCATATAAAGTCATAACGTATCGATATACACAGTCAAACACAACGTGGCTTAAACATGCAGAGAACATTTCTGCTCTGGATTTCTCTACTCATCTTGACCGCGGTCGCTTCTATTGCCGGAACCACACTTTACCTTAGAGCTTCCATGAAGGAGCGTCTAATAGTCTCGACTACAACAAGCCTTTATGACACAGGATTGCTTGACGCAGTTGAAGCTGAGTTTGAAACAGAATATTCCATAGACCTCAATTTCATCTCGGTTGGAACAGGCATAGCCATCCAGCATGCACAAAGAGGAGACGCCGACCTAGTACTGGTTCACTCGCCAGCCGATGAGTTGAAGTTCCTCACAGATGGAACTGGTGTCAACAGAAAAATAATCGCATACAACTTCTTCGCCATCGTTGGGCCAGAAACAGACCCTGCAACTATTGGGAATACCGAACCATTACAAGCTCTGTCAAAAATTGTTGAAAGCGGCAGAAACGGAACTGCCAAATGGGTTTCAAGAGGCGACAACTCAGGAACCAATGCAAAAGAGAACATCCTGTGGGCAGCTGCAGGTTTCGACTGGAAAACTCTGTCTCAGGAATCATGGTACATCAATGCTGGTTCAGGAATGGGTGAAACACTGAAGAAGGCTGATTACTTTTCAGCATACACACTGGCAGACATGGGCACATATCTAAAGTACAACAAGGATGGTTTGATTTCGCTAAGAGTCTTGGTTGGTCAAGGAAAAGACCTCCTCAACGTCTACAGCGCCATAGCCGTCAACCAAACATTGCATCCAAGTGTAAACTTCGATAGCGCACTGACGTTCACAAAATTCCTCGTGTCAGATGAGGGTCAACAAATCATTGAGCAGTATGGCAAGGACGCATACGGGCAAAGCCTATTTTATCCAGCAGCGAGACTTCTCAAAGTAAACACAGATCCCTCAATTGCACATTGGATAGCAGAATGTGCCTTCTTCAACGGCACAGAATGCCCACTAGAATATCGAAAGGGCAACTCTGAGCTCTACGGGTAAACGGTGCATGCTGCTTTGGGAAATGAAATCATTGAAGGCTTCATAAGGGCGCTTCAACTGATATTCTCAGGGGACCTAACAGTCGTTGAGATAAGTGTTAGGTCAATCTTGATTTCTGGCTCAGCGACTCTCCTCTCTGTTCTATGGGGACTCCCAGTAGCAATAGTGCTGGGCTTACGAAGATTTCCCGGCAGATTCCTCATCAAGGGGTTCTTCAACTCTATGCTAGGGATACCAACAGTAGCTTTAGGATTGATTCTCTACCTTATATTCTCAAGAGCAGGCCCCTTGGGCTTTCTACGCCTCCTCTATTCGCCAGCGGTCATGATAATAGGACAGGCAATTCTAATAACTCCGGTAATTGTGAGCTTCATTACTAGCGCAATCGAATCCGCTGATCCAGACATAAAAAACTTGGCCAAAACTTTAGGCGCCTCTGAAACAGAGGCATCAATCGCAGTTCTAAAAGAATCTATGAATGGCGTTGCCCTAGCGGTAACCGCGAGTTTCAACAGAGCCATAGCCGAGTTAGGCGTTGTTCTCATGATAGGTGGAAATATAGCTGGCTTCACAAGAGTCTTGACAACTACGATCGCTTTGGAAACCAACAAAGGGGACATAGAACTCAGTATAGCCCTGGCAATAATATTGCTCCTAATAGTATTCGCATTGACCCTTTCTGTCAACCTGATTCAAAGGCGAAAAACATGAAAATCACAATGGAACTTCAAGACATAAGCAAAAACTACGGAACCGTAACTGCTCTGGAAAGTGTAAACCTACAGGTTCTAGAAGGCGAAGTGTTGAGTCTCCTTGGACCCAACGGTTCAGGAAAAACAACCCTGCTAAAGATTATGGCTGGAATCGAAAAACCAAACAACGGAGAGGTACGCTTCGATAGTGTAAAGATTCACGAAAACAACATGAGCCAAATGAGACTAAAGACAACAATGGTTTTTCAAAAAGCCGTGTTATTCAACACGAGTGTCCACGAAAACATTGCCTATGGCATCAGACTCAGAGGTCTCTCCAAAAAAGAAACTGATGAAAGAGTCAAGAAAGCTTTGAAAACAGTGCGGCTAGAAGGCTATGAAAAGCGTCAAGCAAAAAAACTGTCTGGAGGCGAGCAGCAAAGAGTAGCTCTAGCCAGAGCTTTAGCACTTGACACGAACATGTTACTTCTCGACGAACCCACAGCAAACATTGATCCAAAAAACGTTTCGATTATTGAAGATGTGCTCTCATGGGTCAACAAAGAAAAGAAAACAACCATGGTAATAGCTACACACAACATATTTCAAGCAGAAACTCTAGCCACCAGAGCAGCCCTACTGCTTGAAGGACGAATCATTAAAGTTGGAACACCTCAAGAAATCTTCATGCTACCATCTAAACTCTTGGCAAACTACACAAGGCTTGAAAACGTTTTTACCGGTATGTCAAGAATTTCTGAGGAAGGCACTTCTATAATAGATATCGGGGAAGGTGTACATATAGAAGCCGCATCACAGAAGATTGGGAGTGTGTCGGCTTATGTTCGTCCTGAGGACATTATTCTTTCAGTTCAGCCTCTGATCTCAAGTGCCAGAAATACCTTTGAAGGAAGAATAAAAGAAATCACCGACTTGGGTTCGATTGTGGAATTAAGGGTCAAGGCTGGCAGAGAGTTCACTGTTCAAATCACCAAACGATCATTCAACGAGATGCAGCTCAACCTGAACTCTAAGGTCTTCTTGGCATTCAAAGCTTCCGCGGTTCAAATAGTCTAATGAATCTAGTTTTCATTTTTTGACTTTTTGAAGTTCATATAGAATGACCATGCTCTCACCCAAAGAAATGCTGAGCCTAAGCGCTAAATCCTTCACGCTTATGTTAGGCTGCTCCACAAGAACAACATCACGCACATAAGCCTTATGATGAGTATACATAACCATAGTGTGGACAGCCTCTACTAAAATCGGCCACAAAGGATTGTTTGCATAATCCTCCCAACCCATGCACATCACTTCCCCTTCATTCTCAAAGTTCATGTGCTTCAGCTTTTTTAACCGTCCCCTAACGAAATGGTCCCAGTTAATGTATTTATGTTGTGCGTATGTGCAAAAATGTTTATTAGTTAACTTAAGTTCGTATATTAACTGGTAATACCTAAGCATATTAGGTAATATTGAGGTTCTAACGCGATGGGCGCTTTACACCAATCAGGCAAGTTACAATGTCCCTACGCAATGTGTAGCAAAACCTTCGAAAAGCCCATAGTCATGACTGACACTTCTCAGCTTGTAAGAGAAACCTACTACGCTTGTCCACACTGTCGATCAAGAATTGAAATAAATGTGGAAGACCCAAGTCACCCTCGATTGATTTCGGTGGAAGACGAATTCTATATTGGACAAAAGGCGCCCACAAACTGTCCTCATCATTTAGGATATCTACGAAACTTATCAGACAACGCGGACATTCCAGACGAGTGTGCCGTATGCCCTAAAGTCATGCAGTGTTTCGTCAGAAAAACGCAGTAACTAAACATTGCCGATCAAAGATTTTCGACTCAAATTTTATCTATACCCGAGCATCTTTAACTCAACAGAAAACCACAGAATTTGGGGCTGTCGGCTAGCATGGTCTAGGCTAGGAGACAAGAAACACTCTCCAATTGGGCTCTCTTGACCCCGGTCCAAATCCGGGCAGCCCCACCAACACTAAACGGTTGGCTGCTGTGAATGAAAAAGTGCTGTTGAAGCTCAGGTCTGAAGAATAGCCCAAGTAAATTGATAATAAGACTTAATCACATCCGCGGTTGAAACCTAAAAGCAAAAGAGAGACAAGCAAAAATGTTCAAATGCTGCAAATCGTTTCAGTTTCTGACTGCTTTTAATAAAAAACATTTGAAAACTGACTGTTTCGAGATACTAAACAATTCGGCAGGCGCATTGACAAGTATATCAAGTTTTCTATAGTTTTATTATAGAACCAATATCATATTCAACATAAAAAAGAGACAAAAAGAGAAGGTTGATTGTCGTTTTTTTGTCTCAAAATTTTAAATATGCTGGTATATCTTAGACAAATATCCCACGAGAAAAACCTCGATTTCCGGTGCAGTCGTTGGTTCAAGTAGAAAGGAAACTTAGTCTTTTACATCGAAGCCGAATAGACATAATAGCGAACATATTGCGCGTGGCTGAAGGTGGCGCTAAAAAAACCCACATCATGTACAGATGCAACCTTAGCTTTAGACAGCTCCACATCTACCTCAACTTCTTGGTTGAAAGAGGGTTGTTAAGGTCTATGCAAATGAGGTCTGCAGAAAGAAATGACTCGAGCACATACCACACAACCGCTAAAGGAAGGGCTTTTGTTCAAGCCTACCGCAACTTACGGGCCATCTTGTCCAGATGAACAAAGTGGATGTTAAAAGGAGAAATAAGACTCTAAGAAAAGAGCTAGAACTGCGCTTTTCGGCTGATATTTCCCTGCTCGATGTCTTCAATCTTTTTTAGAAAATGTAGCAGTTGCGGTGACAACTTTATCTTTTTCTCTTTTTGGTCGAACTCTAGGAAGTCGTATTCCGCCAAAAAACTTGTGATCAGTTCAACTTTGGATTTATGCAACTGAGTTTTGTCTGAGATTTCTTTTAACTCATGCCAGTCCCCGTTCTTGAGCAGCTCAAGAATCTCGTCTATGGCGAGCAACCTTTCCTTCTCCCCAGTGGTTACTGTTTTGATTGAAAAAAGAATAAATGGTTTGTGAGCGTTCGTTTTATAGCAACGCTCTAGAAAAAGTGGAAGAAAGCTCTAGAACATTTCCCTAGAAGCTCTTTTCTTCGGTCTTTAAATAGGATAACGACAATGTAGTTACCCAACTTCTCCGTCGGTTGGCGAAGAATTCGTGCAGCCGGAGGCGACTAAGAGAGGAGTCATGTATTGCCCAAAGATGAGAACAAAAATAGGCAGGGAATACTGCTCGTTGAGTTCAAGGCACCCAAGGAACTAGTCGAAGCCTTTGACACAAAGCTGAAGTCGAAGTTCTCCAACCGAAGCGAGGCCATCAGATCCCTGATGAGAACATTCGTGGAGGCGACAAGCGAAGGAAGTTGATTGGCGACTCGTAAGCGTGATGCCCATCCGCTCCAATCAGGGGGGATTTGTGAGTGTCAACTACTGAGAAGAAAGAATTTGTAGAAGAATTCAAAGATCAATGGAAAAGCATGTGGCGCAACCGCCTAGACGACAAGGTGCGAGCCGAGGGGATAGCAGATAAAGACTACTCCCTGCTTTCTGTTGACCGTGGCACAGTGATTATCGCAACGAGAAAGTTCAAGCTCTTAGACTTTTATGAGCTCTTGCAACAGCACAAGTTGTTGATGGGAGACGAAGTGACTTCACCAAATCCCTTCGTGGGCGGATGGGGAAAATTCGTCAGAACCGCTTTAATCCCGCAAAGGCTAATAAGACGTAGAAGGCAGATGCCTGAAAAACTTGACAAGCATAGAGGTCAGCAGTTGAAGAAGGGTGGAAGAGGCTGGCTTCACTTCAAAAGATGATGGATTGGTCTTTTTTGGGAGCTTTGTGTGCGTGCAACACGTGATAGGCCTTCTATTTGGCGTCAAATATGCTCGATGACTGTTGTCTGACTTTCTGTTTGCTTAGAAATCTGACTTTTTCGTTTTTCTTAGGTGTCTGTTGCTTGTGACGATTTGAGCATTGCAAGCTTCTGCTGCAGCTATGATGATTGAATTCTTAAACTATTCCTTGATTTGAGGTTGGTTAGATGAGTAAGTACAGGGATAGGTTGCAGATTGTTGCGGATATGTTGTCTATTGTTAGTGGAGGGGCTAGGAAGACTAGGATTATGTATCAGGCTAATTTGAGTTATAGGCTTCTTTGTCGGTATTTGAGCGAGGTATTGGATGCGGGTTTAGTTAGGTTTGAGGAGGAGGATTGTTATGTGCTCACGGCTAAGGGTAAGGAGTTTCTTAGCAGGCATGAGGATTATTCGAAGCGTTGTAGGAGTTTGGAGGCGCAGTTTAACCATGTTAACAACGAGAAGACTGTCTTAGAGGAGATGTGTTTCAACACGGGCAAGGCTGGCAAGAGTTTCAGCCGTGTTGACAAGAATAAGTGGTCCAGAAGGTAGTGTGTTGAGGAAAGCTTTTTCGGTTCTAACGTTTGTTTTTATGCTACTCTTTGCTGCGGCTTCGCAGTTTTTTGTGTCTGTGACCGTCGCAGAGAGCAGTGAAGACGAGGCTGCTTCGGCTTTGGCCAGTGCTGAAGGAGCCGTAGTTTCAGCTTATCAAGCGGTCTTGAAGGCTGATGAAGCAGGAGCAAATGTTTCAGGTTTGCTTGTTCGGTTAAACGAAGCTGGAGAGCTTTTAACTCACGCACGCATGGCATATAGACTGGGGGATTTTGATTCTGCCCTTGATTTTGCTGTTCGAAGTCGAGAACGGCTGAATGGTTTTGTTGTCGAGGCTGATGCTTTAAGGGGAGCCGCAATGCAAGAGCATTATTGGGATTTCATGGTTAACGTCGCAGGGTCTATTGTTGGCGCTGTATGTGTTGTTTGTGGCGGTATTGTTGTTCGGTTTTTGTTGAAGAGAAAGCATGAGCGAACTGGAAGCATGGTGAAATGAGTCTTTACGAGCATCGTGTTCTTTTCTTGACTGTCACTTGGATTTTGGCGTTTCTTGTGGCTTCGCCAGCGCTTAGTAGACTGTTAGTGTTTCCAAGGACTGAGTTCTTCACTGAGCTTTGGATTCTAGATTCGAATCATAGGGTGGACGATTATCCCTTTAACGTTACACGCAATCAAGATTATAGCGTGTTTTTAGGAATAGGGAACCGTTTAGGGTACTGCGCCTACTATCTGGTTGAGGTGAAGTTTCGCAATCAAACCCAACCGGCACCAACCAGTTTCGGCCCGCCAGCTAATCGCACTCCAAGCAGTCTACCAGCACTTTTCAACATCACAGCGTTTGTCGCAGACGAAACAGTTTGGGAGACGCCATTAACTTTTTCCTTCGATTATGGATACAACGAAATACTTTCGCGAGTTGAGTTCTACAGCTTGACATTGAACAACGTTAAAGTAGATATGAGCGATTACACGATAACGTGGGATTCGGAGAAAAGGGGATTTTTTGGATACCTGTTCTTTGAACTCTGGATTTTTAATGCTGCAACAAACAGTTCTCAATATCACGAACGTTCTGTTGGTTTACGGTTGAATATGACTGTTTATTAGTTGAGTTTGCCCACAAAGCTTCATGTTTTTGATGCGGACACAGCGAGAATGATCTTTTTTAACAAGTTCACGATGTAAATAAGTATGTAAATTCTAGAACACGTGCTAAATTGTTACAGATGTTTTTTCCTCAGATGTTTAAGTGATACGAGTACCCTCATTAGAAAATGAAAGTTTACGTGACTTTGCCCTTTGGAAGATGGATCAATGGAAAAAAAAGCTAACAGCTCAGCCACGGCAGTAGTTGTCGCTTCGTTTAATGAGGAAGAGGGCATTGGGCCAACTCTTGAAGAGTTTCGAAAGGTTTTAGATGATCCTTATTTGCTTGTAGTTGATGGAAATAGTGTTGATAAGACTGTTGAAATAGCTAAGAACATGGGTGCAGACGTTATATTACAGAAGGGAGAGGGAAAAGGTAAAGCCCTGTCTCAAGGTATTAGGCAGCTAAATTCTGATGTGCGATATGTTGTGTTTACCGATGCTGATTTCACGTACCCAGCTGAATATGTTCCTAAGATGATTGAAATTTTGGAGCAGAATCCTGATGTGGGTATGGTTATTGGAAATAGATTTAATGGTGAATATAATTTTGGGAGGTCGATTAGTAACCCATTCTATGTAGGGAATAGGTTACTTGCCTTTGCACAACATATGGTGAACGGTATTAAACTTGATGATCCTTTGTCTGGTTTAAGAGTAGTTAAGTGGGAGATTTTGAAAGATTGGACGCCCAAGAGCAAGGGGTTTGATGTGGAGGCTGAGATGAACTACCATATTGAACGTTCAGGATATCAAATAGTAGAAGTTCCAATAATGTACAGACCCAGGTTGGGGAAGAAGAAACTAAAGTTGAGACATGGCTTCATAATTTTGAGAAGGATTCTAGCGGAAAGTTTATTTTAGTTTTTTAATTCATGTGCCGTGTGGACTTTGAGCTGGTAGTTGTAATTCAGAACTGTTTTTTGTTAAGATTTGAACTTTTGAATCTCGCTCGCTTTCGCACGTAGAACTTCTCAGAGAGAAGGTGAAATTTTGCTTAAGGTTGGAGTTATTGGTTTAGGAAACATGGGGAAACTTCACTTACTAAACGCTTTGCGAATAAAGGGAATCAATGTGGTGGCTGCTGCGGATAAAAGTGAAAAGAACAGAAGATGTGTGGAAAAATATCACATTAGAACTTATGATGATTATAGTAAGCTTATAGATGCGGAAAAATTAGATGCGGTTATAGTATCTTTGCCGAATTTTCTTAAGAAGGAAGGCGTCTTTTACGCAGCCGAAAATAAATTGGATATTTTTCTTGACAAGCCAATGGCTCGAAATTTTGCCGAGGCACAGGAGATTGTTCAGAAAGTAGGAAAGGAAAACGTGAGGTTGATGGTTGGAGTTAACTACCGATATTTTCCAAGTGTACAGAAATTGAAGAGTAATTTGGATGATGGAAAAATAGGTGATGCTGTCATTGCTACGTCTGAGTTAATATTGAATGGCCCTTTTTCGCATTCTGTTGTTCCAACGCCTGTTCCCGAATGGTGGTTGAATAAGGAAATGGCCGGTGGAGGAGCATTGCTGGATTTAGGTTATCATTTAATAGACATTCTATCATGGATGTTTGGCGATTTGGAGATAGCCTATTCAAACTTAGGATATAGGCTTAACCTGCCTCTTGAAGACGCTGGCACAGTCGTTCTGAAATCAAAGAATTATGGTACAACATGCGTAGTGAACGTCGGATGGTTTTCAAAGTCAATATTCCCGAATTTTAATTTTAGGATTAACATTAATGGAACAGTTGGTTATGACTCAACAGATCGCTATGCCCCAAGAGACCTTCGGGTTCATGCTGTTAAAGAAGGGACGTTGAACTTCTTTAGAAGAATTTTGAAAAGGAAGATGCATTATCTTTCTTATACTTACTATTATTCCTCTTTTTACCGAGTTTTGGAGCTATTCTTTGAGACATTAAACAAAGGAGCTGAGCCGCCGAGTTCGTTGGAAGAACAGTTAGACGTGATTCGAATAATTGATTCTGTATACTGCCAGAATGGGGTTAAATAGATGGCTAAAGTTGTTTTAACTTCAATAAAGACGAGAAACTTCGCAGATGATGACATAGAGGAAGCGGTAGAGAGAGCTATTGACCGTTTGGATTTCCATTTTGGAGATGCCCTTCAAAATGTGGTCATAAAGCCAAATCTGTGTTACTATTGGAATTATTCAACGGGGGAAACCACTGATCCGAGAGTGGTTTCTGCCGTGATCGACTATGTTAGGGATAAAGTTGGAAATGATCCTAACATCGTTGTTGCCGAAGCCGATGCGTCTGCAATGAAAACAGAATATTCGTTTAGAGTTCTCGGATATGATAAATTATGTCAAGAAAAAAATGTGAAACTGGAAAATCTGAGTGAAGGAAACATTGTTGATGTGAAAGTTAATGTTAGTGGAAAAGATGTTGTGCTGCCTATTAATGAAATTCTTCTAAATGCTGATCTGGTAATTAACGTACCAAAGCTTAAAACTCATAATTTTGTTGGCGCTACTTGCGCTCTGAAGAACATGTTTGGAGCTATTTCAAAACCTAGAAAATATTCCTATCACGAAATGATTTCTCATGTAATCGTGGGAGTAAATAAGATAGTCAGGTCTGATATAATTGTAGTCGACGGTATTATTTGCCGTGGGGCTCGTCCCAAAAAATTGGGTGCAATCATAACTGGTGATGATTGTGTAGCGACTGATTTCATAGCAGCGAAAATCGCCGGGTTTAATCCAAAGAGGATACAGCATCTTGTTATGGCTAAGAAAGAAAAAATCGGACACATAAATAATATCGAACTGATTGAAGATTACGGCAAACTGACAGAAATCAAGAAGAATTTTCCAAGGTATAATTATTCGATGCGCAAGTTTTCATTTAGAATGCAACTAAAAATGCTAAAAATGTATGCAAGACTCACTGGGGATATTATACCTCCAGTTCTGTGGGAAAACGGTGCTTGAGAGAATGCGCGCACTAAATTGAACGAATTGTTTTGTTAATGGCGGACATAAGAATACCTCTCTCTGATGTATGATATCTTTAATCGCGTGCTACGATCGCCGGGGTGGCTGAGGATCTAAGCAACGGCCTGCAGAGCCGTTTACATCGGTGAGAATCCGATCCCCGGCTCCAGATATACAATCGATGATGATTCCAGAGATTTTAGATCCGACGAATAAACGATTTCAATGATAGAACGGTGGACTTATGTCTCGATATTCTGTTGTTGAAAATCCGCCAGCTCAGTTATGGAATTATTTTTTGGAAGCGTTTCCTGGAGGAAATTTTGAACAATGTTTTGAGTATGGTGAAATAATAAAACTTGCCTTTCCAAACTCCAGAAACGTCAGAATCCTCGCTCTACGGAACAACGAACCAGTTGGAATAGTTCAAGGAAACTATTCGAGTTATTTCGGATTCGGTATGACATTAGGGGTTATGCGAGGACCTTTAGCGAATTTTGAAAATGAGAAATACCTACTAATCGTTGAAAGTCTTCTCAAAGCCCTAGAAAACTATGCCATAAAGAATCGAATAATTCAGGCAAAAATCTTAGTACCGGAAGCTTGGCAGATTCAAAGAGTGTTTACAAATCTCGGCTACGCTTCTTCAAGTTTCATGAACGAATATATCGTATGCCTTGAAAAAGGTGCAGATGGACTTTCGAAAAGCATCTCTCATAACAAAAGAAGAAACATAAAAAAAGCTACTGAAAAAGGCGTGGAAGTTGTCCAGTCTCGTAAGTATGAGGATCTACTTACATTCTATTCAATGCTAAGAGCTGCAGAAAAGAGAGGTGACTTCTCAAGTTTTCCTCTTTCATGGTTTGAGGCTGCCTGGAAAATCTACAAGCCAGAACTGTCAAACGTTTTCCTGGCACGATGGAATGGTAAGAACGTTTCAGGAGTTTTCACTGTTGTTCATGGTAAGACCGTTTACGCTCTTGCTGCGGGTTCTCTCAGTGAAGGATGGGAAGCTAGACCGAATGACAAAATGCATTGGGAAGTCATGAAGTGGGCCTGCCAGAGAGGCTATTCAAGTTATCACATGGGATTAGTCACTGAACCTCCGCCAGCTGAAGACTCAAGTGCTTGGGGAATCTGGAGATGGAAAAGAGAATGGAATGGAACCTTGAAAAGAATCCAGATTTTCTACAAGTTGTTTTCGCCCAGTTTCAAACTGATACTTAAAGCCAAAGAAACCGCAGAACATGCACGTACACGCATCAAGAGGATAAAGTAATTTAGAATTTTTTGGAGAATATATCGAAAGTAAGGTAGAGACGCTTTACAACGTGTGCAAATGCATTCAATTGACGGAAATTCAACGTCGGATTTTCAGGTTGTTTCCATGTTTAATGTTTTGTTAATTCCAGTCAACGACTTGATATCTCATCCAGTCGAAACAAGATTCATTTCCATAGCGAAGAAAATGATTGAAAAATTTCATGTTAACTTTTTTGTGCTCCGTTATAAAAAAATCCCAACCGCTTCAGAACTAGAAAGAAAATTAGACTTTAAATTGATAGAATTCAAGGACTTCGCTTTCGGAAACATGGGGCTTTATTATGCGATGAATTCTGGTCCAATTCTTTTGACTTTGTCGAAGCTGCTAAGGAAAGAAAAGATCGACATAATAGTACACGCTAACGTCTTACCCAGCACTATTGCTGTGCAGCTTGGAAAGATCTTTCAGAAGCCTCTCATTTATGATTTTCAGGATTATTTTCCAGAATCCGCAATCTCCTATATAAAAGGAGGTCTATTGAAGTCTGTAACATACGGTCTTACTTCTTGGCTAACTCGATTTAACATAAAATATAGTGACGCAATAGTCACTGTGACTAATGCTCATAAAGACAAAATTAGAGAATATGACTCGAATAAACTCGTTAAAGTGATTCCAAACGGTGTTGACACCATCTTATTCAAGCCTATCCCAAAATACGAAGCTCTGAGAAAATTAGGTTTAGAAGAGTCTAATGACAAAAAAATTCTGATCTATTTCGGATCTATCGATCCATGGTTGGATTTTTCAACAGTGTTCAAGACTATGAAGAGACTTGTAGAAAGAGGGTTTGATATTTCCCTGTTTCTCGTAGGATTCTGCCATAGCAAATACTACGTTAATGAAATAAAAGAAACCGCAGACCGCATCGGTGTTGGAGAATGTCTCAAGATTTTTGATCCAGTGCCGCAAGACAAGTTAGTTTATTATGTAAACGCTTCAGATGTGGTTCTAGTTCCATACAAACCTCTGCTTAAGAATCAAGCAGTTCCCCTGAAGATACTCGAGTCCATTGCATGCAACAAACCTGTTTGCTCCACAAAGTTGCCTGAAATCATGAGCCGCTTTAAAGACGCCGTATCATTCTATTCTTCTGAAGATGAACTTGAAAACGCACTGCTGAAACATATTAAAGGGGAAGCTCCGATGTCGAGTGACAGAAAGAGAGAAATATTAGGCAAATACTCGTGGGACAATATCGCTTCTTCATATTACGATCTGATCGCAAAAACAGTCAGCAATTATTAAACGCAAAAAAGCAGGCACTGAAACTATGTCAAAAACATCGTCCTAAAAAGCAATTTTCAGAAGAAAGGTCATGGAAAACATTGCACACTGGAGGCATAGGTTATCTTAAGTATAGCACTCCATAAACTCTAATATCGTTCTGTGAATATGTATTAGGAACTTGATATGTATTAGGAACTTGTAATGTCTATTGAGGAGTTGCAATGAAAGTAGGATTAGTAGGTTCTGGCCGGGTTGCTGGCGTTCATATGGCCGTTTATAAGAAAATAAAAGATGTTGATGTCGTGGCTGTTTCAGATGTCAATTTGGAAAAGGCAAAAACCTTTGGCAATATCCATGGAATTGCGAAAGTTTTTTCAGATTACAAAGATCTTCTTGGACTTAGCGAACTGGATTACGTGGACATATGCACACCGACCTCAACCCACGCGAAGATTGTCTGTGACGCAGCAGAATCAGGACATAACATTCTGGTAGAAAAACCAATGGCTAAAAACACTTCAGAATGCGAAAGAATGATACGTGAATCAGAAAAACACGGAGTTAAATTCTGCGTATGCCATAATCAGTTATTTCACCCAGCTGTTATGAAAGCCAAGTCGTTAGTGGATTCAGGTTATTTTGATCTACTATCTTTCAAAACCTTGCATAAAGAGAGCTTCGACTTGCTTAGGGCTGTTGGCCTTGCTCAAGACTGGAATGTGACGCCGGAGGAGAAAGGAATCCTTTGGGAAGTGGGCACTCATCTCGCTTATCTCCAGTTACACTTCTTACAGAACGTTCAAGAAGTCTATGCATTGGGCACCAAAACAAAATACCCTGTTCACACGGAGTTTACTGTACTATTGCGCACCTCAGATCAACGCTACGGGATTATCGAAACTTCGTGGTTATCCAAAGAATCAGAGACTGTATACGAAATCTCCAGTTCCGACGGAAGGCGAGGACAAGTGCTCTTTGACTATGATCTGTTCATAGAAAAGTCAGAATCGCCTCCCATGAACGTTACAGGTG
>Ga0315310_10000523_pt1 | contig 24617 bp, 22 predicted proteins | sample TDP5_MG_FD_203630 | JGI IMG/M metagenome (GOLD analysis project Ga0315310, IMG submission 203630) | Freshwater sediment microbial communities from Lake Towuti, South Sulawesi, Indonesia - TDP5 | ecosystem: Environmental > Aquatic > Freshwater > Lake > Sediment | place: Indonesia: South Sulawesi...
TTGACAGCCCTGTCAGTCGGCTCCATAAACTGAAACATGTATCGGGTCATGGCAAATCCTAATGCTAAGCCCATTCCAGCCGAGAAGGCATCTGCAACTCTGACGTTGGTCATGTTTGGCAGCCTTTGTCATTCGACTCTTTGAATTAACAACTTGGCGTCTAGATAGGTAACTATTAGGTGAATCAAAAAACTTTTGGTTGTAGTTCTAAATGAGTGCTAAGGATGGGATTTGAACCACGGAGCCTTCGTCAGAGATCTCAAGTCTATCTGGCTCTGCTACCGCGCATTTTACATTTCTCTTTCATGAAGACTCTAGCTGGCTTGAGAGCGTAAACACTTATTTTCCAACGTCGATATCAAAGGAAATCAAGGCATCAACAGTGAGAAAATCGTTTCAAGAAGATTGGACGTTACTTCCCTTTCTCATAACCACATCTATAGGCTTTATTGTAGCGATACTTGATTTCATTTTCCTCCAAAACCTCACGTTTCAAGTTACAGTTCTTGCTGGTCTACTCATGCTACTAGTCGGTGGCTATGTGCGTAGCAGAGCCCGACTTGAACTCAAAAAGAAAGCAGGATTCAGCAGCCTTGCAGCAACAGGAAGACTCCAAGTCATCGGCAATCATCGCCTAGTCAAGGATGGACTCTACAAACACATTCGACATCCAATATACCTAGGAGAAACGATAAGAAACCTCGGTATCGTCCTAATCTTCTCAAGCATCTATGGGCTACTATTCATCGCCGCGGCAACACCCCTACTCCTCTTCCGCATAAGAAACGAAGAGAAAATGCTCACAAAAGCATTCGGCGACGAATACAAAGAATACCAAAGAAAAACCAAGAAACTTATCCCCCACATCTACTAACCACGCAGCCATGCTGCGTTGCTACAATCGCCATGCCAAACCCAGCCACAAAAACCGCAACCAACTTCTGTTTTCACTCCGCCGAAACTCTCAACATAGCACATGTTAGAATTTCTAAAGCACATCAACACCAACATACACTCAGTTTCTTGGCCCCCAACCCAACTCAGGACGTCATCGTCACTAGGAACAGTTTGACGACGACGCCCACACAGCTCTCAGCCCCTTCAATTCAACACAGAAGTTGTTGTAGCTACTTAAGAAAAAACCCTAACAACAACACACAACTCAAAGCCTCGCAAAAAACCAACATAGAAGTAGAAGAAACAAAACACTACCAGATGACTTCTTCTTCTGAAAAAAGCCGAACCCACCCGCACAAGAAACGACGGTATTATTATCGATTCTAGCGGCGAGTTAATGACACGTGAACAGAAACCAGCCGCACCCCTCTATCGTCCAGTAGCCTACATTCAGCATAAGGCAATAATGCACGAACAGACCATAAGACACAGCGCAACGAGCTGACATAACCTATGTCTGGCACAGAAACCCTCCTGCCCTACCTCAAAGAACCCGAAAAAACCAGCCAACCCACAATCATCATCGACACAAGAGAAGCAAACTCAGCCCCAAAAATAGTTAAAGGACTGAAAGAACTCGGCGCAGAAATCCAACTCGAAACCCTACAAAAAGGAGACTACATAATCAGCGACCAAGTCGCCATAGAACGCAAAACAGTCCACGACTTCGTCTACACACTGACCCGCCGCTTCCTCTTCGAACAACTCTTCAAACTCAAAGAAGTCTACCCCAAACCATACATCCTAATCGAAGGCTACCTACCCATAGTCTACAAATTCAGCAAAATCCAACCAGCCAGCGTCTGGGGAGCCATGTTCGCCCTAACCAAACAGGGCATAAACATGATCCACACCAACAGCTACAAAGAAACCACCGACTTCCTCTATACCGCCGCCAAACAGGAACAAATCACAGAGAAACGCAAACCAGCAGTTCACCCAATAAAGCTCACAGAAACCCTACAAGACCAACAAATATTCTTCCTAGCCAGCCTACCCAACATAGGCAGAGAAAAAGCCATCAGCCTACTAGACTCTTACCAGACACCAATGAACGCACTGCTAAGCGTCGACAACTGGAAAAAACAAGCCTACGGACTAGGCCCAATCATAACCGAAAGAGTCAAACAAGTACTAAACACACCATACACACAACAGCAGAGAAGACAGGAGCAAGACAAAAGGGAAAGCACCGGCGAAAGGTAAGCTAGCTTAATCCTTCTGAAGCTCCAACACAATCTTCTCATAAAAACTCAAGGATTCAGGATTCACCAGAGCATCTCTGTTCGTAACTGGCCTGCCATTAATGAGATTGGCCACCGCACTCTCAACCTTCTTCATATTAAACGTATACGGAATATCCGGCACCGCTACAATCAAAGCCGGAACATGCCGCGGAGAAGCCTCCTCACGCAACGCTCTTCTAATCCTATTCTGCAAGTCCTCAGTCAACGCAGAACCAGAAGCAAGCTTCACAAACAAGATAATCCGCTGATCACCTTTCCAGTCCTGACCCACAACCATGCTGTCAGCAATCTCAGGAAACTTCTCCACAACATTGTACAGCTCAGCTGGGCCAATGCGCACCCCGGAAGGCTTCAGAGTAAAATCAGAACGCCCCAGAAACGTTATCCCACCAGTGTCGCCGTGAACCAAAATCCAGTCACCATGCCGCCAAACACCAGGATACACACTAAAATACGCTTCGTGATACTTCTTGCCATCAAGGTCATTCCAAAAATAAAGCGGCATAGAGGGCGCAGGAGCCTCACACACAAGCTCCGCCTCCTGATCTAGCACAGCGTTGCCCTTCTCATCATAGGCCTTAACCTTCATACCCAAACCCGGACCTTGCAACTCACCAGCATAGACAGGCTGAATGGGAGTACCAATGGCAAAGCAACCGTTGATGTCAGTGCCACCAGCTATGGAATTGAAGTGCAGGTCTTCGTTGATCTCACGATAGACGTATTCAAATCCCTCAGTCGAAAGCGGCGAACCAGTCTGAGAAATCTCCCTCAACGATGACAAGTCATAGTCCTTGCCCGGCTTAGCACCCACGCCACGGAGATAATTAATATAGCTCGCACTACAACCAAAAATGGTAATCTTCTCCTCTTCAGTCAACTTCCACATGGCACCCCAATCCGGATAATTCGGATTACCATCATACAACACAACCGTGGCACCAACAGCCAAAGAACTCAAAAGCCAATTCCACATCATCCAGCTGGGAGACGTAATGTAAAAGATTCTATCCTGCCGCCTTACGTCACTATGAATAATCAGCTCCTTCAAATGATTGATAAGAACGCCAGCGCCCTGAACCATACACTTAGGCTTACCCGTCGTTCCCGAAGAAAACATAATATACACAGGATGATCAAAAGGCACCTGCTCAAAACGAATCTGAGACCGGGCACCTTCAGCTAGGAAATCACCATAAAGAACAGACCGAGCAACATGACCGACATCCGCTTCTCGACCTAGGTAGGGAACTACAATGATCCTCTGCAGAGACGGCAACCCTTCAGCAACCTTCTCAACATTTGGCGAGAAATCGAAGGTCTTACCCTTGTACGGGTAACAATCAACCGTAAACAAGACCTTAGGTTCAATCTGACCCAGACGATCCAAAACAGCCACCGGACCAAGCTCCGCGCCACAAGAAGACCAAATAGCGCCGACACTTGAAGCCGCAAGCATAGCCACAGTCGTCTCAGGCAAGTTAGGCATGTAAGCGGCTATGCGATCACTAGGAACGATTCCCAGTTCACGCAAAGATTCAGCCAAACGTGCCACAATCTGATACAGCTCAAAGTAGGTCATTTTGGCCGATTTCTGAGTTTCTCCTCTGAAAACAAAGGCGAGATGCTCGTCCTTGAATCTGAGAAGGTTCTCAGCAAAATTCAGTTTGGCGCCCACAAACCACTTGGCGCCAGGAAACCTCCCTAAGTCATCAACAACCTCATTGTAGCCGCGAGAGGCCTTTAAATCCACGAAATCCCACACAGCAGCCCAGAAATCAGGAAGCCTTTCAACAGACCACTTGTGCAGCTCATTGTAGGACTCTATATCAGAGCCATGCTTTCTGTTAACTAGATTAATGAACCTAGTTACGTTGGCATCTCGTCTGCGCTGTTCCGACGGCACCCAAAGTGGCTCCCTCATTCCCGCCGCCCCTCTCATTCCATAACGAACCCATTTTTTGGGATTAAAAAATGCTCCTTTCGCCTTAATTTGCCTTTGCGCGAGCAGCACTCAATTGTAAGTTCCGTCAGACTAATTGAGCCCTACCCAAGATTTTTCAATCAGACAGTTCATATGGGATAGTCTAGACCAAAGGTGGCGATTCAACACATGAAGAGTGTTAAAGTCGATGGCTCAAACAAAAAGCACAAGGTCCTCCTTTACGCACTTAGCACATGCGCTTGGTGCAAGCTGACTAAGAAGTTCCTAAACGACAACAAAATCGCATATGAGTACATCGATGTCGATCTCTGCAGCGACGAGGACAGAGAAACCATTAGAAAAGACATACGGCACAGGGGCGGCAGCATCAACTATCCAACCGTAATTGTAGATGACGAGACCCTGATAACTGGCTTCCTCAAAGACAAGCTGCAAGAGGCACTAATCGATTGATAACGTTGGAGTTTGTCAGACGAAGAGCCGAAGCAGACGCCCGAACCTATGGCTACTATTTGCATCCAGACCAGGACTTCCTCAAAGACCTTCTTGACGGACTGAAACGCAACGAAGAACGGTATGGATACCCTTCGTGTCCGTGCAGGTTGGCCACAGGCAGATTCGAGTTAGACAGGGACATTATCTGTCCCTGTGACTACCGAGATCCAGACGTTGCTGAGTTAGGCGCATGCTACTGTGCGCTCTACGTCAGAAAAGATCTGTACGAAGGAAAAACACCCATTCAACCAGTTCCTGAGCGTCGACCCCTCGAAAAACAGGCCCGAGCGTACGGAACGAGCGTTGAAGCTTTGTTCGGGAAAAAAGGCGAGACAAAGACTACAACCGCGGTGGTCAAGCCGATCCCATCAGAGGTCAAGCTTAAACTGTGGTATTGCAGACAGTGCGGCTACGTCGTTTTCCGAGAAGATCCACCGTATGTGTGCCCAATATGCAAAGTCAAGCGAGAGATGTTCGCTGAACTGCAGGTCAGCAAATAAGATGCCACAACTAAGCGCGCTTTTCAGCTCTTCTCCATAGATAACATTTAAAGGCTGTAACACCCATTGCACTTGAATCACGAAACGGAATGTAGCCGGAGTACAGCACATGAAGCATCCTGTGTCATCAGCATTTGTCGCCATTCTGTTTCTCTTGGCTATTTCTCCGGCTCACGCTGCGATCAACGTGAGTAGCACGGTCGGCGACAGCATTCTTGTTTCCTACAGCCTCGAAAACCTCGATCCAACAATCTACGGCCAAATCAAATCGAATCAGGGATTCAACAGCTCAACTATACCGCTCAACATCGTGCAGAATCTGGAAAAGCAGAACCTGATGCTGGTGCGGTGGGGTCCCGGACCCCAAACAGAAGTAGCCTACGACGATGCCACAAATTCGATCAAAACCTCGTTTTATCTTGGCGGTTCAGACATCGTCCGCTTCACACTCAACGGAACAACAATGAGACGCGCATACGAAGTTAAAACGAACTGGAGGAAATTCACGATCAGCTTCACGGCCAACTTCACCATAGATTTTGCGAGTCGACTCGCCAAGCCCTTGGAAGAATGGCAGAAAACCAATCCGACAACATTCAGCTATGAGAACAGCGAACCTGGTGCCATAGACGTCTCGTTTTCCTTAACCCTGCCTGGGTCGGCTTCAAAAATTCAAGCACAAGTAGACACTGTCACCTACGAGATGCCACCACGACCGGAAGATCAGTTGATTAATAGCCCGTTTCTTATAATTGGAGCAATGGCAGTGGCATTAGCAGTTGTCTTGATCTATAGAAGAGTCCGTTAACATCAGCTTGTTTGAGCCTTGTCTTTCTCTTCGCCCTCAACCGTGAGCAATAGGTCGATGAGCGCTTTCTCGTCCACCTCAGAGCGCGTTCTCCAATCTAAGTACAGCTGTCTGTTTTCGTCCTGAGCCAAGTAACCAGCGCGTATGTATCGGTCTAGGTTGACGTCAACTCGCCAGCTTGGCAGTTTATCGCGAAGTATGCTTTCTATGTCGTCCCTTTGGGCCTTTCCCTTTTTCGAGATTATGAACGCTATGGTGATGGCTAAGCCTGCAATGTCGTCAATGCGCCACCCACTCAGTTTGGTCTCTTTGGGAGTGAGACCACTGCGTAGTGTAATGAAGAAGCGAGCGCGATCCAGTTGCTCAAGCGTAGGCTTATTAGCAGGGTTTTCTCCTTCAAACACGGTCTTGACCTGCATATCCAGTTTTTCTAGATATGTGTCCAAAAGCCCCAATACCTTTGGATAGTCAGAGCCCAGCCGCTTCCGTAGTTCCCATCCTTTGACGCCAGGTTTTCTATGCCTCTTGTAAAACAGAAGGTGAGTTGCTCGCTTGAGTTTTCTTAGGTACAGGGCTTTCTTTCTCAGTCGTGTTTGCTCTCCAGCCAACGCTTCCACTCCTCAAAACTGACTGAAACCGGAACCGAAACCACACTCTTCCTGCCAGCAAGTGACCGCGGCCTGCTGAAAGGTATTATGTAAATCTCTTCTTCCAGCCTAAGAACTTCGAACGTTGCGTAGCCGTAAGTTACCAGAAAGCTGGTCATGTAAGCGCGTCTAGAGGTCTCTTCATAAGTGTCAGCGCCCACAAAGTCCCAGTACGGAATTCTCTGCTTGTCACCTGCTTTCTCTATCAACTCACGCCACAAAACCTCAAGCTCTTCAGTGAATGCCTTCTCAGCCATTATTCTTTGAGAGATCAGGTCGTCTCTTGTTGCCTTGCCCAACTCGGTCTTTAATGCTGAAATCTTGGTCCAACGTTCATCCAGAGGAAGCAGACTCTGCCAATATTTGACGGCTTCGATCAGGCTGTAAGAAGAGATTTGCTCCATCTCAACAATGGGATGCCAAGCATGAAGAAACAGATTGGCCAAGCCCTCTCGACTAATTCTACGGAGCTTTTCTTCAATAAGAAACGGGTCAGTGTACAGTGAAGTTGACCTGTGCCTAACCCAGTCACTCTGCAGCTTTATGACCGAAGCCAACCGGTTGACTGCTTCAGCATCTAGGCTGAACTCATCCATCAACTCCCACTCAGGAAAATACTCCCGAATCACTTTGATAATGTCGTTAACATCGACAAGAAATGGGTCTAGGCCTCTCTCATCAACCGACCTGCACAGGTCGATTATGCGTTGAAGATGCTCTGAACCAAGCCTTTTCCTTTGTTTCTTTGAAGCCAATGAGCTACCACTTCGTCTTAAGGAAAACAAAGAACCAGAAATAAAAGCATAGTGGGAACACAAACCTGGCGATGCAGCGCTTTTTGCATTAAACTTGTGAAATCGTCATGCCCGGTTTGAGGCAAATCTTATATTCTCTACGACTAGAACCCATAAATCTGTTCTGAGGCGAGACCTTCGTGCACGACCGAGATAGGAGCTTTTCGGGGCAAACTTCCTTCAGGCCTGTCCTAACAAGAAGAATGCTGGCTAACCTGAAGAGAAAGGCCATTCGCCGAGGTGTTTGGTTTACGTCCCTGAGCAGAATGGAGAGATCATGTATTGACATAACCATTAAAGTCGTGAAGCGCGTGCGAAGCCGCAGATTGGCGAAAGTCTTGGCCCCTATCGTTGGAAAGCTTCTTGAGGCCATGGAAAATCGGCTTGGGCGGTCAATGTGGCAAGTCGGATATGAATTGGCTCTCAAGATAAGCCGGCTTGCCCATGCTTGGGGTAACTCGTCTGCGATTCAGTGGCCGAGCGACCAGAGGTTTGTCAGATACCTAACTATCATAAGAGTCAACACTCCAGAAATGAAGAGGACATGAACACTTATTCAAGTAAAAGGTTAGCGTGGTAAAGCTGCGTGGACATAATAGCAATATTCCTAACAGTGATTGTGTTGGTTTCAAGCCTTTGGATATTCTACAACACACCTGCTTTCATCGTCGGTTTCAATCAATGGACTAAAGCGAGAAGAAAAAAAGAGCAACATCTGGGAGCGGTCGATCCTCCAGATGATTTCCAGCCAAAGGTTTCGATAATAGTTCCTGTAAAGAATGAAGAGAACGTTATAGAACGTCTCCTCTGTGCGTTGGTTAAGTCAGACTATCCAAACAAAGAAGTAATCGTTGTAGAGGACGGGTCAACGGATCGAACACCTAACATATGCCAGAAGTGGGTTCAGGAATATCCTTCTCTGATAAGATATGTCCACAGCACCCAAAGCAGTGGAAAACCTTCCGCCATCAACTTAGGGGCCAAAGCTGCGACAGGAGAGATCGTAGCTGTTTATGATGCTGATACTATACCTGAGCCAGCCACGTTGGAAAAAGTGGTTCCGTACTTCAAAGACACAAGCGTAGCAGCAGTTCAAGGAGAGTTGCGGACAGTGAACCCCGACGAAAGCATAATAACGAGACTCTCAGTCCTAAACGATTTTGTAGTCAACATTCAGCAGCTCGGCAAAGACAGACTTGACATTTTCGTCCCTCTCTTAGGTACAAATCAATATATCAGGCGCAGAGTCCTTGAGGAGATTGGGTACTGGGATTCTGATGCCCTTTCAGAAGATACAGAGATCTCAGTGCGACTTGCTAAGAAAGGCTACAAAGTGAGATATGTGCCTGGAACCACTGGCGTTGAGGCACCAGCTAAACTAAACGTATTCCTAAGTCAGCGCATGAAATGGCTACGAGGATACACCCAAGCAGTTATTAAGCACAAAGGCATGCTGAGAACCCCAAGCCGTAAGACATTGGACGCCTACCTGACCCTCATCTTTCCGATAATGCTCGTGCTAGGCTTAATCGGCTACATCGGCGCACTTTACAGTATATTTCAATCTCAGATTCCCATTCCGATTCTGCAAGTAGTCGGCATGACGCTGCTCATACTTAACTTTCTGACCCCGGTCATGTTTGTTTCGGCGAATCCACGCAACGCAATATACGTCCCCCTAATCTATCTTGATTGGATTCTACTGGCTTTAGTGTCACTCTACGTGCACGTGAGAGCGCTTTTACGCAAGCCACAAAAATGGACCAAAACGCCCAAGACGGGACATGTAACCGTCCCAGCCGAGTGAAAAGGGCGAATTGTTGATCAGGAACAGCACCACCATAGGTCCAAACTGGTTAAGCAGACCAGTGAAGTCCATAGCTGAAAGAGAAGCGTTCCTTATATCACTTGCTTTGGGTTTCACTGTCCGACTAATCCCTGAAGTTCTCTCATATCCTTATCTTACCAACTCTGACACTGCCTATTACACGGCGAGAATCAAGACCGGCGTCATATGGTCTAAACGGGCTCTTCGTCTTCAATGCGGCTACTCAACACCAATTTTGACTAGGGTAAACCAGCTACTTAGGTCAGCACGTGGGTTGATTGCCGTGCATAAACTCCTACACAGTGGCTTTAGGTATAGCAGAAGCGTGGTTTGGCGCGTTGACTTAATGATTAAGAATATCAACCTCGGTCGGTTTCAAAAACTACGAACTAGTTTAAACTGTCACAAGAGCTTGATCCTGTCCTTCCTCTTGGGATTCATGGTCAGATTAGTTCCAGAGGTCTTATCCTATCCATATCCTATTGGGTTTGACACAATCTTTTATGCGGCGAGAATTAGCGACGGGGTAATATGGTATCATTGGACATCGCTGTTTTCAACATGGCTTCTTTACGCCTTTTTGATACCTCTAAATGGCATTTTGAAGAATCCATTTCTGTTGCTCAAATTAGCATCGCCATTTATTTTTGGGTTGAATTCTAGTGGTATTTACTACTTCGCAACCAGCGCGTTAGGCTGGAATTCGAGAAAAGGGCTAATGACCTCGTTTTTCTTCGCATTTTCCATGGCTTCTTTGGGATTGTCGTGGCATTTTCACAAGAACATGCTCGGATTAGCCATTCTTCTTTTTGCACTACCATCGATAGTGAAAATTGATACGAAGAGGAGTTACCTGTGGTCGTTTTGGCTTTCTGTATTGGTTGTCTTCAGCCACGAGTATGCATCAGTTATTATGTTTGCAGTAGTTTTTGCGTGGCTTGGAAATCATCTTCTGAAGAAGGAGAAAAGAGACTCGCTCAAGCTGTTAATTGCGATTTCTTTCACTTTTTCCGTTTTTCTGATCAGCATCTATCTGATGTTGTTTCCTGTGCCCTCGAATATAAAGTCGAACATTGTTTATGCTGACGACGCTGTTTATGCTCATCCTGCAGGACTGTTTTTCATGGTGGACTATTTGAGAGTTGAATTGCCGTTCATGCATTACTCTACGTATCTCGGTCTTGTTTCGCATGTTGTTTCTCTTTTCTCTCTTCTCTACTTAGCATGGTTGCCTCTCGTTTTTATTGGGTTTTTTAGAAACCAGGTTTTGGATATTTGGCTGATAATTCTACTTATTGGATCTTTTGACGCGTTGATAACGCCATTCTTCGCTTTGAATTTTTGGTATAGATGGATGCTCATGATTGTATATCCTTTCGTGTTTTATGCGGTGAACGGTGTTGGAAGAGTCTGGCAGTCGCGATCTGCGATTGCGGTTTCTGGCAACAAATGGTTGAGGTGGATGAAGGTATCAAAGAGAAGTGTTCTTGGAATTTTACTGTTGACAGTTTTGCTTGGATCAATCTTTATGGCTACGCCGTTGCTTTTCGATCGATATGGAGTCTTCTCCATTCCTACTACTTGGTCCTATATTCCTTCAACCATGCTTTATAACTCGATTCCTTTTCGGGACGTTGATGGCTTGCTTCAAGTCTTCAAGTGGTTAAACAGCTACATGTATGATCATTCTGCCGTTCTTCTGCAGCAATGCATTGTCTCATGGGCAGATATTTACTTGGACAAGAGGTACACGATCGTTTTTTATCAAATTGATGTTGAAAAGGCTATAGAGGTAGCGCGGAATGACGATTTTGATCCAATCTATCTTGTATGGTGGAATCAAGACATCGGTTGGTACGGCATCACCGTTCCAGACAGAGATTTTATATCGGTCTTCAGCTATGATAGAATGTCTGTTTTTGTATTCAGTGGGTGAAGGATGAAAGAAAATCGAAAGATTTCGACCATTGTGGCCATTCCAACTTTCAATGAAGAGAGAACAATAGGTAAAATCGTTTTATTGGCTAAAAGGTACACAGATAAAGTAATAGTGTGTGATGATGGATCTAAAGACATGACGGCAGATATAGCGGCGAACTTGGGCGCAATTGTAGTTAAGCATGAGCGGAATATGGGCTATGGAGCCGCTATCCAAACATTGTTCAGGAAGGCGAGGGAACTGGACGCCGATGTGATGGTGACTTTGGATGGCGATGGTCAACATGACCCACATGAGATTCCAGTCTTAACGGAAGCGATTTTGGAAGGAAAGGCTGATGTCACAATTGGGTCACGATTTCTTGGAGACTTGACAAAGAACAACAATGTTCCGAGGTATCGGCGGATGGGCATAAAGGTGATTACTAGGTTAACGGGTGCCACTTCGAATTATGAAGTGAGTGATGCGCAGAGTGGCTTTCGAGCGTACAGCAGGAAAGCTGTCAAGTGTTTGGGCCTCTACGAGAATGGCATGGGTGTAAGTGTAGAGGTTTTGATGGAAGCTAGGAAACATGGTTTGACAGTTGTAGAGGTTCCGATCCGATGCAACTACCATGGTCTAGACAAGACTTCGACACATGGTTCTTTTAGGCATGGAGCCAGCGTGGTCATGTCTATCGTACGGTCGGTGGTGGAAGAGAGACCTCTTGTCTTTTTAGGTGTGCCAGGCCTTGTTTCATTGCTGATTGGAGTGCTTTTTGGAATCTGGATGTTGCAGCTCTACGCCATAGAAAAACGTATGGTGACCAATGTTGCCTTGGCTTCAGTGGCCTTCACGCTGGCCGGTTTGTTTGCGATTTTCACCGCAATAACTCTGTACGCCATCGTGAGACTAACGCAGAGAATTAACAAGCAATAATGTGCATCAAGATTCCGAAATGGGGAGCATAGAAATGGAACGAATACTGGTTACTGGCGGAGGAGGATTTATGGGTAGCCACCTAGCTAGGCATCTTTTTCTGCAAGGAAACTTCGTCAGAGTGGTCGACATAAAATTCGACGACTACATTCAAGAAGAATACTGCAGTGAGAAACTTCAACTGGACCTGAGGATACAGGAGAATTGCTTCGTTGCCACGGAGGACATGGATAAGGTCTACAGTCTTGCTGCTAACATGGGCGGCATAGGTTACATCACGTCTGTAGGAGCCCAAGTGATGTACGACAACGTGCTGATAAACACACACATGCTTGAGGCTTCAAGACTGAATAAGGTGAAAAGGTTGTTGTTTAGTTCTTCTGCCTGTGTTTACCCGACTTATCTGCAGAAGGATCCCGATGTGAAAGGGTTGAGAGAAGAAGAAGCCTACCCTGCTGATCCAGACAACTTCTATGGTTGGGAGAAGCTGTTTACTGAGAAAATGTGCGCGGCGTATCAGAGGGATTACGGTATGGACATTCGGGTTCTTAGATACCATAACGTCTATGGCCCTGAAGGAACCTATGAAGGAGGAAAGGAAAAGTCACCTGCTGCCCTGTGCAGAAAGGTGGCTGAGGCTAACAACTCGGGAACCATAACAATATGGGGGGATGGAAAGCAAACGAGATCCTACTGTTACATTGATGACGCGGTAAGGGGAACCGAAATGTTGATGGAATCTGATTACGATAAGCCAGTAAATATAGGGTCTGATCGACTTGTTACAATAGACGAATTGGCAGACATCATAATAGCAATCTCTGGGAAAAGAATAAGCAAAGAATATGACCTTTCAGCGCCACAAGGAGTTAGGGGAAGGAATGCTGACATAAGTCTGGCCAAGAATATTCTAGGTTGGGAGCCAAAAGTGAGCTTGGAAGAAGGACTGGCCAAAACATACAAATGGATAGAAAAACAGCGCAGGAACGAACGGCTAACCACATCGCCTTTTCCGGAAAACTGCAAGTCTAGACGCATATTGACATGAAAGTTTTAGTTATTGCCCAATACTTTCCACCTGACATGGGAGGCGCTAGTGCTCGAGCCTTTAACGCAGTTCGAGGCTTGCGTAAGAAAGGATGCCGCGTTACTGTTGTTGCAGCATTTCCACATTATCCCGACGGGAAGGTTCCCTCACTCTACAGGTATAAAGCCTTGGTTGGGGAGAATGTAGAGAACATACCGCTTTTGCGGGTTTGGATTCCTGCGATACCGCATAACAGCGTTGTGAAGAGAGTCTTGCTTCATCTTTCATTCATTGCTTCTTCGTTGTTTGCTCTCCCCTTCGTCGGGAAGATCGATGTGATTTGGGCTGCCAATCCGAATCTGTTCTGTTTTTACTCAGCCTTGGTGTACGGACTTATTAAGAAAAAACCTGTTGTTCGAAATGTTGACGATTTGTGGCCTGAGGTTTTCTATGAGATGGGTCTTGTGCGGTCAAGGTTCCTGAAACCGATTCTTGATTTTCTTTCTAAGCTGTCTTACATCGGTCCAGTTGCCATAACTCCAGTAAGTGCAGGTTACAAGCGCAGAATAATGGAGAAGTATGGTGTCCGAGCTGCGAAGATTCATGTCATTGAGGTCGGCGTGAACACTGTGGAACCCTCTCATGCAAACAAGAACGATACAAAACGGTTCATCGCCATGTATTCAGGGGTACTAGGAGTTGGTTATGACTTTGAGACAGTCCTAAAAGCCGCAGAAACTCTGTCTCACTATGAAAACGTGACGTTCTTGATCCGAGGAATAGGTGAACTTGCGCCAAAACTCAAGCGGCTAATTGAAGAACTTGATCTGAGAAATGTGGTATTGGACACAAGTTTTCTGCCCAAGACTAAGTTGTCAGCTCTGCTCAGTTCCGCCGATGTTTTTCTGCTACCCATGAACTCGGCGAGTTTCGTGGACGAGGGACTACCTGCGAAAGTCTTCGAATATCAAGCTTACGGGAAGCCTATAGTCTGCTGTTCAGATGGGGAGCCCGCAAGATACATTTTGTCAACTAAGTCGGGTTTGGTTGTGAAACCTTGCGATTCTGAAGCTTTGGCTCAAGCAATCTTGAAGTTGTATAAGCATAGAAAACTGGCGTTGAAGCTAGGTTTGAATGGTCAGAGACATGTTTCACAAAACTTGACAGCGGAACATATCGGTGAACGCATGTATAATGTCTTTCAGTCAACAAAAAAACATAGTGCAAAAAGATGAACAGAAGCTCTAAGGCAGGAAGATCGCACTGAAGATTCTTCACGTCTCTCCATGGATTCCTCTTTCCCCAAATATTGGTGGCGAAGAGACATTTCTGAGGTTCTTATCTAAAGAAATGAGCAGGCAGGGTCACGAAATCATCGTATTAGGAAAGACTAAAGACCATTTAACTAGAATTAAGGAAATAAAAGAAGACAAAATAACATTCATTCTCCTGCCCCACAAACTGAAAATACCTCAAAGCAGTTTCTCGGATACACTGCCAAAAAGGTCATGGCTTCTGATCAAAAGAATTTTTGATTCCCTAACGATGCTACCAGGAATCATGCTCACAATCAACAAATATAAGAAAATTGACGCAATTGTCTTCTACGGATTTTTCTTTGCGCCAGTTGCGTTCATGACTCGATTATTAGGTTATCCATCATTCCTGAATTTGTTTGCTTTTCTTGAGGAATGGGCTTTGCTGCCCGATGCGAAACGATGTTCTCTAAGAAACTCAATCTGGAAGATTTTTCTACAACCTTTCAACGCTGTTATAACCAACAACACAACTTATTGGCGTCTATCTGGTGAAGCGATCAGCAATTTGGATTTGCTAAGGGGGTTACTAGGTCACGACAGAGTATATTATTTACCTCTGGGCGTGGATGTTGGAGCCTTTGAAAAGATCAGACCAGACCATCGCTTGCTGGAAGCAAAGAAAGATGGCTCCGTTATCATAATTTGTCCAAGACGGCTAAGCCCTGAGAAGGGAGTGCAATATCTGGTCGACGCAATTCCTTATGTCGCTCGAGAATGCAAGAACGTCCTCTTCGTGCTCACTGGCGAAGGCCCATTAAAAGACACTTTAGTCAAAAAGATATCAGCACTAAATGTGGAGAGATTTGTTTTCTTTACAGGAAATACACCATACAATCTCCACTTGAGCTATATCAAGGCATCCGACATTGTGGTGCTCCCGTCACTTGGAGGAGAAATTTTTGGAATAGCTATACTCGAAGCCTTTGCTCTGAGAAAACCTGTGATAGGTACACGAATAGGCGGAATCCCAAACATTGTGGAAGAAGGTAAAAGTGGCATATTGGTGGAGCCGGCAAATTCCAAGCAACTGGCCAAGGCCATTGTTACTTCAATAAGGTTTCCAGAATTAAGAACCGAGACCGCAGAATACGGCCACAAGCTGCTGCAAAAACAGTTTGACTTAGAAAATATAACCAAGCGTCTCCTTATTATTTTGGCTCGCCATTGCAGGAAGCGTTGTCTACCCAGTGACTAAAGGCATCAGAATCTTTATGTGGGGGTGTCACGGTGCACGAAACGTCGGTGATGATGCCATCTGCATTTCATTAACTAAAACATTAGAGAAGATCTTTGACTACGAAACAACAATATATGTTTACACAAAAGAGAGTTATATTGAAAAAAGCTTCAATGAAGTAGAGCGCTCACGGATTCGATTTGTTTCCTCTATCACTCAGACCTTGTGCGCTTTCTTGAGGTCAAAAACTGTCATAATTGACGGTGGAGACCACATCCATGACTACGGCGCTATTCTGAAAAGGCTCAAAGTTCTCGCTGCCTTTTTTCTGTTTGCACTTGCAACAAGATTAACTTTAAAGAAGCTATTTGTGATCAACGGAGGCTTTCGAGCCACAACTGCAATCGGATTACTGCTTTTGAGGATGATCTTAAGTCTTGTAAGCTGTGTAAGCACAAGAGACAAAGATGCCTTCAAGTTGGTTTCTAAATATGTTCCTGAGCGGTCGCGGATAGGATTTGACACCTCTGTTTTAATGAATTATGATCTTGGAGAGAATAACACCACAAGTTTCTCGTGGTCTTCTCTGAATGGGAAAGCAGTTGGCAAGAATATAGGAATCTCCGTCAGCCCAGTCTTCTCAAACTTTTTCTCAACACCCGAAAAAGACGAATTACTAGTTCGAGCAATCTCTAAAGATATCCAAGAACTACTTATCAATCTGAAAAATGTCAATTTCTATTTTCTGGCGTTCAATGGGAAACCCAGAGGAGAAGACCTAGACTTGATTAAGAGAATAACTCTTGCTATCGACTCTACACTTCATGATAGAGTCAAGCTCATCGCTTATGGTGGTAACATCTCAGCGTTCATTTCAAAACTATCAAGCCTCGATGCAATGGTGTGCTGGAAATATCACTCCATTATTTTCTCATATCTGCTCCGAAAGCCAATGATTATAATAAATTATCATCCTAAGAACGCCGCATTGGCAAACGAGATCAGTTTGTCAGACAGGGCTGTGCTTTCCTTGGAAGATATACTTAATGGAAAGCTTCGTTATATGTTGCTTGAACTCTTGAAGGACTCTCAAAAGTTCAAGGCTAGACTACCAATAGATGAGGCAAAGCAGAGAGCCCTAAGCGGTATCGTGAAATGCATATCATGTGAATGAATTGAAGGTTCTGAACGTTCAGCCATTTGATAACTTCGGCAGTATCCAACGAAGATCTCTTCACGTTGCCCTAGATCTCAGGAAAGAAGGAATCCAAACCGTTTTTACCACTCCAAGGAAGGGAAATGCCTTCACCAAAACCGTCATGGAATGCGGCTTTAGAGTGTACAAAACCTCCTGCTTACGACCAGTTTTTGTTAGAAACTTGCATTCTCTTCTACATACAATTAAGTGGTTTAAGGATATTCCGAAAAACCTACTCGAAGTGCATCAGATAGCTCTTGCGGAACAACCTGATCTGATTCAAGTAAATGGCTTTGTTTGCGTTCAAGAGGCGCTGATTGCGGCGTTATTCCATCGCCAAAGGTTTGTGTGGAATTTAATCGGAACACTTTATCCTCGACTCATAATTCTACTTTTTCTGCCTATGATCCGAATGGCGGCACTTAGATTATTCGTAGCGAAGAAAATAGTTCCATATTATTTCGGAGAAAGCGACGACCCGATCATTAACGAGCCCGTGGACACTGTTGAGTTTGATCCTACGAGAATCAGCAGATCCGAAATTGAGGTTTTAAGAAGAGCGCTATCAATCGATACTCAACAAAGAGTAATAGGGTACCTAGGCTCAGTGTCTCCTGTTAAAGGACTCGAATTTCTGATCAAAAGCGCCAGTTTCATCAAGAACCAGTACCCAAATGTCAAGCTAATCATAGCCGGTGATTTTACCCTCGAACAGGCAGAGTATCGTCTTAAGCTGGAGAGACTGGTGCACGAACTCCAACTTACCAAATATGTTATCTTCGCTGGTAACATAGAACACAATAAGGTACGTTTGCTTCTTTCCATTTTCAACGTATTCGTTTCAGCTTCAATTAGTGAAGGAACTCCAGTGTCAATCTTGGAAGCGATGGCTATGGAAAAACCCGTCATAGCTACCAACGTGGGCGGCATCTCTGAGCAAATAATCAACAGCGAATCGGGTATCCTCGTTCCTCCAAAGAACCAAGACGCAATTGCCAAGGCAGCGATTTTTCTTTTTGAAAATCCAGTGGAGGCAGCCATATTAGGCAAGAAGGCCAGAGAAAGAGTGAAAACGATATACGGCCTTGAAAGGTGCATTGGTGAATACAGAAAACTATACAAATGCTTTGAAGTACTAAAGTGAGTTTTCACATCGATTCATTTAGGAGGGTGGGCAAATGAGAGACGTGATGCTGAATACTAAAAGTGGAACAGAGGGGTTCAGGAATTTTCTTGCTAAGCTTCCCTTAATCGAATTCCTACTAATCTACTTTGTTTCCCTGAACTTTGTTCTCGTTGTTCCCACCGTTATCCTCGGTCTTTCGATGAACGGTGTCCTATTGTATTTTAGGATTTACACCGTGATTTTGTTTGCCTCGTTTGTTTTGCTGGCAGTATGGATACGCCGCTACTTTTCTAGAGGCATCCGTTCACTTCTAACTTGCTTGAAATGGAGGAACGGAATTTTGGTGTTTCTTGTTATCTTGCTATGGGCTTCCTATATAGTTCTAATAACTCTGTACACTCCCATTTTCAAGAATTGGGACGCTATTGCGGTTTATCTTCCTATGGCAAAGGCAATTCAAACGACAAGTTCCCTTAAGTACAATACTTTCTTTCTCTCTCAGGCTGAGATGGGCTATCCTCCTCTAAATCCAATCTTATATGCCTTCATCATGTTTACCATCGGCGACCCCTACGTGAAACTCATTCCGATAATCTACTTTGTAGGGTTCCTCTTGCTAATCTATCGAATCAGCTCCGAATTCTTTGACAGGGCAATTTGCTCGCTACTAATTTTTCTGTTTCTCGTTATGCCAAGCACTCAAACATATTTCGGCCGTGCAAGTCTTTTTCTAGATCTGGAATTCGCCTTTTACCTGATGATTTCATTGTATTTCTTTTTCAAATGTCTAAAGACTGCAGAAAATCGCGGTTACTGGTGTTTCATTCTGGGCATGGCGTCTGGCTTACTCCTTATGAGCAAGGAATTTGGCGTTTCATTGTTTCTTGTCATTTTATCGCTGTTCATCTTTATTTTCGTAGGAGTCGTCAAAAACCTACATGTTAAGGCAGTTCTATTGGCTTTTTTGGCATTCTTCCCGCATCTATCCTTCTCAATTTTTCATATCGCATTAAATGCTCATGTTTACTACTATTACAGAGGTGTTATAGTTTTGACTTTCTTCGTGGCCTATTGCTTTGTCGCGTATTCGATAAGCAAAGGTTTCTCTCAGAACTACAACAGGGGGACAATTAGGACTCTTATTTTGTTTCTTGTTCCAGCAGTTTCTTCAGCCCTTTATATGTTCTACAACATCGCGGTTCGAGGTCAAGCCTCTCCAGGTCTTCAGTTTGCAACCGAGCTTAGGCTTCGTTCGCTTGGCATTCCCTTGCCCTCAACGGGAGATTTAGATGCAATGAGCAGGGAGATTTTCAGTTTTCAGAACTTTTTCCTTGCCTTTCCCATGGCGATGTTCATCGTTCCTCTAGTGCTGGGCTTGTTTGTTTTATGCTACGACCTGAGAAGGAGGAACGCTGAGTGTGAGAAAAAGATTCTTCTTCTAGCTACCTTATATCTAGTGTTCATCTGGGGATTCACTGGATTTCAAGTAGGCGGTGACAACTACCGAAGGTTCATTCCTCTTTCATTGTTTATTGCGTTCTTCATAGCGTATGATTACAAGGGTTTTCCGTTCCAGTTCATGAACGACTTAAAATATAAATCCCAGATACAATTCTCTCTCATTTCGTTGGCCTTTGCATACACATGGTTTTTTGTGGACAATCCTAATTTCGATTATGTGCCGCTATACAGTAAAGTTGTTAACAGCCAGCCTTTGGCCACACCCTTGAACCTGTTGATATTTGTGGCTATTTTCAGTCCGTATGTTATCTCCCGGGTAGTTGCGAGGCGAATTTCTGACAGAAAAGTGACGTCAAACTCGATGTGGCGCTTGTTCCAACTTGGAACTCACCACAAGCAGATCATTCTCAAGGGGTTTTCTGTTCTCGCTTTGCTGCTCAATGTGTTGTTGCCTGCTTACTTGGTAGCAAGAACCTCGATGATCGTATGTGAACACACGTGGGATCCAACCTATTATTCGGACGTTTTCTCGGTTGAGGCATTCTATGGTGACCCGTTAATCGAAATAGCAACTTACTATCTAGAAAACATAAACAACTCTGACGTTACTGTAACATTTGGCATGGACCGTTTAGCGTACTTGACCCAGCGACCCCTGATTGACTGCGCAAAGTACGACCAACTCTTGTTTTTGTCACCTCTTCTGAAAACCAACAATTCAGCTGAAATAGCTCAAGGATTGAATGAAAGGAACATTAGGTATTTTCTTTTACCAGATGCTGGGAGTTGGGCGTATCAGATTTTTTCACGTTATGAAGACTTTGAGCTTTTCAGGATGGTGACACAGCAGAGGGTGGTCGCACAGAGCGAAAGGGTTTACACCTTCAACCAACTCAAGGCATTTGTAGAAGCAGAAGCCACACTATATGAGCTAATACTTGTCAATACAGAATAGTTTAGGTTCAATTCTAGATCCAGCAAACACTTCAATAAGTATATATTTGGTACTACACAAGAAAAAGGGGCAGGGATTCCTGGACAAGATATAAGTTGACTCAGGAAGCTAAGAAGGTTGAGAAGGCTAAGAATATTCGAAAAACCAACCGACAGAAAATCGCTGTATCAGTCTTAGGACGCAACATCTCCGAGAACAATGGCATTAATGTAAGAGCCAAGAGCATTGCCGAGTTAGTAAGAGAGGAGCACGATGCCGTTTTGATCGGACGAGGTAACAAAGCCCAAGTCCAAAAGGACGCTATCATTGTTACGCCTGAAAAAACCAAGCTATGGAATCTCAAGTTGATACCGGCAATAATCCAAAATAAGTTCAATTGCGTTTACTGCGTCGGCGACTTATTTGGGTTTCTGACGTACTACGCTCTATCCAAGATATACCACTATCGAGTGATGTTTGACGCCACGGGAATATATTCCCAACTTGCAACAACTCCGCGATTCGGAGCCACATTCTATAAGATTCTTGAGAGACTTGTTGTCAAGTCCGCTGATCATGTGACTGCCATAGCAGGGTACGTCTCCGACTTCTACAGCAAGTATAGAAATGTCGCTTTGCTTCCCTTGTTTATCGATGAAGATGTATTCAGGAGACAAGAAGTTCAAAGTGGAGGCGACTGTGAAGAGAGGAAGCTGCTGGGAATGATAGGGCCGTTTGATTCATCCTCTAACAATTATTACCGCTATTTCTTGGAAGCGAATTTGGGCAGATTCAATAAAGAACTCCGTTTCCTGTTGATTGGCAGATGCGATCAAAAGATAGAGGACGAGTGTGTTGAATACACTGGTTATTTGGCGTCTGTTCAAGACTATGTTCGTCAATTGTCCACTTTAGACGCGGTTTTATTGCCTCACAAACCTCTGGATCCCGGGCCGTATTCTAAGATCTTAGAGAGTATGTCTTGTGCGTTGCCAGTTTTCACGACACCAGAGGGAATCATTGGTCTGGATTTTGTTGCGCCTGGAAAGGATATTCTCGTTTTTGAGGAAGAAGAATTAGCTGACAAGGTTAGCCAATTAATCTTCGATGATAAGTTGATGAAGGAAATAGGCCAGAATGCCCGTATTACTGTTGAGAAGCATTACTCGAAAAAGGCAAATAGGACCATGCTTCTTGACGCGTTACGAATCTTAGAAGACGAGCAGCATTGAGGCATGATAATGGCACAGAACAAAATACCGATCTGCACCCCAAGAATATCGGAGGAAGATGTCAGACGCTTAGAAGAATGCGTGCGTTCAACATGGATCAGTGGGACAAGCAAATACGTAGGAGAGTTTGAAGAAAATTTCTCCAGATATTGTGGGTGCAACGAAGGCGTCGCTACTAATAGCGGCACAACAGCGTTGCATCTCGCTTTAGCTACGCTAGGAATCAAGAAGGGAGATGAAGTCATAATTCCAACGTTCACAATGATAGCAACAGCAAACGCAGTCACCTACACAGGCGCAAGACCAGTTTTGGTGGATTCTGAACCTTGTACTTGGAACATTGATGCATTAAAGATCGAAGAAAAAATCACAAGAAACACAAAGGCTATCATACCCGTTCACACGTATGGACACCCAACAGACATGGATCCTATTCTAGAAATCGCTGGAAAACACGGCTTGTACATTGTGGAAGACGCTGCTGAGGCCCATGGCGCCGAGTACAAAGGGAAGAGGACAGGAAGCTTAGGGGACATTGGGTGTTTCAGCTTCTATGCGAACAAAATAATCACTACTGGCGAGGGTGGTATGATCGTTACAGACAATGAAGAACTTGCGGAAAAAGCTCGATGGTTGCGTGCGCACGCATTTGGTCGGGAAGGAAAGCATTTCTACCACGAAGCCTTGGGTTTCGGTTACAGAATGTCAGGACTACAAGCCGCCATTGGACTGGTTCAGCTCGAGCACATTGACGAGTTTGTGACGATCCGCAGAGACAATGCCAAGCTTTACGATTCGCTGCTTTCTGAGCTTGAAGGCAGAATGACTCTTCAACCCGAAGCTCCTTGGGCAAAAAATGTGTTTTGGATGTACTCAGTTCTAATTCATGAGAGTTTCGGAATGTCTAGAGATGATCTGATGAGAGAACTGGAGCTGAACGGAATTGAAACAAGAACTTTCTTCTACCCAATCCACGCTCAGCCAATTTACTCTCACCAACACAGAAGAGAGAAGTTCCCAATTGCTGATGAATTGTCAGCAAAAGGAATGAATTTGCCCTCTGGTAATTGCTTAAATGCTGAACAGATAGAATACGTGTGCAACCACATCAAAAACAGTGTGAAAGGGTGAAATCGAATGAGTTACTCAATTGACGGCGAAAACGTGCTAGTCACGGGAGGCGCCGGGTTTCTGGGCTCAGCCTTGGTCATCGAATTGTTGAAAAGAGGTGCAAAGGTCATAGTTTTCGACAACTTCCTCTACGGGGACAGAACCAACCTTGTGGATATCAAGGGTGAAATGCGAATAGTGGCAGGTGACGTGCTGGGCTGGAAAGTCTACCATACGATCAAGAAGCACAAGGTGAAGTATGTTTTTCATTTGGCGGCCGAACCTTATATTCCAAAATGCTACGACAATCCCGAACGGTTTTTTGACGTAAACGTGAAAGGCACAATGAATGTTCTGATGGCGTGCAAAACTCTGAATGTTAGCCGCATTGTTCACTTCTCAAGCTCTGAGGTCTATGGGACGGCGAAAAGTATTCCGATGGATGAGAACCATCCCACTCTTCCTTTGTCAACTTATGCAGTAAGCAAACTTGCAGCCGACAGACTCTGCTTTGTCTTCTGCCATGAGCACAACGTTCCGGTTGTGATCGTGCGTCCTTTCAATTGCTATGGTCCAAGGGAGACTCAGCCTTATGTCGTGCCAGAGATTATCGCCCAGTTGTCCAAGAACAATACAGTTAAGCTTGGCAATGTTGAAGCCAAAAGAGATTTTACATATGTTGAAGACACGGCAAGAGGTGCCATCATGACCATGGAATCAGACATTCCGAACGGAGAAGTAGTCAACCTCGGTTCAAACAAATCTTACTCAATCAAAGAAGTGGCCTACCTCATCGCTAAATTGATTGGATACGATGATATTGAAATGGTTATTGACAAATCAAGACTAAGACCCTTAGATGTCAACATATTGCAGTGTGATTATTCCAAGGCCAAGTCACTAATGCGATGGGAACCAAAAATCGACATTGACGATGGGTTGAAACGCACTCTTGATTGGTACATGAAGAATGGAAACCACTGGACATGGGAGAAAATAATCGAGTAAACAGGTTCAGGTTTGTAGATAGACCACAATCCTAAGGAATATGGAAGCAAGCGGTAGAGGAAAGTGCGACGTCTTTTTGACGTATACGGAAAATATTACGACTTGATCTATGCAGACAAAGACTATGAAAAAGAATGCGACTTTATTGAGAAAGCACTAAGAGAATATTCCCGGTTTAAACCGAAAAAACTTCTTGATGCAGGATGCGGGACAGGGGGTCACGCCATTCCCTTGGCTAAGAGAGGATACCGTGTGACCGGTATTGATTCGTCGAAAACAATGATTAAGACTGCTCGAGAAAAATCCACAGAATCTGGTCTAAATATTGATTTCCGGGTGCAAGATCTGCGGTCGCTGCAGCTTCATCAGAGATTTGATTCATGTATCTGCATGTTTGCGGTGATAGATTACCTAACCACAGACAAAGACATAGCTCGTGCTCTGACACGCATCAGAAGGCATTTAAGAGTAGGGTCACTCTTTGTCTTCGACTTTTGGTATGGTCCTGCAGTCCTAACTGTTCTTCCGTCGCCCCGGTTGAAGACGACAATGAAGAATGGAATTAAGGTTTTAAGATTCGCTGACCCAAGCCTCGATAGTTTACATCATTTATGCACTGTGTTATACCACCTGTTAGTCATTAAGGAAAACAGAATCGTAGACGAAATCAGCGAGAAGCACACTGTTAGGTTTTATTTTCCAGAAGAGATAAGACATTACCTTGAAGAGAGTGGATTTGAGCTCTTGAAGTTATGTCCGTTTCCCGAGCTGGGTGCTGATATAACGAGCGAAAGCTGGAACGTAGCGGCTGTCGCTCGCACATGCGGGCGGAAATGATTAGACGGCGATAAGCTATTGGCCGTATGCTCCTCTCGCAGAATCGCCTACTGCAGCTTTCTTCTGCGGAATATGCTTGCTACGCAACAACCCTACGTTTTTCCATTGGT
>Ga0315310_10000524_pt1 | contig 24610 bp, 22 predicted proteins | sample TDP5_MG_FD_203630 | JGI IMG/M metagenome (GOLD analysis project Ga0315310, IMG submission 203630) | Freshwater sediment microbial communities from Lake Towuti, South Sulawesi, Indonesia - TDP5 | ecosystem: Environmental > Aquatic > Freshwater > Lake > Sediment | place: Indonesia: South Sulawesi...
AGCCTGCACCATACCCCATAGAGTGTGCGACAAGCCACATCTGGATCACTCCCATACCGACAACCACGGACCCGAACAGAGTGTTAGGATATACCAGATGGGCGTCGTGAAAGGATTCTGAGGCGAACCCTAGGATCACTGTGTCGGCATACTTCGGGTAGAGAAACAGCGATCCATCCCTGATGTCTTCAAACTCCGTGGGCCTGCTCCTGTCCGGCAGGTACCAGAGCCTTCCTTGCGTTAGTTCATAGGGTGCTGACCCGAAGACCTGCTTGGCAGTCTCCACAGACAGCTCGGCGATAAGGTCCTTTGTCTCTTGATCTTCCCTGACTACTATGTATCTCCACATCTGCATGTTCTCTGGCGACGGCGCATATCTTGCCGCATCCAAGATCTTCTCAATATCCTCATCCGGAATCTTGTCGCCAGTGAACTCCCTAATACTCCTCCTAGTTCTGATAGCCTCCAATACTTCCAATTCGCATTGACTCCAGCGAAGCTAGTTACTGATCGTTTCGGATATATCACTGTCGAACCTTTCCCGGAAAGTGAGGAATGAGAAATCCGGGATGCTTGCGATTACGGCTTGGGCAAAACAGCCAGCAGCGCCCTTCTACACGTGACTGATACCCAAAATGAGAGAATATTGAATAAAGGTCTAAATCGTCTTGAACAGGATAGTTGTGCCTAAGAGATGAGAACGTGAGCTGTCAAGACATAGTTGTGGAGAAGTTAGAGAATGTTGGTAGGATCACGCTCAACCGTCCAGATCAGCTGAACGCCGTCACCCGTAGAACGTTGGATGAAATGGAACGGGCGCTAAAAGACTTCAGGAAAGATCTCGCTATTCGGACTGTGATATTGACTGGCGCCGGTGAAAGAGCATTCTGCGCTGGAGCCGACCTGAAAGGAGGGATCTTCACTCCTCAGACAGATCCAGTTCGCGGTGCAAAACTTGCGAGGACAGGGCAGGAGTTCACAGAGATGCTTGAGAGGTATGAGAAGCCTATGATCGCCGCTGTTAATGGGTTCGCTCTCGGAGGTGGCTGCGAGATAGCTTTGGCGTGTGACTTGATAGTGGCTTCGGAGAACGCTCAGTTCGGTCAGACTGAGATCAACGTGGGCTTGATCCCGGGATGGGGTGGAACGCAGAGGCTTCCGAGGCTGGTTGGGAGGAACAAGGCGAAGGAGCTCATATTCACAGGCGATCGAATAACTGCGAACGAGGCTGAACGGATCGGCATCGTCAACAAGGTAGTTCCACTAGCCAAGTTACCAGAGGCTGCCATGGAACTTGCAAGGAAGCTCGCGTCAAAGAGCCCCATAATGCTCAGGCTGGCCAAGCAGGCAGTCAATAGGGGAATCGAGATGGATCTGAAGTCAGGCCTTGCTGAAGAAGTGAAGGCGTTTAGAGTGTGCTTCACAACCCAAGACTTCAAAGAAGGATTAACAGCCTTCCTAGAGAAACGCCAGCCGAAGTTCGAAGGAAAATAGGGCACGTACGTGAACTCTCGTTACGTTCGACTCGATCGTTGGATATCGAACTATTTCTCCAAGACAGACGAGCTGACTGAGACGAGAGACGTGATGAGGAAGATGTGGCGCAATTGCCAGTCAGTATCACTAGTAGGCCGTCATGTCTTTTGCAGTTCCTCTCATGGCATGGTTCTGATGCCGAGCGCTTTGAGGTGGCGATCAAAGGTGAATGCGGCCTGAATGCCAAGCGCTTTCATGAGGACAAGTGATGTGCAGTCCGTGAAGCTGAGCCCTCTCGAGGTTGTGAAGAGCTTCCAAGATGCCTCGAAGGTGTCTTTGTCGATCGGGAGGATCTCGGTGCGAGGGGATCCTCTTAGTGCCTCTCCTACTCGGACGGCGAGGTCGTGTCTTCCCAGCACACATTCGATCACTGTTACCGTTTCATCGAAGACATAGTCGGAAGTGAAGAACTTCGTCAATGGAACCTCTCCGGACGCGAACTTCGTCATCATCTCTGCGGCGTCCTTATGGAGCGCGTCGTCTTGGTTGTAGTAGGCCACCAGCGCGGAAGCGTCTAGGAAGATCCTCAGTCGCGTCTACCTCCGTACAATATTTCGTCCAGCTTTGACGCATCGGTCTTCACCCCTGTTTTTACAGGTTTCAACCTCAGCAAGGGATCCTCGGCGACAGGCGTCTGAAGTCCGATCCAACTCACTATGGCCTCTCTCACCGCATCCTTAATCGTGACACGTCGTTCTCTAACGATTGTCTCAAGTGCCTTGTACACGGTCTCATTGACCTCAGTCTGGACGACTTTCGACATTTCGAATCACATGTACCGACTACATTTCGGTGACATTTAACCTTTGCATTGAAGGCCTCATAAGCGGCTCAGTCAACTCCTCCCGTTGGCAAGATACCTGGACACCTTTGAACTCCTGACAATGCCCGAGGCGTTTACCACGGGAACTCTTGGGTGAAGACGGAGATCTCCTCAGCTTCTGGAACTTAAAGCGAGTCCTCAAAAGCCCATTGTCAGAATCGATCAGAATCAACTGCTCGAAGGAACTCCAGCAAGAGGATTATGGAAGTCGCTCAAGCACGAGGAGAACTAGATCTTAGAGGTCTCCTCTTCTTCTCGCTCCTCCTGTGGAGGTTGATCCCTACGCCTAGGAGCTTCGTCTGGCACAGTGCTTGGTTCGACTCGGCATATAGAAGTGCTGAGGGTCTCAAATGACTACTGTAGGTACTATAGGTTGGCCAGTTGAACCTGTGGTCGGCAGCTGTATTTGTCTGTTCTGTCCTTGCATTTCCTTCAGTGGTCTTATGAGGAGCAATTTATAGATGGGTTGGTTGTGTTTGGAATACTTGGAACTGTGTGAAGAAGATGAGGGTCAGTGATCTGTTGTTTAGGAGCTGGTACTACTTCAGATCGGGCTACGGTACTTATTTGAGTTTTCTTGTGGGGTATGGCAGCACACTTGTTACCTTCTACTACCTGGCTATACGTAACATCCCTGCTCTTGGAGAGTACTTCTCAAGATTTCTCACGTTCGTGGCAGTAGCGACTGTTGCGATCTTTCCGCTCTCAGTAGCGATTGGATGGTTTCACGTGAAGAGAAGCCCGGCTTGGAGATCCGAGGTTGACATACAGGCCGAAGCGAACCCGTACAACTACAAGCTACCCCCTGGATACTACAAAGAAGTGTTATTTCCAGTCCTCCGAGAACTGCTCGTGGGAACCATGCAAGTTCTCGATAAGGAGCGGCCGATAGACTCCGCAAGACAGAAACGTCTTGAAGAACTGCTGCAAAAGCTTGATGTGCTACTTCAGGGAGGCTATGTTGGTCATCCTCGCAGAGGCATGTGGTAGCTGCTATTCAGTCATAGGTCAAGACTAACTCAGTCGAGTCTAGGAAGAATTGTGGGAGGTACTGAGAGACGATCCAAGCACGCGCAGTGGTACGCAGCTTGGAGAGATCTGCGTCTTGCCTTGATCCTATGTTGAGACGACCGTTAGGCTAGAGCAAGGGAGACAGGCGCCGATGAGATTTGTTCAGCTAACGCCTGACTTCTCTGAAGTATGGGACAAGCTAGTGTACGCCTCAGATGATGCGTGGCTATATCATCTATACGACTGGCTTCAATTAACCGAGAACATCTGGGACCTGGAATCGAAAAGCTTCCTAGTTGAACATGACGGGGAGATAGTTGGCGTCTTTCCTCTGCAAATACACAAGAAGAGTAGAGTTCTAAGATCTCTATTTATGGGTACGGGAGGAGCTGCAGTTGCAAACACAGTGGATCAGGCTTTTCGCAATAAAGTCATGAAAGGAATCTATGAGCATGCGGAAGAGATTGCTCATGAGATCAGGGCTCCAAGCATAGAGATCTACCTCCCTCCGTTGGCTAAGTCTTCGCTGAAGAACCGATGGGGGATAAACCCTCTGGTGAGATATTTCTATGAGGATATATCTACACACACTTGGATGGTGAATCTAGCAAGGAACGGGGATGACATATTCGTTCTCCTGTCGAAAGATGCGCGACAAAGTATCAAGAGAGCACTGAAGGCTGGATACAGAGTTAGAGAGCTGCAGTCACCGTACGAGATAGATGAGTACTATAGGGTGCACTGTGAGACTTATCACAGGACAGGCGTCAATCCGCATCCGGAAGCGTACTTTCAAGGCATATATGAGCATGTGTGTAAGAAAGGCTGTGCCAAAATATGGAAGGCCCTAGAGCCAAACGGCTCGCCTGTCGCCTTCGAAATCATCGGGCTATTCAAAGAAGGCGCAGTCTACTGGGCCGGTTGCTGTGAGACAGAGCATCTAGATTCCGGCGTGAACTACTTGCTGCAGTACAATTCCATGTTATGGGCCAAGAGCAATGGGGCAAAGTGGTTTGAGAACGGAGAGGCGTTTCCCAATATCCGTGGGGGAAAACTCAGAGGATTGACAACCTTCAAGGAGAAATTCGGAGGCGAGCTTCATCGGTTCTACAAAGGAAGCATTACTTTCGATACCAAGGTAGCAAGAAGAACTGTGTTCGAGAACTGGCTGAAAGATACTGAACTGCTTCTTCAACCGCTATTAGGGACGAGGAGCGCGAACCTCGTTACGAAACCATTGCGGAAATGCGGTTACTTTGCGGCAAAGACGAGGCGCCGGCTTGGTGCAATACTACGTTGATTGACTTCATCCTCTCCAAATCTTCGCGGGTGGTGTTCCACTGTAGAACGCGCTTCTAGCATGGAGCCTTATGTTTTGCAATATCCTAGTGCGCCAAAAAGCTCTGGAAGCACTCCGAGATGATAAGTGAGATAGCATCGGAAGTAATTGTCTGTCCAATCTGCAAGAATACTCCTGTTTTCAATAGTGAGAGGGTCATATGTGAGAAGTGCAACAAGTCATATTCAATTAAGAACGGGATAATTGATTTTCTTGCCGAGGAGACATTAGATGAACGTAAGTCCTTGAATTCTGAATATCACGATAAAGAGGTGGAGTTCTATGATGACATACATCTGCACATGTCTAAGGAAAACAGGCTATTCAGAAGAATCACTCAGAATTTGGAAGGCTGCAAGGTTTTGGACATTGGAACTGGGACAGGGTTTGTGCTAGACAATTTCCAGAGGAATGTCAAGTTCGTATGCCTAGACATCTCATCTAAGATGCTACGAACAGCATTGGCAAAACATCCGGGGAGAATATCTCTCGCACTAAGAGCGGATGCAGAATCCTTGCCAATCAATCACCGCATCATGGATATCGTTGTGATCTCATCTACCTTGCACCACCTTCCAGACTGGGAAAAGTGTATGACAGAAGCAAATAGAGTGCTGAGAAAAGAGGGAAAGCTCATCATATTTCACGAACCATGCCTACCGCATCGTCACGGATTTTTCTATAGGATTTCTCGAAGAATCTACAAGAAGGCGTATGGACCAAAAATCAGACAGCTTCAAAAGAACAGATTAGAAAAGGCAGAGGATATTGCCCAACGCATTTTCGGACTAGACAGAGAAGAATCATGGCGAAAAATGCAAGAAGTCAATCGAATTGTCAATGTTCACGAGGGTTTTGATCCATTCACTCTTTTGAGCTCTACAGACTACAAGAATGTCACTGTGAAAACATATTGCGCAGAACAAACTGCTTATCAGGAGCTAATGAGCATGCTCTTTCCAAAGAACGGTGAACTTTTCTACATAACTGCAACCAAGAGATGAGGAACAATTCGAAGAATCAATTTCATCAGACCGTACTGGAGTGCAGAGGAGTTTCTGGCTGGAGCTGTTTGCAGAGATGCGGAGAATAGCGACATTCTTGAAAGAGTGAAAGATCAGTTCAGAAGCAAGCTCAGAATATCTGGAGCGATCATACTCACTAGCAGTGGAAGAATCGCGCTTGAACTTGCCCTCAGGGTTTTGAGAGAGAGCAATCCTGAAAGAAGAAAGGTGATAATTCCGACCTACTGCTGCAGAGGGGTGTTTAACCCAGTAGTTCGAGCGCGGCTTCTTCCCGTCTTCGTTGACATGGATGGAAATCTAAACATCTCTAGAGATTCCGCTAGACAACATATGAGTGATGATGTTCTGGGAATTGTTGTTCCGCACATAGGCGGATGCAAGGCCGACATAGACGATATTGCCTCTTCAGCAAAGCAACATGGCGTTGCAGTGATAGAAGACACCTGTCAAGCACTAGGTAGAAAGTCCTCTGGCCGTTTTACAGGAACAGATTACGACATGTCGATATTCTCTTTCACATTGGGAAAGAATTTGATGGCGACCGCAGGAGGCGTTCTTATCTCAAACATTCTGAAAGATAACATATGTAAAGAGGCAACTAACCTTCAACAAGAGGACACGTCAGTTGTCAGGAAAAGATTCTGGGCGATACTGCTCAGATATTTCTTCAACATACAGACTAACATTGATGATGGCTTGATTAGCTCGTATCAATACAATGCGATGCACCCACTTGATGCGAACCTGTTGCTGCATCAACTTGGAAAGCTAGATGAAGTTGTGATGTTGAGGAGAAACAACGCCCAGAAAATAATCAGCTCAATTCAGAGGGCAAGACTGGATGTTAGGTGGCCAGAAGACAAATACCATATTTACACAAAACTGTCTCTTATTTGCAGAAGTTCGGAAGAGTGTGGTAGGTTAAGAGATTTCTTCTACCGGCAAGGTATTGAGACTGAGTCAATGTATGTTCCATTGCATTTGAGAGATTTCGCTGTGAGCAATTCTAGGGAGTCACTTCCCAATTCTGAAGGTGAGTACAAGAAAGTTTTCAATGTCCCAGTGAGGCCAAACTTGAGGTCGAGAGAACTGGACAGAATTGTCAGGGCAATAGAAAGCTATGCAAGGCAATAGCATGACAGAATTTTGCGCTGTCCGCTTGCTGGAGTTTGACTGACGAATGATTGACAGAAAGACGTAATTGGGCTATACTGGGTATGTCGTCATCCATATACAGAGGAGATCGGGAAACGGCGATGGTCGGAAGGAGGACTGGACAAGGAGCCTTCCTAGCAAAGCAACATGTGAGGCTGCTGACCAGAGTCAAGAGCGTCCTGACCTGCAAAGGAACGATATCGGCAGAATGCGCATTCGTGGCCGAACGAGCAGTAAGATGGCCTCAACAATCTGACATTGACCTGGCAGAATGAAGCCGCAGAATCACTAGACCATTTGATAGTGGGAGCAAACAGCTTTCCGCATATCTCAAGAACCTGATGGAAAACGAGCTGTTACCGGGAGTGCGCTTTGCAGAGGTGGAAGGACACGAGAATTGCATGTGTAAGTTGTGAACCTGTAAGTCGATATAGAGATCAGGGATGGACGGTGAAACGACTGGCCCACTACTACAATCCAAATGATGTTGCTGACGAAGTCTGTGTGTTTGCATACAAAGATCAAGATTGGGAAATGGCGACGAACGTCAGAGTTTCAGGATTTGAGTATCTTGGTGAACTGGAGAGAAAATGCAGGGCTTTCCATCCAGACGTGATACGATGCTACGAAGCGAACCGACCATATTGCGATTACGCTCTCATACTCGCTCTACGTCTAGATGTTCCTTCCTATCTGTCACTTCACGACATGAGCATAAGATACTATCCAAGGCTAGCGGACTTCACGGCCGTTACTGCGTACACGGAAACGCTGGCAAGAAGGGCAGCACGATATTTGCGAAGAGAAGTTGAGACGCAGCTCAACGGCATAGATTCCAATGTCTTCGGACCAAGAACCCCAACGTCAATCGACAAGCGCGTTGCACACGCAAGGTACCGAGTATTCACGATTGGTAGGGATGACCCGGTCAAGAACATAAATACCGCAGTACGGGCCACAGGAATCTTGTCTAGGAAAGTTGACTCCCTTGCACATGTAGTTGCTGGACCCGGTACAGAGAAGATCGCCTTCGACGGAGTACATCTAGGGCTGGGGGCCCTACCTGAGAGAATGGTGCTGGAATATATCAATTGGTGTACCTGTTTCCTACAAGTGCAGCTAGTCTCTGATATTGGAATGGCCGCAAGCGAAGCATTGATGGTAGGGCGACCGGTCATCTTGACTGGTGATCAATATGGAAACGCCCGGTGCCTTATCAACGAGAGCAGAGGCATCATTATTCCCATGGAAAAGGTGATGGATTCAGAATTCCTCTCAGAGGCGCTCTATGTCTGCCTAAACCGTAGATACAACCACGACGGTATCAGAAAATGGGCTATTGAAACATATGACGCCAAGAGGCTAAGAAGACAAGAGGCAGAAAGATATCTCAGGCTCATTGCAACAAACGAAATTAGACCGCAGGAAAGCTACAGAAAAGCGATAAGCCGAAGACTGCTTCTCACGACTGTGCTCGCAGAGCTGGCGATCTGGAAAGCACGGAGAAAGGTAAATCGAATTCTCAGAGTGTTGCCAAAGCACGTCCCGCATCGTCGCCGGTCGAAATAGCGCTGTTGAGCTCATTCGAGTTCTCTAGTCAGGATTCCTGCGATCCTCTCGCCCGCTCTCCCATTTCCATACGGAGAGTTTGAGGGCAAACGCTTTCTGGAAATCATAGATTTCACGCCTTTCAGAATGCGTTCCTTTCGCGTACCTACAACGATCGCGAATCCTGCTTGAACCGCCTCTGGTCGGTCAGTCGATTCCCTGATCACCACAACAGGCTTTCTAATAGAGGGAGCTGTGGCCTCCTCCTGCAATCCTCCCGAATCGGTAATGATGACTTTGCTTTTCTTCATTAGCCTCAAGAAGTCCAGGTAGCCCAGAGGAGGGAGCAGGATTATGTTCTTGGATCTAACTATCTTCCTGTTGAGACCGAACGCATGGAGCCTATTCTTCGTTCGTGGATGTATCGGTATCACTACCGGCAACGGGCACTCCACAAGTGCCATCACTATGTTTGACAAAACCTCTCTGTCGTCAACGTTTTCTGCTCTGTGGGTCGTCGCCAATGCGAATTCCTCGCAATCTACCTTGTGTAGGATGTTGGACTTCTTTTCAGCAATCGGCATCATCTTCGTCACTGTATCGATAATTGTGTTCCCAGTCACCCAAGTCCTACCAAGAGCTCTTTCGCAGAGAAGGGTCTTCCGGGAAGTGACTGTCGGAGCAAACAGCAGCTTTGACACGTGATCGACCATACGCCTGTTATGTTCTTCCGGCATCCTCCAGTCATGGCTTCTAAGCCCGGCCTCAACGTGTCCCACATCTACTCTCTGCTTCAACGACGCCAATGCCGCTCCCAATACTGTGTTTGTATCACCCTCAACAAGCACCAATTCGGGCTTGACTCTGCGAAGGAAATTCTCCATTGCTATCATTATTTTTGCAGTCTGCGACGCAGGATTGTCCGAACTGACCTCTATGGGAAGAAATTCCGGATTTGGCAGCGCAAGCTCCTTCAAAAATCTCTTACACATGTTGTACTCGAAGTGCTGTCCGCTATGAACAAAGTGAAACTTGTGATGGCCTTTGCACAGGGCTTCTATCAGAGGAGCCATCTTGAGAACCTCCGGCCTTGTGCCCACGACTATCAGAAGTTTCTTTTTCAAGCATGCATACCTGCAACCTACAGTCTGGCTATACGATATAAGGCATTCACCCGCACCAAGTAGCCACAGGCCGAATTCTGACGCAACGCACTTATTTCGATACGCTTCTGTTCTACGGACTAGGAACTCCTGCACAAACTATCAGGGCGATAGAGAGTGTCGGAAGAGGTCAAATCGAAACGCTACGATACAATTGAGCGGACAAACAGGACGAAGTACGAGCAGGAATATGATGTTGCTTCAGTGTCCCCCGCAAGTTCCACCAGTTGGAGTGAGTATTTTCGTAGACTCACTGGAATAAGACTTGCCCTGATAAGAAAGTACGGCTACTGCAAGACGGTGTTGGATGTCTGTTGCGGAACGGGCGATCACATCCTTGAATCTCGGTATCTCATAGAGACGGGTGTCGGAGTTGACTTCAGTCGTAGAATGATTCGCGCAGCCAAATCCAAGAAGAACTCGATGAAAGCCACAAACATAGAGTTCGCGGTCTGTAATGCAAGGAAGATTCCGTTCAGAGAAAAGACCTTCGATCTTGCATACTCCTTTTCTTCGCTCTACCATATCCCATGTCCTGAAGAAGTAGTCTTTGAAGTTGCAAGGGTTTTGAAACCAAATTCAATTGCTGTTTTGGAATTCGGAAATCTCTACAGCCTTAACACCATAGTCTGCAAGGCGTATCCGGAGCTGGCGATACCTTGCCACTCAAGAATCAGCGAGGTCACCAGAGTCATCAAAGATGCTGCGCTAGAGATCCTAGAATGCAGGCGATTTCAAATACTTCCGATGTGGGGTAGTAGACCAAACTGGCTGAAACCCCTACTACACCCCGTGTGGAAAAGCATTTTGAAGAAAGAGATAGGACAGAGAATGCTTGATGAACTTCTATGCAGCGCGCCTATTCTCAAGAGTTGCTGTTTTAGACAGATGTTTATTTGCAAGAGGGCCTGAAAGATCAGATAGAAATCGCCATAACACAAATGGGATGGAAAGCGTCTATGCGTCGGCCTTTGCATTAGCTAGACATTGGTATGAGTGATAGACCCTCTTGAGGAGAATCAGTATGGGGAGAGACGACATTGTCTCCAGCTATACCAAGGCGCTAGAATGGATCAGGATCAACACTATCCCTGAACAGGGTATTGTGGTTACTTCTAAGGAAAGATCCCCGTACTTGGAGGTCACCGGGTACCTCATTCCTACACTGTATGATGCGGGGGAAGCTGTCTTGGCCGAACGATACGCAGAGTTTCTTTCCTACATGCAACGCCCCAACGGATCATTTGCCGGGTCAGACGGAAGAGCATACATTTTCGACTCAGGCCAGGCCCTCCGCGGCCTAATGCGAGCCTCTCAGTATAGCGAAGGATTTAGGCCGTTCGCTCTGAAAGCAGCAGAATATGTTGTGCGCCACATCGAGGATAATGGTCGAATGCCATCACCATACGGAAAGGAAATACCCGAGTATGTCCATGTCTATGTCTTGCCCCCTCTCATGCGTGCAGGCATAGCGTTTGACAAGCCTGATTACTGCGAGAAGGCGAAAAAGGCCCTCAGCTACTATGAACAAACCCCGGATGTGCTAGATGATAGTTACCTGACTCATTTTCTCGCGTATGTCATAGATGGTTTTGTTGACATGGGAGAGACAGAATTTGTTCGCCCTGCTGTGAAAAAGGTTTTTTCCTGTCAAAGAAGAAACGGAAGCATTCCGGCATATCCAAATGTCGGATGGACCTGCAGCGTCGGGCTCGCTCAGCTGGCAATAGTTGGGTACAAGCTAGGAATGTATCAGGAGGCGGACAAGGCAGTAGATCATCTATGCAAGCTCCAGAATTCGTCAGGGGGATTCCATGGAAGTTATGGGTTTGGTGCCAGCTACTTTCCGCGAGAAGAAATAAGTTGGGCGAACAAGTTCTTCTTGGACGCTGTTCATCTGAAGACCAGGCTACTTTGTGGTCCAGACGCCTATGTTCAACCAGATGAGCATAGACAACCCGAAAAGGTCACTAACAAGCACGAATTGCAGAGGTGTCTATCGGCAAAGACAGCGTCAAGAAACATGAAAGTTCTAGACAGAAAAGGATGGCATGATACGATAGTTTCCCGTCAATCACCCGATAGTTTGGCCAACAAAATCCGAAGGGGCCAGTTTCCCGCCTGGTGTAAGCCTCTTCTTCAACACACTTCAGCCAGCGACTCAACACTTGAGTTAGGAAGCGGCACCGGACAACTCTCTGCGATTCTCGGCGTCTATGGCAGAGCTCCTCACCTCCTAGATTATTCTGGGGAGAGCATAAAATTCGCAAAACGTCTCTTCCGAAAGCTGGGAGTTGAGGGCCATTTCTACTGTACTGACGTTCTGAAAGGAATACCAATGCAGGACGGCTCTGTCGATTGGGTTTGGAGCAGCGGAGTTCTCGAACACCTCTCAAGTGTGGAAATAGCGACGGTACTCGAAGAATCCGTGCGAGTCTGTAGCAAAGGAGTGATGAGTCTGGTTCCGAACGCAAACTCGATCTTCTACAGACTTGGAAAGTTCCAGATGGAGAGAAACGGGACTTGGCCTTATGGGAGAGAAAACCCTGTGTTCACGATGAAAAACTACTTCGAAGCCGCAGAGCTAAGAAACATAAAGGAATACTCTGTCGGGGCATACCACTCACTTGAGTTCTGGCGATCCAATACAAGAGAAATCAAATGCTTCTATGACAGTCTCAGTATCATGGAGCTAGGAAATCTAAACCAGGGATATCTGCTGTTCACTTACGGGGAACGATGAAGACGTGCATCAAGATTCCAACGCACTACCTCAAGCAGTTCCGGTGTCTCGTCAATAGCCCGATCCCGAAAACTCCTCTGCCGTAGCGGTCTTTCTAACCGCTTGCACGAGAAGAGCGGGTTTGACCCAATTTCCCCAAAAGGCACACTTTTCTGCGTGCTTCCGCGACTTCGCCTTATCCAGATCATAGGCCTCAATACGGGATACTTTCAGGTTTGCCTTCGCCAGCAATCTTGCCAAGCCAAGGAAGCTTACGGGGTAGTAGGGCTGCGAATTGCGTGATATCTCAGCCATGATTGCCTCGCTCCTCTCGCGTAGCAAGCCTCCAAGCAGCATTCTCACAAGCCTGATGTTCAACATAGATCGGATTAGCGTCCGACGATAATCGAGAAGAGATTTCTTGAGAAATACGGAAAGCACCCCCGGGTTCATAGTGTTCCGAAACTCGACAACGACGTTTTTTGAAACTCTTCCCATCTCCTTAAGAGCTTTGAGCATATTAGGAACGAAAAAGATGGTCGCAAAGCAGAGGACACCTTCGAAAGTGTCATCTCGAAATGGCAATTCTTCAGTGTCTGCCACAACGAGTGAGACAGTCGGATCTCTTTCTTCGCATTTTCTAAGCATCTCACTTGAGATGTCTAGTCCCACATATTCGCCTCCAGCTTCACGAATATTCGGGATGAACCTACCTTCTCCCGCACCTGCCTCCAGGTACTTTTTTCCTCTAGCCATCTGGAGAAGGTCAACAGCACGTTTCTCATACCCTTCCGAATATGTCCCAGATCGTACCTTGGTCGTCCAATAGGCCGGGTAGTCACTCTTCATGAAGAATCTCTTTGCTTCCATTTTGGTCTACCCATACTATTGCGATACTACAATATATCTGGCATGATCGCATAAGAGGAATTGTTGGTGCTGATCGGCCATGACGGACACGCAATATTCCAGAAGCGGTTACTTGATAGCACAGCGTTGAAATCCCGTAGAGTAAAGAGAGTCAACCAAGAAGAGAGACATGGCGAGGAGTAAGACAGTAGGGGTGTGAGAAATTCTGAGATCCGTCGAAGAATTGCAAAGAAGACGACGGGGCTGTCCACGGACCGGAAGCAGATGTCCTTGTCAAGAGAATGAACATAGAAGAAGGCGAAGAACAGGCACTGGAATTCCTCTTCATCGTTCGACGGAGACCATGGACAAATGAGACCGACTCCTAGAGTGAGCATTGTTTTGCCAACATACAACGGTGCCAAATACATACGTCAGTCCATTGATAGTTGTCTCGGCCAGAGCTATGGAAATATCGAGTTAGTAGTTGTTGATGATGGATCTACCGATGCTACCCCCAGCATCGTCCATTCCTACCAGGACGAAAGGATAAGGTACGTGCGGCACAAGGATAACATGGGGCTTCCACAGGCACTTAACACGGGATTCGCGGCTGCCTCTGGCGACTATTTGACGTGGACATCTGATGACAACTTCTATGCTCATGATGCCATCGAGAAAATGCTATCGTTTCTAAAGAATAGGAACTGTGCCTTTGTCTATTGTGATTTTCATAGATTTGACGATCACGATCCGTCAAATAGAAGGGTCATGAAGCTGCCTGATGCTCTGTCGTTGGAAAGCGAAAACAGCGTGGGACCTTGTTTTCTATATTCAAGGGAAGTACTGAAGGCTGTAGGGAACTACGACCCAGATGCTTTCTTGGATGAGGATTATGATTACTGGATCAGAGTGTCAAAGAGGTTCTCTATGTTCCATCTTTCTGAACCGTTGTACTTCTATAGAGAGCATGGTGGATCTTTATCGATGTTAAGGTTTCGGGAGGGAACGATGGTTGGCATTTTAGTCAGAATGAAGAACGAGTTGCTAGACATGGATCGTGCTATCAACCTTCTTATTGCCTTGGCCGCACAGAAGTATCCCCGATACCTGGGCATGAATAGGATTCTGGTTAGAATTCTGCACTCAAGAAGAATCAACCGGGTACTGAGGAGTTTCAAGGCAGGAAAACTAACTCTTAAAGGGGCTAGACTAGCACTAGAGGATATTGTGACGGACAATTGAGCTCCCACGTGACCTCGCCTATTTCAAGGCTCGCCAAGAGCCCGATCGCAATAGAAAGCAAGAACTGTGAAAGTTGAAATGAAGATCCCATCTGTCAAGCTCTCATTTCCTCCTGAAGATGTCTCAAGGATAACAGGCTATGTGACTCAGATCCTGCAGTCGGGAATGCTTACTATGGGGGAGTTCACTAGAAGCTTTGAGAAGAACTTCTCAGAGGCTGTCGCCGTGGAACATGCCATTGCTGTGAATTCTGGAACCGCAGCTCTGGAGATTGCGTTGAGGTGCATAGGCGTCAAGACGGGCGATGAAGTTGTTGTGCCGACGAACACGTTCACCGCTACGGCTGCAGCTGTTCTGTTTGCGGGAGGGAAGCTTGTACTCGTGGATGTGAACCCGGATACAATGTGCGTAGATGTTTCCAATTTTAAGAAGGCTCTAACCGACCGAACTCGAGGCATCATGGTGGTACACGTAGGCGGACTGATATGTCCCGAAATCGACAAGATAGCTGAGATCTGCCGAGAGCGAGATCTCTTCTTGATCGAAGATGCTGCACATGCGCACGGTAGCCTTCATAATGGAAGAGCTGCTGGTTCCTTCGGAGATGTTGGATGCTATAGTTTCTACCCCACCAAGGTAATGACGACGGGGGAGGGAGGAATGGTCGTCACCAACGACGAAGTATTAGCCGACAGAGCTAGAGTTCTGAGAGATCAGGGCAAGGAGAGCTTCCACAGTAACACGATAGTGGAGTTGGGCTACAACTGGAGAATCAATGAGATCTCTGCCGCGATAGGTTTGGTTCAGTTGGAGAGGCTACAGCAGACCGTGAGGGACAGGAATGTTGTCGCAAAGATCTATGATCAAGGCCTAATGCGGACTAGTTCAATTTCCTCGCTGAAGATACCGCAAGGAGACTTGTGCAACTACTACAAGTACATAGCGTTTCTTGAGAGGGGAATCAACAGAGATAGATTCAAGCAACGGCTACAGGAAAGGGGAGTGTCGGTTACGGGAGAAGTCTACTGGCCACCACTTCACCTGCAACCGATCTACCAAAAGCTGTTGGCGAACAAGCCGGGTGAGTTCCCGATCTCAGAGGACTTCTGTTCAAGAATGATTTGTCTACCTATCTATCCCCAGCTGTCGCACGACGAGGCTCAATACGTGGTTGAGTCAATCTTAGCAGTCTTTAGGGAGATGTAGGAATGACCAGTCTTGTTACCGGCGGATCAGGATTCATCGGCAGCCACCTTGTTGACAAACTTCTTGAGCGTGGCGATGCTGTTCGAGTATTCGATCTGGTGAAGCCCCAAAGGAACGATGTAGAATGGTTTGAAGGGGACCTTTTGAATGAAGTAGACGTGGCAAAGGCTGTAACAGACATTGAAACGGTATTTCACTTGGCTGGTGTTGCGGATGTGAACAGGGCGCTTGTAGATCCGAGTGCCTGTCTCCGAATGAACGAGGAGGGAACACTCAATCTACTGAAGGAATGTGCCATCAAAGAGGTTGACCGGTTTCTTCTTGCGTCGACTACGTGGGTCTACGGAGAGACTACGGGAATCGTGACTGAAGAATCTCCTATCCCCCTCGCGGATAATATGTACACAAAGACCAAGATTGGACAGGAACACCTGGCCGTTTCATGGCACAAACATTTCGGGCTAGACTACTCAATACTCAGATACGATATTCCTTATGGACCAAGAATGCGCTCCAACATGGCCATAGCAACCTTCGTAAGAAGAGCCATGAGAAAGGAACCTATCACTATATTCGGCGACGGAGGTCAGGGAAGGTGCTTCATATATGTGGAGGATTTGGCTGAAGGCTCAATAGCATCCTCGGCGTCAACTGGAAAGAACCAGATATTCAATCTAGCAGGCGCTGAGTTTATCACAATCAATGACATTGTCACCCAGCTAAAACGAAGGTTCCGCGGTCTGACCGTAGAACATGCCCCTCTGAGGCCGGGAGACTTTAGAGGAGTACGAACCTCCATCGAGAAGGCGAAGACTGCCCTTGGCTGGAAACCCAAGATCAATTTTGAAGAAGGCATGGAAAGATACATTTCGAGCCTAAAGCTCCATTAAGACGCACCAACACGAATCGCCGAACTAGCATCGCATGGCAGACGCAGCCTCCGTTGTAGTAGATCAGTAATCCCCTTTCCAATGAACAGGGGCCAATCGAGAAATCTAATTTGGACTAACCGATATTGGCCTAGGGATTGAAACGGAATGAAAATCGTCTACGCCCGCGCTGGAACTTCAACATACGATAAGATGTTTGCAGATTTCTTGGCTTTGAATCACAGAGTTGACTTGGTCACAGTAGATGCGCCCACAAGTCAAATATATCTAGCGATGAAATCAACTGCGCATCAGATCAAAGTCTACGGAGGCGATTGGAGAAGATACTGGAGACGTCCTATTCCATGGGTTCTGGCTCAGGATTCTTTTGGCCTGACAACAATCTGTAGGCAGATAGTACGATTGGCGCCAGATGTTGTCGTATCCGGCTGGATACCTACGTATGGTTTCTATGTGGCAATGTCGGGTTTCCATCCTCATGTGCTACTCATTTGGGGATCAGATGTTCTTCTTCACCCTCAGAGGTCAAGATTGTGCCTGCTCAAGACACTGTTCACCCTGCGAAAGGCCGACATGGTCGTAGTGGACAGCGATGTTCAGAAAGAAGCCGCGATCAGGTATGGTTGCGATCCGAGAAAGATCCTCTGTTTTCCGTGGGCGGTTGACCTAAATCGATTCTCACCCAGACATGCTTTGTCAGAGCGAAGCGGTGAAGATCGGCGCACAGTCTTGTGTACACGAATACATGAATCAATCTATGGCATAGAGTACCTTCTAGAGGCAATCCCTCTAGTTGTTGACAAGATTCCGGCGACGCGGTTTGTATTCGCAGGCTCAGGGAGCCTGACAGATAGATATCGTGAGTTCGTGTCGAAACACTGTCTTGACGAAAACGTTGAGTTTTTGGGCCTAGTGCCGCATGAAAAGATGCCGCGAATCTTGGTTTCCTGCGACGTATACGTGACTCCTTCTCTCTCAGATGGTAGTTCGGCCACACTTCTCGAAGCCATGGCATGCGCAAAACCGTGTGTTGCTAGCGACATTCCTGGCAATAGAGAATGGATCAACGATGGTGTGAATGGAATATTGGTAGCTCCACGTGATCCACAATCTCTGGCGGAGGCTGTGATTAGGTTACTGAAGGAGCCTGAGACAGCGGGAAGACTCGGTCGTCAAGCAAGAGCTACGGTCGAGCAAAAAGCAGATCTTAGAAAGAATCTAGACTTTTTTGAGAGTCGTCTAATAGAGCTTGTCGAGCGCGTCCGCTCACCAAAGAAGAAAGCAGATGACTAGGGCAGGTCATGTTGGAAGCCGTTGTGGAGCATATACACAAGTACGACACCTCCATCACCCGAGCCTACATCGAATAGCTGAACGAAGAGAAAGATAAGTTGCAGCTGCAGCAGCAGCGGGGAAGCTACTCATGTGTTGTCACTCCGTGCTGAAGAGTAAGCACCTGTATTACGATCAGGCCCAGATAGATTCCTCGCGAAAGCGCTGTCCTGTGACGGCCGATGTTAGCGCGATTGAGGGACATCTGGATGCGAAGCCATGATGCCTCAAACGTAGGCGAATAGGCTCGCTAAGGAGGATTCCATGACATCTATCGATCACTGCTGTGATCAACAGATTTTTATACAGAACGACCGTCAAGTGAAAATGTGTCTCACGTGAGTTATTCAATTTCCAATTCCGAAACTAAGGTAAGAGAAGCAACGGACTCTGACATAGACCGTGTTGTGTCGCTTCATAATCAGAACTACAAACATCAGAGAACAGCGTTGCAGTGGCTATGGGAATACAGGACTCATCATCCTGATCTCGTTGTTTTCACAGTTGTTGAAGATGACGACCGAATAGTGGGAACGCAAGGCATGATCCCGATCTACCTTAGGTTCAGAGGCGGGACGTATTTGTCTGGCAAAAGCGAAAGCAGCCTCCTAAGTCCAGAGTACCGTGGAGGCAAGACGTTCCAGAAACTCTATGCTTTTGCAATGTCACTTTGCAAAGCAAAAGGAATGTGCTGCGTGTGGGGTCTGACGACCGCTGCAAAAGTCTGGCGTGACAGACTCTTGTTTTCTGTTTATACTGACGCCATCTACACTTCCGTTTCTGTCCTTAATCCTCGTCTTGCTCTGTCAGGAACCTCTTCCCTGACGAGCTGCAAATACTTGTATGGCTGCGTTCAGAGACGTCTCTTATCTCGCAGAAAACCTGTTGAAAGCAGGCGATTCTCAATTGAGCAAGATCTCAGATCGTATCGTGATCTCGATCACTTGTACGAACGTCTAGCCACAAAACATGCTGACCTGATCTACATCCGACAAGATGAAGACTACTTCAGGTGGCGCATCTCCAATAATCCTAATGCCAGATACATGACGTGCTTCCTCTATGAACATGATCTACTGCAATCCTATTGTTACGTTAACACAGCAAACTCACCGACAGCCTATCTCACTGATTTCACATTCGTAGATGATGATGCCGGATCATATTTGCTGCAAAAAGTCCTTGAGAGATTAGGCCACAGGAACGTTGTATGGGTATCATTCTTAGGCAATGTGAAGAATCCACTCATAAGCGCCGTGTTCAATGTGTTGAAGAGGTTTGGATTCATCGAGGAGAGAAGCCCTCTGGCTGTAGTCACAAAGAACATAATGTGTGAAGATGAGGAAATCACGCGCGACGTTAGGAATTGGTATTTGAACGGATTGTGGACTGAAGGTTACACATGGTGATCGGTTTGAAAGATTTGTCGAACGCAAACGAAGGAACTTGGACGTTGAAGAAAGGGGTTCACAAAGGCACAATATTGGACGTATCGGAAAGCGGTTTCGATGCAGGTGGAGCAGCTTTCGCCAGTGTCTTTTGCGATCAAGAGAATCCAGATACAATCTATCTTTTCTATACAGGAGGTGCCGATACCGCGTTGTCTAGAGCGGGCATTGGCCTAGCCATTTCAAGCGATGGCCTAAGGTTCCAAAAACTCACCGATTTGAATCCGCTTCTTGAGTACGATGAAAGCAACGGGAGAGCCATGACACCAGCTGTATTCAGGGTGGGATGCTACTTCTACATGGTATACGCTAGGAACCTCCCGGGACAAGGTGCAATATTCATGTCGTATGCAAGTGACCCCAAAGGGCCATGGCATCATATTCGGGAGATTGCTAGGCCTGAGCATTCTTGGGAACAAAAACACATCGATATTGGCCCAAGCGTAGTCAGATTGACTGAAGATGAAGTACTGGTCTACTACAGTAATGTTCCAGGTACACTACGCGCCAAGTTCTTGCAGAGATGCTTATTCGGCTCAAAACATCCATTACGAAGAATAGGAATGTTGCGAATCAGGATTAGATCACCCAGCAACTTGGAGATATTCAAGTTCGAGGGAAACCCCTTGGGCCATCTGAACGGCCCCGAAGGCAGTTGGAACGAGTCACTTTTCTGTCCAGGCTACCTTAGATTGGGTGACGTTCATTACTTACTGCCGGCTACATCGACGTACTCTGCCGGCTTCCCATATAGGCAGTATATCGGGTTGGCGATTGATTCTTCGCCGTACTTTCAAAGACCAGAATCGATGAGGATACTGGTTGATGGCCCGAGGGAGAAGGATCGGATACTTCCCGGAATTAGAAGTGAGATAGCCTTGGATACTCCCTGCCCGGTCGTAAGGGGACATAAGCTATACCTCTCTTACGCCGCTATGGATCGAGACAATGGTGTGTGGAGGACTGTACTCACAATCTTCCCCTTACTCAACGAATAGATGTCCCCTGAAGCGTATTCTTGCTGCGCGTTCTCTGACCTATTATCCATAGCGCGTAGCACGCCGCAGACCCAGAAAAACTTGTTTCGAGTCGGGGCTGAGTTCAAGTCTTGAGTGGGGAACGGCGTCTTCTTTTGGCAAAAACCTTACTCATCAGTTCGATCTTGCGTCCAGTTAGGCGTGCAAGATCATGATTGATCTCCATATATCGCCTCGCGTTCATACCCATTGACTTGGCAAGTTCTCCTGAATCTGCGAATTTCTCTATGAGAGTTCCAACCTCTTCTACCGAAGACGCGCAGAATCCCCCTCCAGAATTCTGCAGGATAGTCTCAAGATCGGGCACCTTTGGTCCTATGACAGGTGTACCACAAGACATGGCCTGCAAGATCTTTGCAGGACAGAGCCCCTGCTTCTGGATCAACTTGTTAGCTACTTCTACTACGTCATAAGCGTAGACGTCAGCAGCGTTCATGTATAGTGGAACTAGGTGATACTCGACCGAGCCTGCAAATACGATTCTACCGCAAGTGTCGCCTCCCAGGCTTCTCGTCTTTATCTCCTCAAGCAACGGGCCTGACCCCACAATGAGAAAGGTTATGTCGTCCCTTTTGCGTTGCAGAACATCAGCAACGTGAAAAAGTTGACCTATTCCTCTCCAGCGTGCAGAGAACGTACTAAGATACAAAACTACGGTTTTCCTTTCGATACCGAACTTGTGACGTATCGCGGTCCTCTCAGTCTCAAGAGGCCGGAACAATGCTGTATCTACTGAGTTCGGCACAACAATGACCTTTTTCGCGTCTGCCTTGTAGTCTCTCAGAAGAGTAGTCCTCATCCTCTCAGTGACAGGCATAATAAGGTCGGCCGATGTAATCGCAAAATTCTCAATCAAACGCATGAAGGCGCATATGAGAGATGTGAGACCGGGGACCCGGATTCTATGAGTGCGTCTGCGAATCTCAGTCTCTATTGACGGTATTCCGTTCAGTTCAATGGCCAACAACTTGCCGAAAATCTTCATCGGTACAGCAAAGGCCATCAACAAGGGATCACGGCTGTAGACACAGTCATAGTCTCCCAGATGCAGAAGCAAAGTAGGGACTAGTGCCAAGGCGAATCGAATACCAGGAGAAGAGATCTGAACGATTCTCATCACTGAATACATGTCTCTTGAAACGTACCCGCGAGGTATGATCAGAATCACGGCAGCTTTTCTTGCAAGAGCCACTATCTTGTCATATGTATTGACGCTGTCCCCTAGATCCAGCCGTGATAAGTTGTGCCTACATAGGATGGCGATCTTCAATTGCTGACGACGTTTCATTGGAATCTAGTCCGGACCCTTGGTCGGTATCAGACATTTCACGCGTTCTACCCATTACTTCTCTCATAGCCAAATAGATTTTGGGAACATGACTGTCCAAATCGCTCTAGTCTGGCAGCGCTTCGGATTTCTTGCCAGAGCATTAGCTTTGCCCGGACTTCCAGCTTTGGAATCATGCGAGTTAGTGACTTTCTGTTAAATAGGCAGTCCCCTGATTGTCTACCCTGGACATGAAAGGTTTGCGAGTATTGCTTGTCGGTCATCTACCTGTACATCTTGATCCCATAGAGAGAGGCCTACGCCGACACTGTGAAGTTGAAACCCTATTCTGGAAAGAGGTCCCTGTGTTCACAGGAGGAAGTTCACTCATCGTAGTTCCTCTGCTGATGTTGAGAATCTTGTTTCGGTCCGCATTGAAGAGGCCAGACGTGATATTCGCACACTACGCCTTTCCCGATGGGTTTTCTTCTGCAGCTGCTTCAAGGTTGCTCGGTACCCCATGCGCAATACAAGTAATTGGAAGCGACATATTGGTTGCGGCGCGAGGCATGAAGAGGAGGCTGATCGGATGGGCAGTTTCCCGAGCTTCGGGAGTAGTTTGCGTGAGCCACCAACTTGAGGCCGTTGTCCGCGACATGGGAGCAGCCAATACAGTCGTAATTCCTTCGCCTTTGGACCTCTCGGATCTTCCTCAGCCCATAGACGTGAAACGAGTCGAAAACAGACTGATCACTGTTGCAATGCTCACCAAACTAAAAGGCCTAGATGTCTTGCTGAAAGCCCTGCACTCAATTCCTGAGGTGGAGTTACTGATGATCGGAGACGGACCTGAGAGGGCAAACCTCGAGAAGTTGGCCAAAAGCCTTGAACTGGGAGGCAAGGTCAAGTTTCTCGGCCAGGTCCCGCACAGTGAAGTCTGGAGGCACATGCTCTCTTCTTCAGTATTCGTACTTCCGTCACTAAGCGAGGGCTTGCCGAGAGCTTTGCTGGAAGCCATGGCCTGTGGGCTATTCATAATCGCCTCAGACGTTGGAGGTATCCCAGAGGTTATGAGAAACGGCTGGAATGGAACGCTTGTCGAACCAAGGAACCCAGAGGCGCTGAGGGAAGCCATAGAGAAGGCCATCGCAGATAGGGAGAAGATTAGGATCGTAGGTGAGAGAAACAGATTGGAAGTTCAGGCGTTTGTTCTAGAAAAAGTGGCTGAGAGACAGTTCCGATTTCTAGCGTCTCTGCTTCCTGAGAGGGATGGAGACTAGAGGAAGATGCCGTGTGGAAACAATGTGCTAGTTACGGGCGGCGCGGGCTTCGTCGGCAGCCATCTCGTGGATATGCTGATTCAGAGAGGCCTATCGGTCACGGTTCTCGACAACATGTCTACTGGGACCGTCGCAAACCTAAGCCGACACATAGGAAAGAGAAACTTCAGGTTGAAGAAGGGAGATGTACGCAATGCTCGGAAGCTGCTTGAAGAGGTGAAATCCTCAAACACAGTCTTCCATCTAGCTGCACTTGTTGATGTCCAGAGATCTGTGAAGGATCCCCTTTTCACAAATGAAATCAATGTGCTTGGAACCCTTAACGTTCTTGAACCCTGCAGAAGCGCCGACATCGATCTCTTGGTCTACGCATCATCGTGCGCCGTCTACGGCGAGGCAGGAGAGGGAAAGATACGTGAATACATTCCTCCAAGACCCATTTCCCCCTACGCTGCGTCGAAGCTCGCAGCCGAGAACTACTGTCTCGCCTTTCACCGGACCTATGGACTACCTGTAGTCTGCCTAAGGTTCTTCAACATCTACGGGCCTAGGCAAAGGGTGGGCCCCTACGCCGGAGTAGTTGCCGAGTTCGTGCAGAGACTTCTTCGTAATCGGCCTCCAATCATCTACGGCGACGGCAAGCAGTCACGAGATTTCGTAAGCGTCAAGGACGCAGTGAATGCCTGTGAACTCTCACTTGAGCGAAAGGGGGCCTTAGGTCAGACTGTCAATATTGGAAGTGGAAGGTCAACCACGGTCAACGACCTTGCCGGATTGCTCATCGATTTGACGCACAGGACCCGCATAAAGCCGATCCATGGGCCGGCGCGTGAAGGTGAAGTAAGACATAGTTTGGCAGACATAGGCCTCGGATGGAAAGCCCTAGGCTATAGGCCAACTATGTCTCTCAGGAAGGGCCTTCTGGAGTATCTCGAATGGACCGCAAGACAACCTCAGTCGCGAATAGATCGTTGAAGTAGGGCCAAATGAAGGTTACAGGCTCAGTCCTTGATGTCATGGGCTTAACACCTATGGTTAGATTGAATCGGATTGCCCGCTACATTGTTGACGAAGCCGAGCCGTCGGGTCAGTTGACCAAGGGATCGGTAATAATTGAAGCGACTACCAGAAACACTGGAATAGCCTTTGCGCTTCGTATGCGCAATATTATTGGTCTGTATGTGGTCCTGTTTGGCTTAGAGCTGACTAGTCTCTTCTCCCACGCTTGCGGATAACTGCTGACATCAGGAAGATTGACGGTAAGACATAGAACAATCCAATGAGCAGGGCGGCTACAAATCCTGCTATGACTGTCGCCAGCTCGGGAGCGACTGCGAGAGCTGAGTGCACTTTAGCTGCAGCGTAAAGTGCTCCGACTAGCGGGTACAGGGAAAACTTTACCACGTTCCTCAAGAGATTATTCTCAGATATCAGATGAGCCACTTGAGGGCTGAAGGAGTAGTACCATCTATTGAACACAGTCATGAAGCTTCTTCCGCTTTGAGTGGACATCACTATGTTGTCCCTGAAGTCCCTGAAAAATTGAACCTCAGGCGCCAGCTCAGATCTGTGGGCTGCCGTTGCGATGATACACGCACGTGTCGGCGGAACCTCCTCCGTAACGTACGGAACGGTGACAGTGTAAGTGTAAGTTCGCGTTCCAACATCTGCCATCGTCACGGTGGAAGCACTTGTTGAGAGCATAGTGGTTAGCGTCTCCGTTGGATATTCCGT
>Ga0315310_10000525_pt1 | contig 24576 bp, 23 predicted proteins | sample TDP5_MG_FD_203630 | JGI IMG/M metagenome (GOLD analysis project Ga0315310, IMG submission 203630) | Freshwater sediment microbial communities from Lake Towuti, South Sulawesi, Indonesia - TDP5 | ecosystem: Environmental > Aquatic > Freshwater > Lake > Sediment | place: Indonesia: South Sulawesi...
TGGCCCTTCTCCAAATCTACAGAAAATTAGAAGAAGTTAGAGTGTGGAGCCGAGGCAAAGAAACAAAACAAAGGTTCGTGGCTGAAACAGAACCGCAGTGTGAACACCTATGCAAAATAATCCCAGTAGAGACCGTAAAAGAAGCGGTCGAAGGAGCAAACATAGTCGTAACCACGACTCCCTCAAGACAACCCCTAGTCATGAATGACATGCTCTCTTCAGGAGTGCACTTCAACTGTATAGGCGCAGATGCGCCGGGAAAAGAGGAGCTGGACCCGGCCATTTTGAAAAGGGCGAAGATAGTTGTTGACGATTGGGAGCAAGCTTCGCACAGTGGAGAAATAAATGTTCCGTTAAGCCACGGAATAATAATAAAGGAAGATGTATGGGCGGAAATAGGCGAGATTGTTGCCGGCTTAAAACCTGGCAGGGAAAGACGAGATGAAATAACAATTTTCACATCTACAGGCTTAGCAGTTCAAGATGCAGTTACAGCGAAAATCGCTTATGACAAGGCTATAGAAAAGGGAGTTGGAAGGTTTATAAAAATAACATAATCTACCTCCTTTTTATTGGCAACTATTGTCCTCAACAGTTTCATGTGTGATTGGTTTTCCGCCGAAAAATTTAGCGTAGGAAATGTAAGGCGGATAGGTTGGCCATAACCATCTGGATGCCTTCAGAAATTCCAGAAGTGACAATTACATCCTCGACAGAAATATCTACGCCGTTTACCCTCTTTTCCTTCTGGCTTATGGCTTGTCTAAGTTCAGGTAACCCTTCAGAAGGCGAGTAAGCGTTTGCTCCCTCCTCAACGGACTTCATCAAAGCTTGCTTAACATGTTGTGGCGTGTCAAAGTCAAACGCAACGGGGTCTCCTATGTTTAAGTAAAAAATCTTTTTTCCAGTTCTTGCAAGCTGTTTTGCGTGAACGATGACGTCGCGGATGGCATATTCTATGGTGCGCACTCTTTCAGTAACCTTTACCTTAGTCAAGTTTTTCATCTTCTAGAGTTTAGGCTCTTACTCTGAGAAGGAAATAAAGATTATGGAGGGGAATAGGCAACCTGTACAGTTCTTGAAACTTGGCGCCCGTCGGCAGTCTGTACAGTGACCGTTACGTCCTTGCCAAGATATGGATTCCAGTCCCATGGGCAAACTATGGTTATTTCTGTTCCTATGGCAAGTGCGTATCCTTGTGGGCTTATCTTTGGATTAGTAATAGTTCCATCAATCGAGTATGTTCCGTTTTCGGTTTCGATGAGTATCTGCGTTATGTTTGCTGTGGTTGTTGAAAACGCACTGTGGTACATTGTAATGTTGACATATGGATTCCCCAGTGTGAAATTGGAGAATTGCACATTCTCCCTTATCTTGATGTAAGGCATCCATAGAAAGTGTGAGGTAGCTGTCATATTCTCATTGTAGGTTATCGCAGCTGTAATGTTAACGTTTTGACCTACAAATTTTGTCCAATTAAATTCGCAAGTGAACGGCACCTGTTCGCCTTTGGCTATTATCGAAGAATTCATGGTGGCTGATTCCTGATTGACCTCTATCTTTGTAACATTAATGTCATAAAGAGAACACTGCATGTTGGTCACATTTACAAGCAAATGTTCAGTGTCATCCAAGTCAAATTTAACATCGGTTATTTTCGCAACAACTTCAGAAGGTGTTCTATCAAATTCTCTAGGGTATGACACAAACCCTTGTTTTGTGTATGCAATTATCGTAACGTTTATGTCACGGTAACTTTTGTCAGTCCAGTTCCATTCGCAATTAAATGTGACTGTATCGTTTATTTCAAGTCTATATGGAAGAGTTGGTCGGCTTACGTTTATGTGGTCTGTATTGTTGTTGTACGCCAAAACAATGTCTGTAACGTCAACAAGTGTCTCTGAATCCGCCGAATTTGACAGAGTTATGCTGACCTCGTTTGGATTTGTTTCATTGAATTCCACACTTGTAATTTGTAAAAGTACTCTTGACGGCACTTCCTTCGTTATTTTGTATACGTATCCTTCTAATGTTTCCACCTGCACTGAAGGCGCTGGGCGTCCAGTCCAGTCATAAAAGCATTGAAATTGAATAGTTTCGTTTATGGGGATGACCTTGGGAAGTTCTATGCTCATGTTTTGGATAACGTCAAGGTAGAAGCTTACTTTGGTTAACGTTAAGTTTATCCTTGAACGTTCATCGTTTTTAACAGTCACGTTGAAGTGTTTGATGCTTTCTGTAGCGTTAAAATATGTTTGAAGTTCCAATTTCACGAAATCTGTTGTGACTGAGCAAACCGCTCCGGAGGCATTTACTGCAGACACATGTACCGTAATCGTCTTTCCTGCGAAATCACCCCACCCACCATCAGCAAAGCATTTGATGGTCTTGGACGTTCCTCTTTCGAGCGGAATGGGCAGTTCTTCTGGATAAGTGTTTGTTACGCTGTGATACGTTGTGTTCCCTGCGACTGTGAAGTAGATTTCAGTTATGCTTGTGTTTGATGATGAATGCGTTGGGTTCATGACTGTTACATAAAAATAATCGGCGTGGTCGACTGGAAAATCAGCATCTGTTATAACCAAATCCACAGTGTTTTCGGGCTCAAAATAAAAGTTTGCCATGACCCACAAATATGATGTTAAGGCTCCAAAAACCGCGGAGCACAACATTAATATCAGCAGCATAAAAGTTGAAACAGCTTTTTTGTTGGTTAGCATGTGCGCATCATTTCCTCCAATGTTACAAGATGTTTGCTCTATCTCATATTTAACGGGAATAGATAAGCGTTCTCTTATTAGAGTCGCCAAGACATAGTTGTATTAAAAGAGTCAAGCGTTACAAATCGTCATCATGTCCTTCCAGAATTCTGTTGGCTTGAGGGAAATGTCTGGTCAAGTATGATGACTGTCAATTATTATGCTGCAGTAGTTGTGTCATCCTTGGGTTTTAAAACGAGGAAGATGCTGTGAAGGGTTTGGCAAAAGAGTTTTGAAGTTTAGCAATAGGCATGCAGCCTTAGCTATATGACCTTCGTGCGTGAAAAGTACTGAAATGTGGCGCACCGTTATTAAGCAGGCTGAAGTTGCCTCGCTCTCTCTGCAGCTTTTGTCACGGCGTTGATTATCACTGCTCTTAGTTTACCCTCCTCAAGGGCTAGGAGCCCCTCGATGGTTGTGCCAGCCGGCGTGGTAACCATGTCCTTAAGTTTAGCTGGGTGTTCTCCAGTTTCGACAACCATCTTCGCCGCGCCGAGGGTAGTTTGCGCCGCTAGGAGTGTTGAAATGTCTTTTGGTAAGCCTAGTCTTACACCGGCATCAGCTAAGGCCTCTATTATTAGATATATGTATGCCGGGCCGCTTCCGACTAAGCCCGTCGCTAGGTTTAGATATTTCTCATCCAGCTTTATGACTCGTCCTAAAAGTGAAAGCGTACCAGTTACCATCTCCAGTTCTTGCTTCTTTGTGTTTTCCGATGGGCAGACCACTATCATGGCTTCTCTAACCATGCACGCCATGTTGGGCATCACCCTAACAACAGCAATATTCTTGGGCAGATATTTTCTCAGAAAATCTAATGTGACGCCAGCCGCTATTGAAACAACTACTTTCCCCGGCTTCATTGTCGGCCCTATTTGTTCTAGAGCCTTTTTTACATCTCCGGGTTTTACAGCGATTATGATGATGTTCGCGAAAGAGACAGCGTCTCTTGCGTCATCCACGCATTTTACATTATACGTTTGGCTTATGTACTTGCTGCGGCTCTCGATAATTTCGAATGCTTGTATATCTTGAGGTTCATACTCACCTGACTTTAGAAGCCCTGAAATCATGGCTTCGCCCATCTTGCCAGCGCCAAGAATTGCGACTTTGGGCCTTTTTTTGTTCAAGTGATTCATCTCCAACTTTTACTTTCGCATTATATTCCCTTAACAACTATTAAATTTTTCACCAAGATAGGACTTTGCTGCGGTTGTCATTAAATTTATTAAGCATTTAAGGCATACATATGCAACTCATTTCATGAAGGTGGTTTCATGTATGGCTGGAACGGTAAACTGTTACGGGTGAATCTGAATAAACGCAAGGCTGTAGTGCAAGAATATGGCGCTGAAATGGCTAAAAACTTCCTCGGCGGACGAGGCTTCGCCGCCAAAATCCTTTGGGATGAGCTTAAACCAGGAATTGATGCATTGTCGCCTGAAAATAGGCTTGTATTTGCTGCAGGACCATTAACTGGTTTTGCCCTTCCTAGCAGCGGCAAACTTGTAGTGGCGGCAAAGAGCCCTCTCACAGGCGGTTATGGGGACGGAAACGTTGGAACTCACGCTGCTGTTCAGATGCGTAAGGCTGGCTATGACGCCATGGTTGTGGAGGGCGGAGCAGAAAAACCGACTGTTCTTCTAGTTCAAGATGGACAAATTGAGCTTATTGACGCTGGAGACTTGTGGGGCTTAAGTTCTTTTGAAGCTGAAGGCAGACTTAGAAAAGTTTATGGGCGTACGGCTGGAATTCTGTCCATAGGCCAAGCCGGAGAAAACCTCGTAAAGTTCGCCAACATTGTTTCTCAGGGGGGAAGGGCTGGCGGTAGACCTGGAATCGGAGCGGTTATGGGCTCTAAGAATTTGAAGGCTATCGTCATGATAGGCTCGGGAGATTTGCCTGCGGCTTATCCAAAGGCATTGAAGGAGCTAGGTACCGAAGCCTACAGGGACATTTTAACTAAGCCAAACTATGCCTTTTGGAAGCGGCAAGGCACAATGCTGACTGTTGAGTGGAGCCAAGAAAACAGTGTCCTTCCAACACATAATTACAGCGAGGGTGTCTTTGAAAAGGCTGAAGCCATAGGCGGATTCGCCATGGAAAAGCTAAAGGTTTCTAATCGTGGATGCCCACAGTGTAACATGACCTGCGGCAATGTTATTAAAGACGCTGACAGAAAAGAGTCGGAACTTGATTATGAGAACGTTGCGATGCTGGGCTCAAACATAGGATTAGGCGATTTAAAGAAGGTTGCTGCCCTCAACAGAATTGCCGACGAATTCGGCTTAGACACAATTTCTCTAGGCAATGTCATCGGCTTCGCAATGGAAGCGTCCGAGAAGAAGCTTATTGATGATAAGACTTCTTGGGGTGATTACAAGGCGGTCAGAGCTTTGATTAAAGATATCGCGCATAGACGTGGTCTAGGTGGCGTTCTCGCGGATGGGGTTCGCTTTGCAGCTGAAAAAATTGGCAAGGGTTCAAGCGGCTGGGCCATGCAGGTGAAGGGACTGGAAATTTCAGCTTATGATTGTCACGCTGCACCAGCCATGGCTTTATCCTATGCAACCAGCCTTGCGGGGGCGCATCATAAGGATGCTTGGGTTATCTCTTGGGAAGTCAAGGTTGGAAGGGAGAGCTACGGCGAAGAGAAAGTTGATAAAGTCATCGAATTGCAGCGTATTCGCGGCGGCTTTTTTGAGTGTGCGACAACCTGTAGGCTTCCATGGGTTGAGGTTGGCTTTGAGCTTGAATGGTATCCGAAGTTTTTGCATGCGGCAACAGGCCTAGAAATGACTTGGGACGACTTGAACGTCATGGCCGATAGAGTGTTCAACTTAATCCGCGCCTTTTGGATTCGTGAATATGGCAAAAACTGGAGCAAAGAGATGGATGTCCCACCAAGAAGATGGTTTGAAGAACCACTAACCCAAGGGCCATTAAAAGGTGCAAAACTTGACAGAACAAAATATGATGTTATGTTGCAGAGGTATTATCGGAAAAGAGACTGGGACGAACGGGGAATACCAAAAAAAATAACGCTAAAGAAACTGGGATTAGAAGACGTTGCCAAACAACTCAAAAAACGCGTAAAACTATACGAATAAAAAGTCGGGCGTTAAACTGGAAGTTCGCTAGCTTAATACGCTCTGGCGAAGTAAACTACTTCTTTTGCTTCTCCGCCGCAGTATATGCATTTGGAAAATGTTTTTTCTTTTTCGAAAGGCACTATCCTAATGGTTGCTCCGGTTTCGTCCTTTATCTTTTCTTCGCAGGTTGGTCTGGAACACCAGCACGCTCTGATGAACCCGCCTTTCTTTTTCAGGAGTTTCTTGAATTCGTGGTAGGTCTTCACTGTGGTGATGTTTTCTTCTAGGAATTTTTTGGCTCTGTTGAAGAGGTTTTTCTGGATTTTTTCCAGCAGTTTAGCCACCGCGTCAACTATTTCCGCTTCCTTAATGGCGATTTTCTCGAAAGTGTCTCTTCTGGCTAATGTTACCTGTTTTTGCTTTACGTCTCTCGGACCAATCTCTATCCTTATCGGCACGCCTTTTAGTTCCCACTCGTTAAATTTCCATCCTGGAGTGTATTCCGTTCTGTCATCAAAAACAACCAATACGCCGTGCTCATGCAGCTTCTCACAGATTTCTCTGGCTTTTGCTAGGATTGATTCTGTGTCAACGCGCTTGTAAGGTATTGGGACTATCACAGCTTGTATCGGCGTGATTTTCGGAGGCAACACTAATCCCTTGTCGTCGCCGTGCACCATCACCATAGCCCCTATCATTCGCGTTGTAAAACCCCAAGATGTTTGCCAAACGTAGCGTTCTTTTTCGTCTTGGTCGAGGAATTTGATGTCGAAGACCTTCGAGAAATTTTGGCCCAACTGATGCGATGTTCCCATCTGTAGTGCTTTTCCATCAGGCATTAATGCCTCTAAGGCTGTTGTGTAGAGGGCGCCGGCGAATTTGTCGTTCTCTGTTTTCTTCCCTGCAAGTACCGGAATGGCCAAGTAGCTCTCCATCACATCCTTGTATATGTTTAGGATTTCCATTACTTCTTGGTCCGCTTCTTCCTTTGTGGCGTGGGCTGTGTGTCCTTCCTGCCAAAGGAATTCCCTTGTTCGCAGGAAAAGTTTGGTTGCTTCTGTCTCCCATCTTACGACGCTGTTCCATTGATTCAGTTTTATTGGTAGGTCTCTCCAGCTTCTAATCCACTTTGCATACGTCGCATACATGATTGTTTCGGATGTGGGTCTTATGGCGAGTTTTTCTTCCAGTGGGCTGTCTCCGCCAATAGTTACCCATGCAACCTGTGGAACAAAGCCTTGGAAGTGTTCCGCCTCTTTTTTCAAGAAGCTTTCAGGTATAAACATTGGAAAGTACACGTTTCTGTGGCCGGTCGCCTTTATTTTTTCGTTGAAGACTTCTTGGATTTTCTCCCAGATGGCGTAAGAGTGCTCGCGGAATATCATGCAACCTTTCACTGGAGCGTAGTCGGCAAGTCCAGACTTTACAACGACTTGAGTGTACCATTCCGAGAAGTCTTCAGATTTTTTGACAGTGACGCCTGTGTCAGACATCTTCATCTCTCCCTTGTTTTTGATTTATTGAATATAACTCTACTGCAAAATTAATCCTAATGGCAAATGAGCGTCGGAAAAACTCAGCAACGTGGAACTAAATCGCCCATTGCAATCACTTCCCATGACAATGCAAAAAGAAACTATTAAACATTTTCTTTGCTTTTTTGTTGATTCCACGCATATGTGATACGTAAGTATTTTAACTGCACACAATCTACTTGAATATGTTCCATCAATGGGACGTGTGAATTAAATTGAAGGCAATTCTGGTCATTGGAGATGGAATGGCTGATAGACCAGTAAAAGAATTAAACTGGAAAACACCATTAGAGGCAGCCTACAAACCCTCGCTAAACCAAATAGCAAAGACGGGAATCTGCGGCATAATGGACCCGATAGCACCCGGAATTCCTCCCGGAAGCGACACAGCCACGCTTGCGTTGCTTGGTTATGATCCCTTAAAGGTCTATTCTGGAAGGGGAGCCTTAGAAGCCATGGGCTCGGGCATAGATGTTCTGCCAGGCGACGTTGCCTTCAGATGCAACTTCGCGACAGTGAATGAAGACTTTGTTGTTTTGGATAGGCGTGCTGGCAGAATTGCAGATGAGGATGCAGCTAAACTGGCCGAAAGCCTTCGTAAAATCAAGCTGAAGAAGCCTTCAATTGAATTTCTGTTTAAAAATACAATTCAGCATCGAGCCGCCCTCGTTGTTCGTGGACCAAAGCTTTCGACAGCTGTCAGCGGCTCGGATCCTGAAAAAGTTGGAGAGAAGGTTTTGGGGATAAAACCGTTAGATGGAAGCCCGGAGGCAAAGCTCACAGCTAAAGTCCTCAACGAACTCATGCATAAGTTCCACAACGTCTTGAAGGAACATCCGGTTAACAAGGAAAGGGCTAAAAGGGGGTTGCCGCCAGCGAACATCATTTTATGTAGAGGTGCAGGTACAGTTCCAAACATCGAGACTCTTTCAGAATTGTATGGTATAAATGCTGCGTGCATAGCCGCTACGTCATTGGTCAGAGGCGTGTGTAAGGTTGCCGGAATGAAGCTGATTGATGTTGAAGGCGCCACGGGGACACCTCAAACAGATTTTGTTGCCAAAGCCGAATCAGCCGTTCAAGCATTAAAAACGTATGATTTTGTGCTCTTGCATGTCAAGGCAACGGATGTCGCCAGCCACGACGGAAAAACTAAACAGAAAGTTGAGCTGATTGAAAAAATCGATCACATGGTCGGTTATATACTTAGCAACATCGACCCAGACTTGACTTGTTTGGCTGTAACTGCCGACCACACCACGTCCCTATTAACTGGAAAACATGAAGGCGACCCTGTTCCAATAGCAATAACAGGTCCCTACGTCCGTCGTGACGATGTCGAAGAGTTTGATGAAAGGTCTTGTGCCAAGGGCGGACTTAACAGGATAAGGGGCGTGGATTTGATGCCCATTTTAATGAACTTGATTGGCAAAACTAAAAAGTTTGGAGCTTAGCTATTGCACTGGCATGAGTCGCCACTCCCTATAATCCGTAACGACCTTGATATACCCTCTGAGCATATCGTCCACTTCAGCGTCGCCAGTGTCAACCCTTAAAACGTTTCCTTCAATGCTTTGAAGCTTGCTTTTAGTCGCTGCAACAATTATCCGCTGCTTTCCAACACGTTTAATGATTTCAGGGCTTATCTGCTGGTTTCCCCTTCCTAGAAGGATTCCTTGATGCCCAATTGGCGAGAGAATGATCCAGGTTTTTCGCCAGTCCTCCGCTTCTTCCAAAATTCTTCTTTCGTCTACATCAAGCATGACCTTGCCTCTTTTGTAAATGTCCACGCCCAGCACGGTTTTTTCGACACCCAAAAGCTCTGCTATTCGTTTGACGGTTGTTCCCGGGCCGAGTATGTACGTTGCTTCTGGTTGCATTTCTTCTATTATGGATCTCGCTATTGCCGTTTGATTTTCCTTCTCGTCGACTGTTTCTGGGCTTATTTGTTTACTTCCTTGAATCCGCATCGGAACGAATGGCCCTTTCAGAAAACCGTGAAGCTTTACCACAAAAGTGTCGCTTCGAATAGCCTTTTCGTCAGCATCCATGATTTCAAATTCCGTTACCTCAGCTTGGTTTTCAGCAAAAGCCAAAACAACATCCACAGCGTCTGAAGGGTTTACTGCAAAAATACCGCTATACATTTTCACTCCCGAAGGCACGCCCAAAACTGGCACCTCACTGCCGCCTTGCATGGCGTCAAAAACGTCTTTAGCGGTGCCGTCCCCGCCAACAAAGACTATCAAATCAACATTTGCCGCAGTCAGCAGTTTAACCGCGGTTTTCGTGTCTTCAGCGCTTGTCTCTTTCCCGATTTTCATTGGTAAAATTTGGACAGGGGAACTTGCAGCTTTCGCTTCTTTTGCGCCCATGATTCCTGGGCAAGTCAAAACTTCAATTTTTTTATCCTCCACACTTTCTTTTAATTTTTGCAGAAATTCCGTTGCCCTCTTAGCTGATATAGGCTTAGCTCCTCTCGCAAGAGCCTCTTTTAGGACACCATCTGTTCCTTTTAGTCCCACCCTCCCACCCATGCCCGCAATCGGGTTGACGATAAAGCCCAGGTTCACAGCCTTTCATCCGATGAAAAGATTTGTCGAGCATGCTATAAACTATTTCAGTGGCTCCATTGTTAGGATAAATTAGACGAGGAATGGGAGATGGAAACAGCAAGAGCTAACGCGTTTTCTGGAACCTTCTCCATACTGGCCATATCACCAGACTCAAAGTTGATGGGTGTCGCCGTGGCTTCAGGCTCTACATGCGTGGGTGATAGAGTCCCTCACGCAAAACCCGGGATAGGCGCAATAGCCAGTCAGGCATACACAAACGTCATCTACGGAATAAAAGGACTGGAATTGCTGATGAAAGGCTTAACGCCTCAAGAGACTTTGAATACACTTTTGGGGGAAGACCCCGAAAGGGGACTGAGGCAAGTGGCAATAATGGATTTCAAGAGAAGAAAAGCCGTTTTTACAGGCGCTAGTGTTCCGGAACATCATGGGGAAATTGTAGGAGAAAATTATATCGTCATTGGAAATCTGCTTTCTAGAAAGGAAGTAATCAGTGACATGGCCAAACAGTTCGAAAGCTCTAGCGGAGACTTAGCATGGAGAATGGTAAAGGCGCTGAAGACAGGAAGAGAAGGCGGTGGGGACAAGAGAGGCGAAAAGTCAGCAGCCCTAATCGTGGTAAACACCGAAAAAGTGGAAGTGGAAATAAAAGTTGACGCGCACGAAAATCCCATTGAGGAGCTGCTTCGCAAGCTGAAACCATAACTGTGAAAGCATGATGCGAAAAAGGCTTTTCATCTGAAAATTCTTATATCTCGAAAATCCAAACATCGTTTTCCTACGTAATTGAGGTTATCGGATGTCTAGGAAAAGCATGACAGGGATTCTCGTGACTGGGGCTACGGGGCAGATCGGGTCTGAACTGACAATGGAGCTTCGAAAGAAATATGGTAAGGATAATGTTGTTGCGGCTGGGCATAAAAGGAAGCCAAGTGATCAATTGTTAGAGTCCGGTCCCTTTGAGTATGTTGACACCACCGACAAGGAGAACATCGAGAAAGTTGCAAAAAAGTATGATATTGACACAATTTACCATCTAGCGGCTGTTCTCTCGGCTGTGGGCGAAGAAAACCCGCAGCTTACTTGGCACGTGAACATGGACAGCCTCTATAACGTACTTGAGGTTGCAAGAGAACATATGCTAGTTAGAGTTTTTTGGCCCAGCTCCATCGCCGTCTTCGGCTTGGGAGCACCTCACGTTAATACACCTCAAGACGCCGTCTTGATCCCGAGAACCATGTATGGTGTCACAAAGGTTGCCGGTGAGCTTTTGTGCAATTACTACTTCACACGATTCGGCTTGGATGTGCGAAGCGTCCGGTATCCCGGCATAATAAGCAGTGAGACGCCTCCGGGAGGAGGCACCACAGACTATGCTGTAGAAATATTTTATGAGGCGATCAAGAAGAAGCGGTATACGTGCTTCGTTAGGGAAGACACAGTGCTGCCGATGATGTACATGCCTGACTGCATCAACGCAGCCATAAACCTGATGGAGGCTGACCCTACTAAGATTAAACGTCGCACCAGCTACAACGTGACTGCAATGAGCTTCTCTGCCGGAGAGTTAGCGGCGGAAATCAAGAGGTATATTCCGGAGTTTGAATGCGAGTATAAGCCAGACTTTAGGCAGAAGATTGCCGATTCATGGCCCGTGTCAATAGATGACAGCGTAGCTCGCAGAGAGTGGAATTGGAAGCCTACATTTGATTTGGCTGCTATGACAAAGGATATGATAGAAAAGCTGACAAAAAGATTTGCCGAAGGCAACCTTTAGAATATATTTTGCTAGAATGGTATAGGAAATATTAAAAGAAGGTGAAACCAAGTTTTTAGAAGGTGATTAATGTGGCAATTAAGCGTCACCCCACAAGATATTTAGGTGAAGAATACCAACGTTTGGTTGGCGAAAACCTCAACTGGGAACTTAAGGTTTTGGAAAGCGCAAGCGAACCAATCTGCATAGTGAACGGAAAAAGGGTTCTAATGCTCTGTGCAAACAACTACTTGAACCTTGCAACACACTCGAAAGTTGTTGAAGCAACGATAGACGCGACCCGAAAATATGGGGCAGGCGCGGGCAGCGACAGGTCGATTTCAGGTAACATGGCTCTCCACGAGGAGTTGGACCGTCGCCTCGCAAAGTTCAAAAACGCCCCTGCATCGCTGACTTTTCAAACAGGCTTCATGGCTAATGAGGGGGTTATTCCTCAACTTGTGGACAGAGGCGACCTATTTGTTTCAGACGAGTTAAACCACGGTTCGATAATTGACGGTGTAAGGCTAAGTCGCGCGGACAGAGCAATATTTAAACATAAAGATATAGACGACTTGAAACGCGTGATGGAAGAAACAGAGAAACACGACCCGCCTTACAATCACATCTGGATTTTAACAGACGGAGTCTTCAGCATGGACGGAGACCTTGCACCCCTACCAGAAATAGCCAGAGTTGCTAAAGAACACGGCGCCGGCGTCTACGTTGATGATGCCCACGGTGAAGGCGTCTTAGGCGAGGGCGGGCGAGGCATTGTAAGTCATTTCCATCTTGGACGAGACGAAGTGCACGTGGAGATGGGAACCTTTTCAAAAGCTTTCGGCGTCATAGGCGGGCATATCACTGGCGGCGAAGACCTACGCAACTTCGCCTATAACAAGGCTAGGAGCTGGCTGTTAAGCGGCGCTGTTCCGCCAGGTGTTGCTGCCGCTTGCATCGCAGCCATAGACGTGCTTGAAACAGAACCACAACACGTCAGAAGGGTCTGGGAGAACCGCAACCATCTCCTTGACGCTTTACAGGATGCCGGGTTTGACACTGGCAACACTGAAACGCCTATTATCCCCGTGATGTGTGGCAAAAGCAAAACCGCAAGAGACCTTGCAGACTACCTCTGGACAAAGGACATATTCGTTTTGCCAATCTTCTATCCAATGGTTGCAAGGGACATGGCCAGGATCAGAGTCCAGCTATGCACAAAACACACAACAGAACAGCTAGACAGAGCCGTAGACGCCTTCAAAGAAGGCGGCAGAAAACTGGGGATAATCTAAGCTTTAAACACCACTTCATTTTGTTGTAGATACCTATGAGCATAGCCTCAAAAAAGCAGTTGTTAAGACAAAGAATTTGGAGCGAAATGGAACGCTTGGGAATCGCAGTTTTTCCTTTTCCATGTCAGGGTAGAATCCCAAATTTCATCGGAGCTGAAGCTGCTGCTGAAAAACTGCGAAGACTTGAAGAATGGAAAAAGGCTAAGGTTGTCTTTGTGAACCCGGATTCGCCACAGCGTAAAGTCAGAGAAAACACTCTTAAAGATGGAAAAATACTGATAATGGCTTCGCCAAGGCTTAAAAAGGGCTTTATCCTAATCAACCCAGCCGATGTAAAAGGCAAAGAACATTTTGCATCCACCATTAAAGGTGCCTTCGAGTATGGAGTGGAAGTGCAAGATTTTCCCAAACCTGATTTGGTTGTTGAAGGTTCTGTGGCTGTTGATTTACGTGGGTATAGGCTTGGAAAGGGTGGCGGATACGGGGATATGGAGATAACAACTTTGAAGAGGCTGTTTGGAGAGATTCCCGTCGTAACCACGGTCCACGACATGCAAGTCGTTGAAGCCGTTCCCTTTGAGGAAAAGGACGAAAAGGTTTCAATAATCGTCACGCCGACAAAAGTTATTCGCGTTTCAAGTTAGAACGATTGAACTCGAATTTCAAGAAATGAAAGGATTTAAGAGAGCTTTTTATCATTCTTTAATGAGGAGTTTATGAAAAGACTTATTCTAATGTCATTGTTGCTTTTGGTCTTCTTACACCTCTTGGATATAGCTGAAACTGAGACAATGGCTAAACAATACGATTCTCACATTGTTAATTATGCAAGTCCTTCAGTGCACAATCTGAATACCACTGAAGATTTTGCTACAATACAAGAGGCAATAAACGACCCAGACACTTCAGATGGACACATAATACAGGTTGATGCAGGGACTTATTTTGAACATGTGACCATAACCAAGTCCATATCGCTCGTAGGGAAAGGCAGAGATACCACAATCATTGATGGCAACGGAAGCGGAACAACAATTCAAGTTTTTGCCCACAATGTTAGCATTGTCAATTTCACGGTAAGGTATGCTGGAAGAATATGGGGTCCCCCGCCTGGTTATGGTTATCCTGATGCATGCATAATTGGGCACGGTGTAAAGCATATTCGCGTTGAGAATAATACTTTTAATGGCGCTGCTGTGTGTGTAGCGTTTGCTGATTATTCCTCTCTTGTAAACATCACAAACAACATCGTTTTCAATGCAACATACATTGGCATATTGGGATATTCCTCAAACAATCTTATGATATACCATAATCTCGTATTCGATTACGGATATGAAGGAATACATCTGGATGGCGGCAGCAGCAATTGCAGAATCGCAAATAACACTGTGATGAATGGTCTTGACGGAATCAGTTTAGAGAAACTTGCCACTTCTGGAAATTTAATCGAAGGAAACAGTCTGTTAAACAACAACGTAAGCATAGGCATTTACGCAGGCGGCGTAAATGTTTTCCGAAGCAACAACATGACTGGCAATCAACACGACTTAGTAATTTTTGGCTATAGCCTTGACAGCTTCATGCAAGACATCGATGATTCAAACATTGCAGACGATAAAATAGTCTACTATCTCACCAACCTTCACGATACTGTCATTGAGCCTTCGAGCTATCCAAACCTGGGCTATCTTGCAATCGTAAATTGTACAGGCACGACTATTAGAGACTTCAATGTTGTCCGAAGTGGAGATGGCGTATTACTGGCGTATTCGACGAACTGCACCCTAACGAATATAACCTTAAGTGAGAATCGTGGGCCATTAATGTGGGGAGGTTTAACGTTTTACAGTTCAAACAACAACACGATAGTTAACAATCGAATCAGCAATAACAGTTATGCGGTTTGCCTTAACCACTCTAACGGAAATATGTTCTATCACAACTCTTTTAAGAACAACAACAGATATGTTATCTCTAATTTTTATTCTCCTTTCCATGGCAACACGTCTGAATTTTTTTCGATAAACATTTGGGATAACGGTTTTGAAGGTAATTATTGGAGCGATTATACGGGTGTAGATGAAAATAAAGATGGAATAGGAGATTCAGCCTACGTCGTTACTCCCTCGCCATCAGACGAATATGACCATTATCCCTTAATGGGCACGTTTCACAGCTACAAGATCGATTGGGTAAGTCCAGGCCACGTTTACGAAGTAACATTGATTTCTAACTCTACAATAACAGATTTCGATGTAGATTTTTGGATGGGGCATCCCGAAAACAGAATAATAATTTTTGATGTTACAGGCGAGTCGGGTATAGGCTTCTGCAGAATTTGTATACCGTACGAGTTGATGAGTCCGCCCTACATCCTCGTAATCGATTATGGAGAAACACCTGTTCTCTACCTAAACGACACGCTTTATGATAATGGTACGCACGGATGGATATACTTCACGTATCCACACTCAACGCATCGAGTAACCATAATCCCCGAATTCCAACACAATCTAATCATAGCCACATTTTTGGCAACATCATTAATTGCGACAATAACCGCGAATAAAAGGAAGAAATTTAGAATCTAAACAGAGAAAGTCTTCTTTTGCATCTCTTGCGATTCAACACCCAAACTTATTTTGAGCCTATTAGCGGTTCGATCTATATATTCCGAAGTTTGTTCGGACAATCTTGTTTAACGGAGCTTAATTTAGGCTTCTTTTCCATTTCAGACAGAAAGAAGCGGGTTCATTTGGTTGCGTCTTCTAGGGTTTTTTCCATGTAAACCCATCTAGACCTCAGTTGCGGTGGGATTTCCGTTTCGGGATATTCGTTGCGTTCAATAAACCCAAAAGAGCGGTAGAGGCTTTGCGCAGTAGTCATGAATCGTGCAGAATCAAGAAAGATAGCATGGTATCCGAATTCCTTCGCTTTTTGTAGTAGCTGCTGCAATAAGGCTTTGCCATAACCTTTTCCTCGGTATGCGGGTCGAATATACATTCGTTTTATTTCACCTATTTCTTCCCTTATTTGTCGGAGCGCACCCATACCGATTATGGCGCCTTCAAGTTCAACCAAATAATAGATTCCTCGTGATGAGATGTCGGAAATCAATTTGTCAATGGTGCTTCCTATGTATTCACGGGCAGAAATCCCTACAGTGGTGGCGAAAATATCGATTTTGAAGTGCTCACTAGCCTCCTTTGCCACCCACTCCATGTATTCCACGTTCAAATCAATTACTTGAGACCTGTGGATACGCAAATCGACTGGTAGAAAATGAACCTTTTCAGCCATTCTCGACACCATAAGTTGGGATAATCTAATGTGGATTCTGTTCAGCTATAACTTTTCTGCTTTTCTTCCCACTTCATTGTCTTCGCAATGGTTTGAGATTCATAATATGAGATTCGCTATGCCATACGTTTAATAAAGTTTAGATATCCCGAAAGAACTTCGGGTTAGCTATATGTTAGCTATATATAAGGGGGCTATCAATTTAGACTTACGTAACAATATCATAGTTGATTTAGAGAATTCTTTCAGCGTAGCTTTTCTAAAGCCTTGTCAACGTCATATAGCCCAAGTTTTCTTAGAGTTTCTTTTTTGGGTATGCCGTTTTCGTCCCAGCCAACCGCTTCATAATACCGATTCTTGTATTCTTCAACCGCAGCTCTGTCAGTGGTCTTTCCCTTGTAGGGTCCTGAAGGTAGGGGCTCGTAAAACCTCGGTGGATTGTCATCGTGATTCTTCGGGTTCCATTTCAAATCTGGACCGCCTAAAAGCAACATCGCTCTCTGCAATTGCAGTACTCTCAACGCCTTCGTTTTACACCATTCTTCCCGCGTCAGTTCCAACCCTGTGACTGCTTCATAAAAATCAAATCTGACGTTTCGTGGGATGCCGAAGCTGTTAAAGTTGCAGTAAACGCCTGAATCGTTAAAAATCTCCATCAACTCGCTTCCGCTGCCGTCTAGTGGCAGTCCAGCTGTGGATGTGTGGTCTCCGCATTGCACTGAACACGCGTAAGAAATGATTTCCGGATAGTCTTTTCCGCTGCGGATTCCGTGAGCGCCGATGCTTATGCCTTTAGACTGTACCGCGTAAGGCAACAAATCCATGTTCTTCATTTTTCCAATCTTTAACGCCGCACGATAGGTTCCTTCAGCTAATAAGTCGCCCACACCTTCTCTAAACGCGATTTTTTTAGTTAAAGCCGCAAAGGCACTGGCGTCACCCCATTTGAGTTCTATGCCGTCTAAGTCCTTCTTCGTCAATACGCCTCGCTGAAAAAGCTCGGCGGCAAAACCCAGCACGTTTCCTGTTTGTATGCCGCATAAACCTAAATCGTCGATGAGTGACGCGAGAAACACGTTTTCTTCTGGGGTGAAGATCCCTAGGTTCGGGCCTAAATAGGCTTGTAGTTCATAGTCTGGGTTGTCTGTTATTGCTCCCTTGAACTCTCCAGTCTTAACAACAGCGACTTTTAGGCAACATGTCGGACAGCCAAAATCACTCCAGTAGTGTTTTATCCAAACCCTGTTCTCAAACTGGTCAACACCGAAGCTTCTTTCGTCATGCCACTCGTCCTGCCAATTTCGAACAGGTTCAGAACTTGTTTTTGCACCAACCTCGTAGCCGCCCGCCCCCGTTCCCCAACGCCTCCACAGTTCACTATCGTAAGCATTATCGTCCACCACCCGAATTAGTCGCTTCACCTTTTTCAGGTCAGCTGCTTCAGGCAATGGTCCAGTGCCCTTAACAGCCACAGCCTTAAGCTTCTTAGAACCCATGACTGCTCCGTAACCTCCATAGCCAGCGGCGTGGCTCCATTTCGCTGCAACCACTGCTGTTCGCACTTTGTTTTCTCCAGATGGACCAATATATAGCATTGCGGGTTCTTTCCATTCGCCATATTGTGGATAACGCTTTTTCAAAAGTTCTCTGCTCTCTTTTGTGAGTGTTGCAACTGTTTGCTTTGCGTCTTTGCCCCAAACGTGGCTTGCGTCTCTAATTTCGGCATCAGAATCCTTGACAGACAAGTAAACAGGCTTTTCTGACTCGCCAGCTACGATTACGCCGTCATAACCGGCACACCTCAATTCAACGCCGAACTCTCCGCCGACAGTTGAGCCTACAACGCCGTTGCTTTGCGGTGACTTGCCCGAAACGCAGATTCTTCCGCCTGGGAAATATCCTGTCAGCGGTCCTGTTAGGAACAAGAGTATGTTTTCTTGTCCCAGCGGGTCTATTTTTTCCCATTTTCTGCCCAGTCTATCCCAGAGAATTTTTGCTGCTAAGCCTCTGCCGCCAACGTAACCCTTCAAAAAGTCATCGTCAAATTTTATCTCTTTGATGCTTCCTTTTGAGAGGTTAACCTCAAGAAACTTTCCCGCATAACCCAAAATCATAAATATTCCTCCCCTTGTTCTCCGTACATTTTAGCAACCAAATCACGTGTTGTTTCTTCTGGCGTGCGGGCGTAAAGCTTGTAGGGCTGCGCTCTTCTGGGAACTATTGTTAGCACGTTCCATCCGCCTTCTTGACAGACCTTCACACACCGTGGGTTGCCCTTACACAAGTCGCAAATGACTATGTGATTTTTCGTTGGGTGCATGTGTGGGATTCTACCTGGGCAAGCTTCTACGCATTTGCTGCAGGCGATGCAGGCTTTGGTTTTCACTAAGACTGCGCCTGTTTTCTTACTCGTTGACAGGGCTTTTACTGGGCACGCTTGTACGCATGGGTAGTCTTCGCATTGGGCGCAGAAGTGTGGAAACTCGGCGCCGGGAACCAGCATGAAAACTCTTATTCTTGAGGCTTCTGGCCATACGCGATTTTCATGAAAAAGTGAACATGTGATTTCGCATTTTCTGCAACCGCTGCATTTGGACAAGTTCCTTGCTATCCATATGGGTTCTTTTTTTGTTGACAAATTCAAGCCTTCCCCCGAGCATTGTAGATTTCCTTAAAGACTTTCTCCATTTAAGTATGTTACTGATTATGATAACACCTTTAAATGATTGTTTATAATTTCTGTTGAAAAGAAAACTTATGAGTTGAGGCTTCAATATTGGATGCTCTGTATGAACTCTTAAGCATTCTATCAACCTCTTTCCTTTTGAACCTTATACCTTTCATGGGGCCGTCCAACCTCCTAATTGCCATAGATGCTGCTTTGCTTGTGAACGCTGACCCATTCACAATAGGCTTCCTCGTGGCTTTGGGCTCAGCCTTAGCTAAGTCCATTCACTACGCCATCACTTTCTTCATCAGCGGCTTCCTTGGTGAAGAACGTAGAAAACGCCTCGACACTACAGGATTAAAGCTTAAACAATGGGCTTTTTTGGCGCTTTTTGTGGTAGCAGCCTCACCGCTGCCGGATGAGCCAATAATTGTACCATTGGGCCTTTTAAAGTACAGCCCCGTCAAGTTTTTCGTGCCATACTTTACGGGTAAACTGTTGATCACCATTGTCGGCGCTTACTTAGGAAGGTCAGGCCAAGAGTTTCTAGCGCCATGGATAAGCCAAGAAGTTCTAGTGGCAGCATCAATACTTCTTACTGTAATAATAACTGTGGTATTGTTGAAAGTTGACATCAGCAAAATTGCAAGCAAGTTTCTTAAAAAAGATAGATGAAGAACCTCACACTAAAATAGCAAGAGCGCTGACAGAGATAATGAAACTGCTTGAGAATTTGGTTAGGGAAGAACTTGAGGATAATAGTTGATTTACACATACATGGCCGTTACAGCCGTGCGACAAGTGATAAAATGCGTGTTGAAGAGATAGCTCGCTTTGCAAAAATCAAGGGCTTAAACCTTGTTGGCACTGGTGACTTCACACATCCGAAATGGCTTAAAGAACTACAGGAGAGTCTGGCTCCAGAATTAGATATGGACTTATATAAAATTGCAAAAAATCCAGAGCTACCAGTGTACTTCATGGCTGCAACAGAAGTAAGCACGATATTCACTTTTGAAAACCAAGTTAAGAAGATTCACCACGTCATCTTAACGCCCGGCATGGAAACCGCAGTTCAGATCAACGATAGACTGGCAAAATACGGCGACTTAGCGGTAGACGGTAGACCAACATTGAACATGGATGCACCACATTTGGTTGAGGAAGTAATGGAGGTTTCAAGCGGAAACATGGTTTTTCCAGCCCACGCCTGGACGCCATGGTTCAGCATCTTCGGCGCCTTCAGCGGTTTCAACAGCGTTGAAGAATGCTACCAAGACATGACGAAGCACATCTATGCCCTAGAAACTGGGCTTTCATCAGACCCGCCCATGAACTGGCGTTTAAGCAAACTCGACAAATTCGCCTTGGTTTCCAACAGTGACAGCCACAGTTTTTGGCCATGGCGCATCGGAAGAGAAGCCAACGTCTTTGACCTGAAAAAACTAAGTTATCGTGAAGTTGTAGATGCCATCCGCCTTAAAGATAAGGAAAGGTTCAAATTTACAATAGAGACGGATCCAGCCTATGGAAAATATCATTGGACTGGCCACAGGAACTGTCATGTAGCGCTTTCTCCAGAGGAAGCAATAAAACTTGGAAACGTTTGCCCCGCTTGCCGGAAAAAACTTACTAAAGGCGTTGAGCAGCGTGTTGAAGAATTGGCTGACCGCCCAGCAGGATTTAAGCTTAGAGACGCTGTGGGCTTTAGGCATTTGCTCCCGCTCTCAGAAGTTATTGCAACAGTTTTGGGCGTTGAGTCTCCATCCACCCAACAAGTGTGGAATATTTACAATTTGCTTGTCGAAAAATTCGGCGACGAGTATGGCGTGTTGGTTGATGCTCCAAGAGAAGCATTAAGCACAGTTGTTAATGAGAAAATTGCTGAAGCAATAATCAGGGTCAGAGAGGGGCGAATCAAAGTAGTCCCAGGATATGATGGGGTTTACGGGCAACCCATAATTTTTGAAGAAGGCTTTGCAGAAAAGGCTGCTCCTCAGAGAGTTCAACAGTTGAATCTTACCGATTTCATGTAACCAGATTTTCTTACGCACTCGAATTGTATATGTGTTAAGCAGATATACGGCAAGACTTATAAAGTCGTAATACACACGATACTCTGGGCTTGACAATGGAAAACATAATCCAGCAAACAAACAGAAAAGGAGACAAAATCTCAAGAATTATAGATAGGGTCTTGAAGCAAGTGTTCGGTGAAGAGGCCACACTCCTAATTTACAGGCACTTAGAAAACAATTACTCCCTTAAGAGGGATGAAACGGCAGAGAAAATCGAAGTGTTCGCTAAGGGTCTTGAAGAGTTCTTGAGTTCCGGTGCCTATGTTATTGAACGAAAGATTTTAGAGGATCTGTACTCAAGCTATGGCTTACTCCGCAGATTGGAACTGGAGAGAACGCAAGAAGAATGTGACTTTGCCAGCCAGGTCAAATTGTTTATGCGAAACGCGTAGGTTTGTCTGTTTGTGTGCGTGCAACGGTGTAGAGCCCCTCTATTTGGAGCCAAATATGTGTGTAGATTGTGGGTGTTTTTGAGGAATGGCTCTCTGAGGGTTCTAGACCCCCCCTTATATATAGGTTCAATTTCTACTTCTATGAATTGAGGTTTTGTTCTCGGAGTGACTACCCCCTCCCTTATATATAGATTGAACTTTAGGTATGCTCCAGTTTGCGTATCATAAAATTAATAAATAAATTCGCATCATCTCATAAATATAAAGGACAAGCGCAGGCAGACCTTAACATGAGCTGGTTTTGGGGTGAGGAGAAAAAGAAACCTAGCTATGGAATCCGCGCTGAAAAGCACGCCGACGACTATTTGAAAAAACGATTCAAAGTAGTCTCTTTGAACAGAACATTGAGAAGAGCACCTGCAAGCCATGGACCTGCGGATTGGGAAGTTATAGAGCCAACAGGTAAAATTATAGCCTTAATTCAAGTTAAGTCATCAAAGCGTAAAGGCGGAGCGCATCTGAGCACAAGAGAACGTAATAAACTTATAGAAACAGCGAAGGTATTTCATACGCGTGCATTTCTTACAATATATGAAAGAGGACACTATACCACAAAACAGCTGTATCCAATAAGAGGAAGATGATATACTTTTTAGACGTGAAAATATGCCTGAACCTAAAGTAAAGAAGGGAAGATGGGAAAAGGAAAGGGAAAGAACAAAATCTGGACGTTGGAGAAAGAAACGCAAAGATACTGGAAAAAAGAGAAGAAGAAAAGGATTATTGGAGTGGTAGGCGAGGCATATGCCCGAAAAGAAGAAAAGAAAATATACATTTAGGAAAGGACAGCCAATCCCTTACGAATCTGGTAGTGTAATACATCAAGTGGAAAAAGCTCAAAGAGAAACAATGAGAGAAGTTGCACTTGCACTAGGCACATCTAGAAAGCGAAAAAGAAAGTAGCACACGCGATTTTGCGAAGCACAGTAAATGTTCATGAGAGCGTCCTCACAAAAAAATTTATCTAGAAACACATTGTTTGAGAAGTTACAGAGTAGCGAGGTCACAATTTTGATTTGGTGTGATACTGAAGATTGTCTATTTTACGGAACGAGTTCATGCACATATTGTCGCGAATGTGGTTATTGTGGCAAGTATCTCTATTGGAGTGGAGACCGCCATAACCTCCATTTTGACCACATTCTTCCTTATTCTTCAGGGGGAAGAACAGTTGTTCCAGTGTGTGTAGATTGTAACCTTACCAAAGGCAACAAAGGGTTGAAGGAATGGTTAATATGGTTGCTTGATAATCGCCCTGACAAATGGGCAGAAATTGTGGAGTATAATAAGTGGAAAAAACATAGAATTGCTAGAGCAGTACATGATATAATGGCTAGGTATGGATACTAGAGTCAGACTTGTCAAATACAAGTGCACACTCACTTAGAAACATTAGAGACACAAGCCCGACACGCAGACACGTTAGGCATAAAAGAGAGATTAGATCTGGTTTTGGAATTGGGGTTAGAAATTGAACTTTGACTTCTAACGCTTTGTTGTTGAGGCGTATTTTAGGAGTGAAAATCAACCAATACAAGTAGACCCCCCTAGGTTTTTTGAATTACCCTGAAAATAGAGACTTTTTTGGGTTTAGGATAAAACTTTACCCCAACCAACATTCACGTGATATCAATCAATCTCTCAAACGTAAACCCTTCCTCACGCACTATATATATCCATACAAACCACACACGCGCACTGAGTGTGTGCGTATAAGGAGTTGAGAGGGGAGGGGGCAACAGACCACTGAGCCAAATGGTTTAAGTGTGAACAAAGTAATACTCCAAATATGGAAAAATGTTTAACTCCTGAACCTCTACTTGATGACATAAAGAATGGGGAATGCGTCCTATTTCTGGGTGCAGGGGCTTCGACGGAAGGCTCCCCATATTTCGGCAAAAATCTTGTGGATTCATTGGCAGAAAAGTGCAAATACCCCGCATCTTCCGCCAAGAATCTGCCTAAAGTAGCTCAATATTTCTGTGATACTATGGATGGTGGATTCAAAGGGAGACTTCTGAGAGAAATTCGTGAATACCTAGACCAGTATATGGAAATCGCAGAAGCCTATAGTTCTGCTACCATGGTGCATCGGCTTGTAGCGAAAATTGGATTCTTTCAAATCATTATAACGACTAATTGGGATGTGTTCATGGAAAGGGAACTCAACGTTTTACCCCTCGTGCGGGATGCCGACCTAGTCTATTGGAATAGTGACAAACGACAAGTTATAAAATTGCATGGATGTATAAGCCAACCCGAAACCATAATCGTAACAGAAGATGATTACAGGGATTTCCAGGAAAAACGAGTAGACTGCCCTATAAGTAATAAACTGAAAGACTTGATGGCTACAAAAACTCTTCTGTTTGTTGGTTATAGCCTTAAAGATGAAAGCTTCCAAATTCTGCAAGAGAATGTTCTGAGTCGAATGGGAAAACTCGCAAGGACTTCTTACGCGGTATTGCCTCAGCCAACAAATACCCTCGTCCAGACATGGAAAAAGAAAGGAATAAGGACGATTCCAGGAAGTGCCTTGGCATTCCTTCGAGACCTTCATAGTTTCTTTGTCAACCAGGGGATTTATTTTGACGATGAATTCTTATTCATGCTCTCTGAACTTGATAGCCAGCTCATCAAGGTTAATTTGTCAACAAGTGCGGGTACGCTAAACCAAAAAGATTCCATAGGATTGTTGTCAGCAATGTATCAGGATGGTTTAAAACATGAACTTGACGAACTATATTACGGAATCAAGAGAGGGAAACCCAAATCATTCTTTCAAGAGCGATTGCTTCACTTCACAGCAATGGTCGATTACTGGAATAGAAAAATCGAGCCGGAGCGGTCGATTGAAGCTTCTTACAACAAAGGGAGAGCCGAGTTACTGTTTTGGGCTTTACGCTCAAGACATAAGGTTGAAAAACCAAAATTCTATATAAACAATAGCTTCGAACCAATTGATGAAGTTGAATTTCAAAAGATACGAAATGCCCAAAAGTCGCCGGCCGAAAGATAAAACTCTACCCCCAAACCAAGCCCACTTTGGAACTTCACTGCAA
>Ga0315310_10000526_pt1 | contig 24570 bp, 22 predicted proteins | sample TDP5_MG_FD_203630 | JGI IMG/M metagenome (GOLD analysis project Ga0315310, IMG submission 203630) | Freshwater sediment microbial communities from Lake Towuti, South Sulawesi, Indonesia - TDP5 | ecosystem: Environmental > Aquatic > Freshwater > Lake > Sediment | place: Indonesia: South Sulawesi...
ATCTACACAACATATGCACAATGTTTTTAAATCCGCAGCAAAAATCTGTTCCAAAAGGTGAAAACAGTTTGCCTTACTGTTCGAAATGCGGAACAAAATTGAAGGAAGAAGACAAATTCTGTCATGTTTGTGGCACTCCAGCTGCCAAGGTTGTTAGAGAGGAATTCTCGGTTTCCCCCGATAACCTTATCGAAAAGGTTAAGGAGCTCCTCCGTGAAGGAAATGTGACCAGAATAATCGTCAAGGACGAAAAGGGAAGCGTTCTGCTTGAAATACCCGCCACCGTAGGAGTCATAGGCGCCGTCCTCGCCCCTTGGCTCGCGGCTCTAGGCGTGATAGTTGCCTTGGTCACGAATTGTAGGATAGTTGTTGAGAGAAGAGAGTGAAGTCTTCAAGTTTAAAAATGCTATTCTGTTTTTGCAGTTATCAAAAATATTCCTAAGGCTAATAGTATGATGCTTAGGGACCCGAAAAACCATGTGAACCCTTCTAAAGCGTTGGTGCTCGTAAACGTGTAATACGTGGCTAATGTGCCAACAATAACAAGTATTAAACCGAAGAATTTTTCAGCCGCCGTTAATCCGAAACTGCCTTCCTCACTCATATCCAGCACTTCACTTTTCAACGTGCCCTTTACATAAATCATGAACGGTTATTTTAAATTTCCCCCGGCTTTACCTTGTCTCTTCAAGCTTCGCTGGCAAATACTCATCAACAATATACGTTAGGCCATATCTGCTGAAGGCTTCTTGCTCCGCCTTCCTCTTAATCTTCATAAACGTCTTAATCTCCCTCTGCCACAACGGGTCTTTGTAGCGGGGGTCCCTCTGCAGCTCGTAAAGCCTCTTCACGTCCACCTCGTCCAATGGGTCCGTTGGCAATTTATAGTTGACTATGTCTGTCGCCCAAACACCGCTCCACTTCGCGTCAGGCGTGTTTAACTCTCTCAGGTGGGCTGCGTTTGCAGAACCGGAAATTATAACCATGGCGATGTGCATTCCCCAAGGGTCACCATCCGTGAAGATATAAGCTGGAAGTTTCAGCTCTTTGTTCAATCTTCTGATAAAATGCCGCGTCGCCCTCGGCGCTTGTCCAGCCGTCAAAACAAGGATGGCATTAAACTTCTTGTGCACATTCTCCTCTATGAAGCGTGTGAATAGGCCACCCTTCTCTATGGCTATGACCTTGTCGGCTGTCGTTTTCGCAAGCTCGGCGGAAGTTAAAGCTGGTCCGATCAGGACACCGTCGGGATGGGAAGTTAAATTCAGTGTTCTCCCTTCATAGCCTGGCACAGTATATTCTATTGTTAGGTCGCCGAAGACCGCTGAGCGTTCTTCCGGAAAGATGTTGAAGTCCTCTCGTGAGGATTCCAAAACCGTTTCCAAATCAGTGATAATGTTGTTTGATTCTTGCTGGTCCGTAAACGTCATTTCGTACGCCTGCGCGGAATAATAAACGTCTCTTAGGGTTGACGTTTTCCGTTGTGAGGTTAGCTCGTGAGAAAAGGATGCCGCCCAAACAAGCTGTGTGAAGGGCTTTAGATGGCGGATGTTGCGGGCGCTTCTCCTAACCCTTCTACCGCCCAAAATGAACTGTCTGAGCTGCGGGTCGTAGTAGATGTTTTCTATTGAGCGGCTGGGCATATCCACCGATGGGAAGTATCCACTGTCGAGTTGGTCGTAGATTTTCGCTCCAAGGTTTTGCAAACTTGTTAAAACTTCTTTCTTTTTCTCTATTATGCTACTTTTATATTTCTTCTGTTCCAAACTTCTTCACGCTCCTCAAGAGTTTTTCTACATCTGGAAGCTTTTCCTTGCCAGCAAGCTGAGTCGAAAACTGAGCTATTTTCGGCAAATATTTGCTGAAAACTCCAAGTCGTTTCCGTTGTCTATCGACATGTTCCCTCCGCGTCAAGAAACGCTGGATTTGGCGGGCAACCTCCCGCACTCCGTTAGCCACTTCTCTCCTTACCTCTGGTCTGTCGGCTATGAATTCCTTTCCGACAGTTTTGTATGGAACCTTCGTGCTGCAAATGTGGACCAAGATTGCAATGGGCATGTCGGTTGTAACCTTGTAGCGTCGCCAATTCATAGAGGTTATAACTTTAACGGAGACGTCGCTTGCTTCATCATAGAGCAATGGGATTCTATTGGCAAAACGATAAATTAGGAAGTTTCCTTTTTTGGGGACTTCTCCTCCGTAGGCAATGCCGACCTCGATTATGAAGGGGTGCCCCGCATAGGTTGCTGGCTTACGCTGATGGACTGCCACAAACTCTGGTTTTAACTCCTTCAGTATCCCAACCCTTAGAAGTTCCTCCCCCAAAGGCGACAAACAACCTGCGTCAGGCGGCAGAAACTCTTTAAACTTCTTAAGCATGTGCATTAGCCTAACGATTTCCTCATGGGAGAGTCTCTTCGGATTTTTAGACGGGCTTATGTTGCTGAATTCCAGAAACTTTTGTGCGGTGATTTCTCCAACTCTGTGGAAGTGATTTCTCAAAAACTCAAGCATGTTACTGTAAGGTGTTATCTGTATAAGCCGTTGGAGAAGCTCCACATCCACACCATAAGGGTGCGGCAAGGTTTGTTTTGGCGGTTCGGGCATTTCCTTCGTAACTCTGGTGAATTTATAGAGTCTACCTTTCGGGTCAACAAGGGTCAAGTTCGCGTAAGGGTTCACCAAAGCTGTCTGTTTGAAATAATCTAGAATTTTGGGCATCGCCCTCAAGTAGTCGCCTTCCAGACAGAACTCGACCATTGTTCCCCGCCACTGCTCCTTGTTTATGAGAACTTTTCTGTCGAGTATAATTGGACGGTTTCTTTGAATGTCAATCATAAGTTTATACATGTAGATTTTCGCAATGCCCGTGCTTGAAATAATGCAGGCTGGCTGGTGAGTCGTGATTTGTCCATATAAAATCGCCATTTTTCCGCCTAACCCGAAGGTTCCCCTCTGCTGTTTCAACTTGTATTTCGAGCCAAAGAGCACCTGTCCAAAGGCTGATGGTATATGCCTCGGCGGGACTCCTATGCCGTTGTCTTCAACTCTTAACCTATAAATCTGGGTTTCTTTGCTGGCTTCCGCCTCGTATGAAAGCCTAACGTAAACGTCTGGCGGTATTTTTAGGCTTTCAGCGGCATCCAACGAGTTTTCAACAAGTTCCCTTATTGCTGCAAAAATGGCTCTAGACGGATTTGTGAAGCCAGCAATGTCACGATTACGGTAAAAGAAATCTGAAGCACTTATCTCTTCAAATGTTACTTGAGCCACTTTAAGCTTCACCAGCGCTTCTCTAACGGTAACTTCTGTTACGATATGCTCTGTTCATCTTTATTTAATTTAACTGCATTTTTAGGCGAAAATTATTCATTTTCTAAAAGGAAACGGCAGCAATTCCTCAAGAGTCTTTACTTTGACGATTTCAAACAAGATTCTGCCATCTTCAACTTTTGCCATAACAATTTTAATTTTGGGGTTCTTCGCGAAATCGTAAATGTATTGTAGGCATGCTCCGCATGGTCTGGACTCGCTGTGGCTGTCTGTATCCGTGACTATGGCTATCTCCTCGATTTTCCGATTGCCATGCAAAACAGCATGATTAATCGCACACCTCTCAGCGCAAATGCCGAGTCCAGAGACCCAACTTTCAACATTACAACCCTCATAAACTTGTCCGTCCTCTGCAAGCACTGCGGCGCCAACCCTAAAACCCCAAAGCACATAAGCATTATCCATAGCCTTCAAGGCGGCTTCCAACAGCTTCTTTTCGCTTTCCTCAATCTTAACCATAAGTATTGCCTGCTGCCTCATTTTTGTAGGGAACGTGTATAGTAGTATTCCCCGATTTGCTTTTGAAACTTGTCAAGCTTTGAGCCTTCCTTGTTAACCCTGGGTCTTTTTGTGGTAGGGTCTCTTCGAAAAGTGACTTCCATCTCTTTCAGAAACATGTTCATTCCATCCCTCAGGCTTGTCGGCGAGTTCGCTGTGCCCCTTACTCCGGGTTCTCCCGTGAAAACCATTAGGCGGTCGGCGACAAAGTCTTGGGCAACCACGTCGTGTTCAACAACAAAGGCTGTCACGTTATGGGTTTCAACAATCCTTCGAATAGCCCGAGCCATATTCAATCGTTCTTCAACGTCTAAGTAGGCGCTCGGTTCGTCAAGCAGGTAAAGCTCCGCTCTTTGGGATAAGCAGGCTGCGATGGCGACTTTTTGTAGCTCACCACCGCTGAGTTCAGCCACGTTTCTGTCTAGAAGTAAATTTAGCCTTAAGGGTTGAAGGATTTCAGTTTTGTACCAGCTTGAAGAAAAATTCTCTTTGGCAACACCCATCAGAAGCTCTTGAACCGTGCCTTCGTATTCCGCCGAAATGTACTGGGGCTTATAGCTTACTTTCAATTCACCCAACTTTTTCTCGTCATCAGCCTCTTCGATTCCAGCTAAAATCTTCACAAAAGTTGTCTTGCCTATGCCGTTAGGTCCGAGAATTCCGATGATTTCTCCTCTTTCAATTTCTCCGGGATGGGCAAAAAGTTTGAAACCTGCATAGGTTTTTTCTACTTGCTCCCATTTCAGCAGCATTTCGCCGGCCCCAAAGCTTACTGTGGGTGATTTTTCATGGAATATTACTTCTTCCTTTCTAAATCGAACGTTTTCGTCTGGGATATAACCTTGCAGGTAGATGTTTATGCCAGTTCTAACGCCGTGAACGTTGGAGACTATGCCGTAAACGCTTGGTTCTCCGTAAAAAACGCAAATTTGGTCAGACAAGTAATCTATTATTGCTAGATCATGTTCGGCTACAATTATAGTCTTTCCATCGCTTTTTAGGCTTCTTATCGCTTTGGCCACCTCAAGCCTCTGCTTTACGTCCAAATAGCTCGATGGTTCGTCGAAAAGATATATGTCTGCTTCGCGGCATGTTACGGCGGCTACCGCCACGCGCTGCAATTCGCCTCCGCTTAAAACTTCAAGCGATCGGTTCCAAAGCTGTTTGAGTTCAAGTTGTTCCGCCATTTTATCCAGCTTTTTACTTTCATCCACCTTTTCCAACAGTTCTCCAACGCTTCCAGAAACAACCTTGGGAATTTTGTCCACGTACTGCGGTTTGTGGGCGACCCTAAGTTTCCCCTCAGCCATCTTTTGGAAGTAGTCTTGAAGCGTTGAGCCTCTGAAATGCCTGACTATATCGCTCCAGTCAGGCGGTTCTTCGTGGTTCCCAAGGTTTAACTTGATTTCGCCAGAAAGTATTTTGAGGGTTGTTGTTTTGCCTATTCCATTTTGTCCGAGTAGGCCTAAAACCACTCCAGGAGAGGGTGTTGGAAGCCTATATAGTTTGAAGGTGTTTTCTCCAAAACGGTGGCTACGTTCTTTCTCTAACTCATCTGGTAGGTTAACTATTGAAATTGCTGTAAATGGGCACTTCTTTATGCATATCCCGCATCCGGTGCAGAGGGATTCCACGATTACGGGTTTATCGTTTTCAAATCGTATGGCTTCTATGCGGCTTCTCACTATAGGGCAAAAACGATGACACAGCCTACCGCAACGTTTTGGTTTGCACCTATCGGCATCCAATACGGCGACTCTTGTCATGATGAGCTCGAGAGTGAATGGAAACGACTAGTGGGTTATAAATATGTACCTTAAAAACCAAGTAAAACATTGTTCGAAGTTTTAGGTAGAGAAAAATCGCAAAATGCTTATTGCCCACTCAAATCCTTACCACTCTTCTTCTTCCCACTCTTCCTCTTCTTCCCATTCTTCTTCCTCCCACTCCTCTTCCTCAGGCATGTTTTTCACCTCCATTCGTTTTTTGCATAGTGAAGCAATCTGGCGATGCTTTAAGCATTTTTGTTCGTCAACTGTCGAGAACAAAAATAGAAGTGCATATTCGTCAACGTTTTCTAGAGAATTTCCTTCACCATTTTTGCCGTTAAAGAAGCCACGGGCTCAGGTTTTGTTGGCGTAACATAAGCCCAGCATAAGTTTGGCGAATTATGCGCTGCACCAATTCTTCCATTAGTGTCAACAGCAATTAACCCCACATGATTGTACGTTGCTGATATCTTCCTGTTAACAAGTCTTATTGCTGTTTCAACAGCCTCTTGCGCTGTTTTGCCATTCTCGATGTAACTGCAAACCGTCTTCGCCAAAACAAGCCTTATCACTATCTCACCCACACCAGTGGCTGAGCACGCCCCCACCTGATTGTCCGCATATGTACCACATCCAATCGACGGTGAATCTCCAATTCTGCCGGGAAGTTTTAATGGGAAACCTCCAGTAGAGGTTGCGGCCGCCACATTTCCATCCTTATCTAAGGCAACCGCACCCACGGTTTCAAGTTCAAACAATTCAGGATAGGTCTTAACCAAGCCATGCAGCCTTGGCAGCTCAAATTTTCCTTCAAGTAAGGCTTTCCTTTGCTGCTCGTAATACCTTAGCCTAAGCTCCGTTATCGGGCTCCTTCTTTCGAGATTAAAGATTCTAGCCAGCTTTTCTGCCCCTTCGCCTACCACAAAAACGTGGTCTGTTTTTTCCATGACTATCCTTGCCAGACGAACGGGATTCTTGATATCCTTTAAGAGTCCAGCAGCGCCAGCCTGCAATGTTTTTCCATCCATAATCGATGCTTCCATTTCGACACCTTTTTCTATGTTCAAACTTGAGCCGTAGCCAGCGTTAAACGCACCCTCATCCTCCATAACAGCCACGGCTTCCATTACGCCGTCGACAGCGCTTCCTCCATTCTTCAAAATGTCAAAACCCGTCTTTGCTGCCTTTTTAACTCCCTCTAAGCCAGGTTGGCTACGCTCAGGCTGCCAAGTTCCAGCGCCACCATGAACTGCAATCACCGGTTTCCCCTCGTTCATCAATGGTTTATCACCCTTATTAGATTAGATTAGTGAGCTTGTGCAACACGAATTTAAGCTTAATGTTTTAGAACCATCAAAACGGATAAATCTTTGTAACGAAATATTAATTGTGGGATGATGTGAGGCGACGGCTAAGAGCCACAAGCTGTGAAAAAGCCACTAAGCTGAACTGACCCTTTTTCGTGATTTTTATCGTTACGCTTATATTTGAAGGGTTTAATCGTGGATTAGGAGTCGTTATGGAAAAATACAATTTGTATGGAATTATGCTACTGGCAGTGCTTTCGACTGCTTTGTTTTCTTCAATGTTTCCAAGCGCCATGTCCACGCTGACTCAAGTTGACACTGTCAAGACAATGGGAATTGATGGACCATTTTCTGAAGGCACAGATGCAACAACCTCCTACAGCTTCCAGCTAGAAGGCTTTTCTAAAGGCAACTCTGGCAATTACATAGTGTTAAGCTTCAAAGACCTCGACGGCAGGATAAGTGTTCCAGGATATCCGGCATTGCCTTATGACGTGCAAGTCGTTGAAGCGCCTGGTCAGTGTGTCATAGAAGAAATCAGTGTTAGTAGTTCATCTCTGTCATATAAGATTGAGTCCCTTACAAAGAAGGTGTTGCCAGCTCCGAAGCCGCTGTTCTACTTTCCCATAGAAGGGCAGACACTCGTCTATGAGGAGAACGAGGATGTCTATGCTAGAAGCAAGTATTTTCCGGGCCGTCTCGTCGAATACACCGTGGGTTATGGTTCCGGCGGAAAAACAATAATAACCATGCATTTATATCCATTGCAGTATAATCCTATAACTTCTACCTTAGCGATCTTTGACAGCTTTAAAGTTCTGGTGAAATACCATGTTGAACAGTATTCAGATCCCTCGGAAAAAATGGTTATAATCACCACTTCAGCGTCAAGCGAAGCTGTTTGGCCGCTGGCAGAATTTTACAACCGCACTATAGGATTGTCCACAGAAGTAAAAACTACAGATTGGATTTACAGTAGCTATCCAGCCGCAGAAAATATCACAGAATATTCAGGCTTTTATTCGCCTGTTCAACTAAACCCCTATTACTATACACTTGCAGACAAGTATGATTGGATTTTAGCGTTAAAGATAATCTCTTACCTAAACGATACAAAACCAACGCATGTCCTTCTCGTAGGCAACAGCGTCGAAGTCCCACCAAGCTTCTATTACCAATCCTCATTCATGTCCCAGTTGAGCGAGTTTGAGGGTTGGATTCCAACAGACTACTTCTACGGAAGCGCAGACTATGATTTAATTCCTGAACGTTCCGTGGGCCGCATTCCATTCAGCGACAATGCAACTGTACAGAAGGTCGTTGACAAAATCCTTTCATGGTATAGTGCAACTTGGCCAAGCCACCCAGATTGGATGAGAAATCTCGTTATGGCTGGTGGCTATCCCTTCCTCTTGACCTACATGTTCGGTGAATCGGCACTGTCAACTGTCACTCGGCAAGGATATACGCAGATGTTTAACACTACGTTATTGATGCGAACTGACGGAAACTATCATCGAGACGGCGTACAAAGCATTTTAAGAAACGGTGAGGCTGGATGGCTTCTTTTATTGTGCCACGGTTCGGGAACTGAGCTTGGGGACTATTTGTTTGCTGATGGCGGATTGTATGCTGAAACATTGGCAGGGGCTAGTGAACTGCTTGAGTATCCATCGAATCCCAATTTACCAGTCGTTACAAGCGTCGCTTGTTTAAATGGAGCGTGGGACGAAGGTTTGTTGCCTCCAGAATTCGTCCCTCCAAGCTTCGGCGAGTCTCTGTTAATGTCTAACGCATCCGGTATGGCCTATATCGGTTCAGCGAGATCAGCATTTGAGATAGGTGTGTACTTTTCGTTGGATGAAGGGCTTTTAGATGCTGAATTTTACGGAGTCACGTTAATGCACACCATGCTTTTGAAGGCATACAACAGTTTCATGGGCGCACGGGCAAATGTGAGTCTAGGTGAGGTTTTCGCCGAAGGTGTAAAAGACTATGTTAACACAATCATTCCCCTATTTGGCCAAGAAGCGATGGACCTTGTGTACGCTAACATCTTTATGCTAAACTTGATGGGGGATCCGGGGCTAAAACTTCCAGTCTATGATAGTCCATTCTCGGGTGAACAGATAAGTGATGCGAACGCTTTAGACCCAGACTCTATGATTTCCTCAACCTACATTACACAACTGGGAGGACTAACAAACGGGACAATACCCCTCTATAGACCTCTAAGGAATGCAACAATCCGGGTTATTGGAACAGGTGAGAACGTAGACGCAAAAATCGTTCAAACATATTTTTCAGGACCGTATCTATACGGATATAAAACGGCTGCAGTTGCTCAAGAGTCCCTTGTTTTCGGTGAAGCAAATGTGACAATAACCACCAACAAGACCTTAAGTGGTTTGCTGTTGTTCAAAGTGAAAGTGAAGGGTGTCGAAGCTAGATTTTACATCACATCTGCGGGACTTACCGCCCAACCTGCTGAAGTAGCCCCCAGCTCCACGATTAATGTTGAAGGCTTTGGGCTGAACCTCATACCAGCAGATCAAGCTGTTTTAACGATTGGAGGATGGGCTGTTACTTCCATATTTACACCCTTCGATGGATTTGTAGAATGGAGTTTTGCGGCGCCGTTCTTTGATCCAGGCATCTACACAGTTAGCGTTTCCTTTAGTAGTTATCTACCGCCGCCACCAGAGCTATCAGCACTATTCCGAACTAATGTGACGATTCTTTCATTTTTAGAGAGACCAGGCTTAGAAGTTAGAGTTACTGGCGGGACTCAGTACGAACCCGATGACACAGTCGTTGTAAGAATCGCTACAGTATTAAACGGTGAACTTACCGACGCCAACCTAACAGTAAATCTAATTAAGCCTGCTCAAGTTGTTCCGTTAACCCATCAACGGGTTGCAGAAGGAGAGTATAAACTGGAATTCCCAGCACCCTCAACACCTGCCACCTACTTCGTATCGGTGAAAGCTGAAATTTTCTATACGCTCCCAGCTTTCAACGCAACAGCTTACAACATTCACGCCTTCACAGTGACCCTTTCACTTGAAGAGTTAAAGGCCCTAATCCAAGCTGGAAATAACGAGCTTAACGCAAGCCTCATGCAACTCTCCGACAGAGTCGTGGAAATTCGAACAGTGCTTGGCACGATTGAAGGATACATCGAGGGCATCAATGGCACAACAGCTGTCCTCGTTTCTGAAGTTGGAAACATAGCCTTAACACTCAGCGAGATTCAACAATTAATGAATGACGCAAAAGGCGAAGTGATCGCCGAAATCAACACCCAGTTTGGTTCGCTTAACTTCACACTTGACCAACTTAACGGGAAAATAGTGCAGGTTTCAGATAGAACGGTGGAGATACGGAGCGTCCTAGGCGTAATTGAAGGAAACGTTACGAACATCAACAATGGAATAGCGACCATACAAACCGCTGTCGGCGAGATTCAAGTAGGAACAAACATCATCACGCAACAGCAACTCCCGTCCACGTTTGCCGCTGTCATAGTTGTGATAGTGATGGTTGCAGTACTAATAACGGTAATCGTTAAAAAATTCAAGCCGTCACGCTAAATTTCCTCTTTTCTTTTTTGTTAAAGGGTTAAATCCTAAGGCAGACAAAAACAATTATTGATATTTAAGGGTGAAGGGAGGCGCTTTCATGCTCAGGGATTTTAACCTTTTAGCCACAACCTCGCGGGGAAATGAGGGTAATGCCTGCTCCGAGTTATGGTATCTGCTTGGAGAAATAGGCGATTCAGCACCGACCGTTGATAAGACCGGCGTTGCTGGTTTAATCGCCGCAAAAACAGCCTTTGACCCCTTTGATGTCATAGAGAAGCTTCGCAAAATCTTGCGCGAACGTCCCTACGAGTTTCGCTACACGCTTAGAATAATTCCGATCGAAAAGGTTGTCCGCACAGACCTAGGCGAAATTCAACGTGCAACTATAGAGCTAAGCTCGAAAATAGAAAAAAGCGAAACTTTCCGCGTTACTGTGGAGAAACGTTTTACGGAAACTCCCACGCGGGACATAATTGAAGCCGCTGCAGCGAATATTGAAAGGAAAGTTGACTTAAACAAACCAGACAAGATTCTGTTAATTGAGGTTGTTGGCGGGTTAACTGGAGTCTCAGTGATAAAACCGGACGAAATTTTAGCCGTTATAAAGGAAAAAGTTTTGTAAACTAACGCTGAGTCGCCAGCAGTGCCATTCGTTCAAGTAGCAGATCGGTTAAGGCTTTTTCTAACCCATCCTTTTTCATAATGGTTTTGAGTTCTAAATCTGAAATCCCAAAGGTCCTTTGGATAATTCTCGCCTTTTCTTCCGATAACTCAAGGACCGTATCGTCATGTCTCGCGTTGACGTATTTTGAAACCATTTGTAGAGCTGATTTTACGATTTCGGGTTTTTCCCCCATTATCAGCATCGCTATCTTTGACACATCGGGCTTGACTCCAAGAATTTCCACAGCCCTTCGAATTTGATGTTGTGCGGAAGCGTAAATCATGATTTCCATCGCTAAGCTTTTTGAAATGTTTTCATTGTTCTTGAACGCTGTCAACGCGTTCAAAGCTGCAAAGTACAGATGCTGCCAAGTAGCCACAAGTTGCGCGTCGAAAAATTGAATTTCTACGTTTGACCGTTTTTCCACGTGAATTGTCTCAAAAAATTCTTTAATGTCCTTGATTCTGGCATTCCTAAAACCAGTTATTGCTATGCACTTTCCATATTCTCTGATGTACTTTAGCAATTTCCTTCCCCAAGGATTTCCTTCAAAAATTTTTTAACAAGTTCTGCCGGTATCCCAGCCTTCACGAGCTTCGCCGCTTCGTCTTCTATGGATTTCTCTTTTTCTCTGCATTTCTTAACGATTTTTCGGACAGTTTCCTTTATTTCCCATGGAAAAACTACCCAGCAACTTGTTTCCCTTTCATAGTAATCTGGTATAACGATGCTCCAGGGCTTGTAATAGATAGTTGCTATTTTAACTTCTTCAGCGCCTTGTTCAATGACGTGTTCCTTCACAAGTTTTAAACTTTTACCAGTATCGGCAACCTCATCTACAACAAGCACTTTTTTGCCAGCGACGGCCATGGAAACTGGCTGCGTCAAGACGGGCTCACCCTTTGTTTCAGCTACGCCTAGGTAGAATTCAGCCTTAACATTGGCAAGGTTGGGGTTATCCAACAAGTCTGATAAGACTCTGGCTGGTGGCCAACCCCCACGCGAAACACCGACAATTATGTCAGGCTTAAACTTGTCTTTGCTAATTTTTTCGGCTAAATTTAGTAGCATTTTGTATATTAAGTTCCAACATGGAACCTCAAATTCAGTATCCAAATTTTAGTCTTCCCCTACATACACTGTTCTTTTTGTTTTTGAGTTTTTGATTGAGAGAGAATATTTCAGAAATAAAAAAATTTGGGATAAAAATGGGTGGTTTATGCTGGTGCTGATGCTTTTGGTTTTCTCCAAGCATATACTATTGCTGCAACGCCGAAGAACATAAAGCCTAAGCCGAAGATTGCAAGTGCCACGGAGTTAATGACAATGGCTGTTGCCAGCGCATTTGCCTCCATCAATTTTGCTGTGACGTTTGCGTTTATTGCATTTATTTCCGCTTGCAACCGTTGTAAGTCAGCTTTCTCCTCGTCCAACCTAGTTTGATCGTATTCTGATTCTATACCTATATAAACAGTCCATGATTGCTCTAGCAAGTCTACTGCTGTTTGGTAGTGTTGCAATGAGCTGTTAAACTCGCCTTGATTATAATAGTAAAGGGCTATGTTTGCCTCTGCCTCTGCTTGGATGAAGAGACCATAAGATTCGGCATAGTCATCCACTAAGGCGCTTACGTTGCTTTTTAGAAAGGCATATTCTCCCAAAGCTTGTGCGGCATCGTATTGTTTCTGGGTTAAAACTGCAAATCTTGTGCCGGTGTAAAGCCATGTGTCCTTCACAGTTACTGGTATGCCTCCACTTATGGTTGTGTACTCAAAGTCTATGTAGATTTTGTATGCGTGGGTGAACAAGTTTGAAGCTACTTGGGTTGATTCCACTGTGCTGTTGATTGTGAAAAGGTGTTCATTGTCGAAATAGATCGTGACGTTTGTTGTTGTGTTGTAGAATTTGTTCCAGTCAAACCAGACTGCTATGTTGTAGACTCTCACATCTACGGGGACCGTATTTGGTGCTGTAGAGTTGTATTCGTTATTTCTAACCCAAATGTTCAGCGTCCAAGTTGTGTTCTCAATGTAGGCTACTGAGACCTCTCCTAGAAATGGGTCAGCGTTATCTCCAGTTTTATTTTTCCATGCAGGTTTTATCCATGTTACGTTGGTTATGTCTGCGTGTGCTAGTGCAACAAAAGATATGCATATTATTAGCAGTGAAATGAGAGTCGCGTACAATTTTTTCATCAAATCACCTTGAAACAATAGGTCTCTTATCATTAGCGATATATAATTTTCGGAACCCATCATTGGCAGCCTTGGTGATAGAGGAGAAAATGTTTTCATTCTGCGAAATACACTTATCCCCTCTACATCTTTGTAATGTTTGGGCTTAGAGGGTTTCAAATGGTTTGCGTAATAGAATGTGTGCCTAACTTTAGCACCTCTGACCCGAAGGTTGTTGAGTCAATAATCGGCGAGATTAAAAACACTCCAAAGGCTTTTCTTTTGGACTACACTTTCGATGATTATTATAATAGGCTTGTGGTTTCTTTTGTCGGCGACAAGAAAGCGGTGCTTGACGCTGCTTTAAATTCAGCTTTCAAGGCCGTAGAAATCATTGACATGAGGAGGCATAAGGGTCAGCATCCGCGCATAGGGGCTGTTGACGTTGTTCCGTTCATACCGATAAAAAATGTTAGGATGGAGGACTGCATCGAACTTGCAAGGAAGTTTGGAGAAACCTTTGCTGAGAAGTGCGGTGTGCCGGTTTATCTTTATGGCGAGGCTGCAGCAAAGCCCGAGCGCGAGGATTTGGATTGGATTCGTGAAGGCGAGTATGAAAGGTTGGCTGAGATGATTGTTAAGCCTGAGCGTAAACCAGATTTCGGCCCAACCAAGCCTCATCCAACAGCGGGTGCAACAGCAACTGGAGCGCGGAAGGTTATGACTGGCTTCAACGTAAATCTTGGTACTGCTGACTTGAAGGTTGCCAAGAAGATTGCTAAGGCTTTGCACGCGCAGAAGGGGGGCTTTTCGAGTGTCAAGGCTATGGCTGCGTCTATTCCGGGTAAGAACATTACGCAGATAGGCATGAGCATAAGCGATTTTGAGAAGACGCCGCTTTACCGTGTTTTTGAAATGATTAAGGTCGAATGTGCCCGGTATAACGTGCAAATAGTAGGCTCAGAATTCTGCGGCATGGCTCCGTTAAAAAGTCTAATTGACATAGCCACATACTATCTGAAAATCGACAACCTAACCGCGGACCGGGTGCTGGAGATAGCAATACAAAACGCTATGGAGAAATGCGGTGCCTTTGAGTAAGCAAACTAAGACCACGTCGAGGGCGAGAGAAAAGGTGGATCTGCTTATCGTAAACGCTGAAGAACTAATCACACTCGTCACAGGCGTTGAGAAGCCACGCTCTGGGAAACAGATGCGAGAGCTTGGCATAATACGCAGCGGAAGTTTAGCGGTTAAAGATGGGAGAATAGCCGCTGTTGGAAGAGCTTCTGAAATCACCAAGGTCTTCAAGGCTGAGACGGTGATAAGTGCAAACGGAAAAATTGTTTCACCAGGTTTTGTCGACCCACATACGCATCTTGTTTTCGCTGGTTCACGGGAAGAGGAGTTTCAGATGAGAGTTGAAGGCGCATATTACATGGAGATCCTCGCTGCAGGCGGCGGCATACTGAAAACTGTCAAGGAAACAAGAAGAGCAAGCGCTGAGAAACTTGTGGATCGCGGTCTGCAAAACCTCGACGTTATGTTGGAACACGGGACCACCACGGTGGAAGCCAAGAGTGGTTATGGTCTATCAACTAAGGACGAGTTGAAAATCTTGGAAGTGATGAAGCGCATGGATCAGTTGCATGCTGTTGACGTCGTTCCAACTTTTTTGGGAGCTCACGCCTTCCCTCCCGAATACAAGAACAACCCAACTGATTATGTTGATTTGATAATTGGAGAAATGATTCCCAGGGTGGCTGAGAAGAAACTTGCGGAGTTTTGTGATGTTTTCTGTGAGAAGGGCGTCTTCAATCTGGAACAGAGTAGGCGTATCTTGATGGCGGGTAAGAATCATGGCTTAAAGTCTAAGGTTCACGCTGACGAGATGAGCATGTTGGGCGGTGCAGAACTTGCAGCAGACATGAGAGCCGTTTCTGCTGATCACTTGCTGTTTTCTTCCGATGAAGGAATCAAAGCCATGGCTGAGGAGGGCGTAATTGCTGTTTTGCTTCCTGCCGCTGCCTTCAGCTTAATGAATGAGCGGTATGCTGATGCTAGAAAAATGATTGATTTCGGTGTTCCTGTAGCATTGGGTACCGACTTCAACCCCAGCTGTTGGGTGGAAAGTATGCAGTTAGTCATTGCCTTTGCTTGTCATTTTATGAGGTTAACTTCGGCTGAAGCCTTAACAGCGGCGACAATTAACGCTGCTCACGCCGTTGGCAGAGCGCAAGATGTCGGCAGTTTAGAAGCGGGAAAAAGGGCTGACATTGTTATTTTCGACGTGCCTAGTCACAAGTTTCTTGGCTATCGCTTTGGCGTGAACCTCGTGGACAAGGTTATCAAAAATGGAAGAGTGGTTGTTGATAGAGAAAAACAGGGTGAACCTATGCTTCCGCGCGAAACAGAATGAAAGTTACTCTTTTCTATGCCTTCGGTTTCCTTGCTTTTTCAATGAACGTGTAGATTAACCATATTATTACGCCGTAGATTACTCCGTTGAAAATTGCTGATAGCAGTGTTCTCACAAGGAATCCGCTCCATTCTATGGTTGGGTCTATGCCCATGGCGTCGCTGATCATGTTGCCAAGAGGCATTTCCGCATAAGCTAAGGTTATGACTAAGAAGATTATGAAGGCTGTTATGAACACTATTGCTCCTTTCAATTACTCTCCCTCTCATTGGCTTAGCCAATAAAAAGTTACACCTTATTAAATTTGATGGAATAGGCAAAGAATTATAATACGTTTTTGCATTCTCGTTTATGGTGAAACTGCTTTGCTGAAGATTAGTAAACCTGTTAGAGCTTTAACGGGCCCCGAGTTGCATTGTAAGAATTGGCAGATTGAAGGCGTTCTCCGCATGCTTTTCAACGTTGTTGACCCTGAAGTGGCTAAGGACCCTGAAAGGCTTATTGTTTATGGCGGAACTGGACGTGCTGCGCGAAACTGGGATTGCTTCGAACGCATTGTTGAGACTTTAACAGAGCTTGAGCCCGACGAAACCGTGCTTATCCAGAGCGGCAAGCCCGTGGCTGTTTTCAAAACTCATGAGTGGGCGCCGAGAGCCTTAATCGTCAACGCCATGCTTGTGCCAAAATGGGCTACTTGGGACTATTTCTATGAGTTGGAGCAGAAGGGCCTGATCATGTTTGGACAGATGACTGCTGGTTCGTGGGCTTACATTGGCACACAAGGAATATTGCAAGGCACCTATGAGACTTTGGCTGCTGTAGCTAAGGAACATTTTGGCGGTTCTTTGCGTGGAAAGCTCGTTTTAACTGCTGGTTTGGGCGAGATGGGCGGCGCTCAGCCTTTGGCTGTTACCATGAATGGTGGTGTTGCGTTGGTTGTGGAGATTGACAGGCGTGCGATTGAGAGACGGCTGAAGCATGGTTACTTAGAGACTTGGACCGACGACTTGGATAAGGCTGTTGATATGGCTTTGGAAGCGAAGCGTGAAGGCACACCCAAAGGCATAGGATTGCTGGGAAACGCCGCTGAGGTGCATCCTGAACTCTTGCGAAGGAACATAATTCCAGACGTTTTAACAGACCAGACTTCTGCTCATGATCCTTTGAATGGTTATTATCCCGCTGGCTTTTCTAAGGAGGGTGCTGACGCGCTTAGGGAGAACAATCCTGAGGAGTATGTGCGGCGTGCTGGTGAGAGTATGCGTTTGCAGGTGGAAACTATGGTTAAGATGATGCAGAAGGGCTCTGTAACATTTGAGTATGGTAACAACCTACGTCAGCAAGCCTATGATGCTGGGTTTAAGGAAGCGTTTGCCTATCCAGGTTTTGTCCAACGCTATATCAGACCAATGTTTTGCGAAGGCCGCGGACCTTTCCGTTGGACATCGCTTGTTGGCAGCAAAGAGGACATTTACGCTTTGGATGATGTTATTTTGAAGGAGTTTGCCTACAACGAGGAGTTGTGCCGCTGGATACAGAAGGCAAAAGAACAAGTGAAGTTTCAGGGTTTGCCAGCACGGGTTTGCTGGCTCGGATTCGGTGAAAGGGCACATTTTGGCAAGATTATGAATGGCATGGTTGCGGATGGAAGGCTTTCTGGGCCAGTGTGGATTGGGCGCGACCACTTGGACGGTGGTAGTGTTGCCTCACCTAATCGCGAAACAGAGGGCATGATGGATGGAAGCGACGCAGTTGCAGACTGGCCTATACTCAATGCTTTGTTGAATGCTGTGGGTGGGGCTACGTGGGTTTCCGTGCATCACGGCGGAGGAGTAGGCATAGGCTACAGCATACACGCTGGCATGTGCTTGGTGGCGGACGGAACAAAAGAAGCGGAAAAACGCATAACAACAGTGTTAACAACAGACCCGGGAACAGCCATAGTTAGGCATGCGGATGCGGGATACGAGAAGGCTCAAAGGATTGTGAAGGAGAAGGGCGTTAAAATGCCGATGCTACGGTAGTGTTCTTTATGAAGCACATAGGTGCATGTGGCATATGCTGCGATGTTTGTGGGCTTCATGAGAAGTTGGGGTGCGTCTGCAGCTCTGGAGTTGAGGGGATAGCTAAGGAGAAGGTGAGAACACGTTGGGGTGGCAGAGGAACGCTTTGCTTGGTTTTGGACTGTGCTGTGAAGCGTGGCATTGCATACTGCATGAGGGACTGCGAAGAGTTTCCGTGTGAGAAGTACTTTGAATGGTGTTTTCCATATGGAAAAGACTACTTGGAAATGCACATTCGCAGAAAAACCCAAGAAAAAAGCAAAAGAAAAAGAAATCAAAACGAATAATAAAGAACATTTTTAAACCTTGAATGGAGAAGTGAGAAGCTAAAAATCATAATTCTTTTGTAGCAACAAATAAACCTCTACAGCCATTCCATAAGTTTTCCTTCAAAAATTTTATGTCTTTAAACCCGGCTAACTCGAACGCTTTAACGTAATCTTCATAATCCACAGCTAACATTCTATGCAGCTCTTTAACGTGTCTAATCTCTCCTTTCTCTCCAACTAAATAATGCATAAAAATCAACCAATTTGACCTCACAATTTTGCTTGCGGCCATCCTAACTAACTTTACTTTCTCGTCTTCATATGTGTCAATTATTATTTTTCCTTTCAGAAAGTCCTTCCTAAAGACCCATGGTTCTATCATCACTAATCCGTCGTCACTCAGGTGCTTATACACGTTTTCAAGTGTTTTCGCTAAGTTATCGAAGTTTTGAACATAACCGATAGAACTGAACAAACAAATTATCACGTCGAACTTTTCTTTTAATCTGAAATTCATCATGTCTGCAACTTTGAATTTGGCATCTGGAACTTTATTTTTCGCGATTTTGATCATAGCTCTGTTTATATCTATCCCTGTGCATTGAAAGTCTAAAGAAAGGTGCTTTAGGTGTTCTCCAGTCCCGCAACCAATGTCAAGTAAAGTTTTTGATGGTAGCTTTTCAAATTGCTTTATGATACCCTTAACAGCCTCAGCTTCCTTTTGATAGTCTTTTCTCTTTAGATAAATCTGATCGTAATACTTTGCATAACTTCTAAAGACATTATCTTTCATGAGTTAATCCTTTGGCTGATTTGTCCTTTAAACCAGTTTTTAACGTCTCACCAACTTATTAACCAATAAAACCACCACCGAAACTATTGCTATCCAGAATAGGCAGTCAACAAACAACTCGAAGTACTGATACTCTTCAGGTAACAACGTCTTAGTAATCCGCCAAACCAGCGGCCACCCATAATACCTGTGCCCAATAACACTAGCTTCAGGCGGATTCTCGACAAGTCCACCAACCAAACCTATGCAAACGCCAACAACCACAGCCAAAACCAAAACACGCCAATCCACTTTAACCGCCAATACTATTCACCTTAACCCTAACTTCATAAACTTAACAACTTAAAACATTTACCCATTCCTGCACTCCTAAAAAATCATGACACTAAACCGTAGCCTTGTTTCAACTTTTAGTACAACCTATATATAAGGGGGCTAGAGATCCACAGCGACTCAGAAGAGATTCAAACCCGCAAAGCACCAAAATCATCACCCCTAACATTTTACGTGCTGGAGAGTGAAATTGAACATAAGCAGATTTTAGACGCAGAAGCGCTTCTGGTGGCTATTTGCCTTGACAATCCTATATCCGGAAGCCTTACGGAGCCTATTCATAACGGCTAAACCAAGCCCTTCAAGGGGTATGCCCTCGGCTATTATAACATCAACGCTCTCTAAATCGAATTCCCTCAAGAGCCTAAACAAGTTCTTCGCAATAACCGCCAAATCGCTTCTACTCCCGAGAGACTTCACAACATCAGCCTTGTAGCCGCCTGCGGTTTCATCCGTAGCAAGGACGCCAACCTTGTTGCCTTTCTGCATGTAGAATTCCGCCAACTCTTTCACTCTGCTTACAACTGCAGAAACTTCTCCTTCCACAAGAATCACGTCCGCATTTGGAGCGTAATGCTTATGCTTCACACCGGGTGAACGCGCTCTCTCAACCGGCACCTCTTTCTCCGCAACCGCAACCGGATGGAGCTCTACCTCCCCAAGAATTTTCTTCAACACTTCATATGGTGTCCCTCCAGGACGGAGAACCTGTGGCGGATAAACAGTCATATCCAAAACAGTGGATTCTACACCAATGTGGGTCGGCCCGGCATCCAAAACAGCGTCTATCCTCCCGTTGAGGTCGTCTAAAACATGCTTCGCGGTTGTTGGACTTGGTTTTCCAGCAAGATTTGCGCTTGGAGCGGCAATGGGACAGTCACTTTCCCTAAGCAGAGCTAAAGCAACATTGTGTCTGGGCATTCTAATCGCTATGGTATCTAAACCAGCAACTGTTACGTCTGGCACAACTTCTGAACGCTTAAAAATCAATGTTAACGGTCCAGGCCAAAACTCTCTCGTTAACATTTCAGCTTTGGACGGAACTTCTTTGGCTAATCTATAAACGTCTTTCACATCTCCAACATGCACTATTGGCGGGTTATCAAGTGGCCGCTTTTTTGCCTCAAAAAGAGCCAAAACAGCCATTGGATTCAGTGCATCCGCTCCTAAGCCATAGACGGTTTCTGTTGGAAAAGCCACCAGACCGCCTTTCTTGATGAAGTTGGCTGCTGTCCGAATCTTTTCTATTTCCGGCTCTTGCGAATTGACTTTTAACACTAGTGTCTTCTTCAACGATACCGAATTCCTTTACCATCTCATTAGAGTCAGACCTAGACATTTAAGCTTCTTTGAAAAGAAAACACGAGAGAAAAACCACGGTTTGTTAAACAACGTAGTAGTCGATGACTTTTTTTATGCTTTTTGGTGTAGCCTGCTTCCTGGCGAGTTGTTTCAGTATCTTTATCATTTGAGGCTGAAAACGAGCTATGTCAGTCATGGACACCAAACCCACAAGGCGTTTACCGTCAACCACCGGCAACTTCTTAATCTTCATCTGAAACATCAATCTCACAGCCTCTTCCAAATCCATGCCAGGTTCAACAACAACCAATGGACTGGACATAACATCCTTCACCTTAGTTTTGGTTGCATCTTTAGCTTCTGCAACCACCCTCTTTAAGAGGTCCCTTTCAGTTATTATTCCCATGGCTTTCCCCTTCCTAACGGCAATCAAGCAGCCTATCTCAAACTTGTTCATGACTTCGGCTGCCTCTCTAACCATTGCGTTTTCGTCTATGGTTACCACTTCCTTCACCATGACATCCTCTACTCTCAACGACACGCCGCTTTCGTCCTTTTTCTCACTTGGCAACAAAACCACCGACTTCTCTATCTTTTAAAGCCTCATATATAAATTAGCGTGCAGAAATCCCCTTCCTTACAACCCAGCCATCCTACGAACGAGCGTTTCAACGCGTTTGCTAACGGGAATTTTTGCGCGTTCAAACCTTTCCTTAGGCTTAGTGAATGGTCTGGTTGCGTCAAAACCCATCTTAGTTGTCAAACCTGTCTCCTGATCGGCAGAAGAATCCAACGTCGAGCCACGCACATTACTTATGACAATGAGGTCTTCGCTGGCTTGAAAACGTGTTGCAATAGCCCATTCCACATCAGAAACATTAAACACGTCGATGTCAGAATCAACGACCACAGCATGTTTCAAGCTTGGATGCGCCGCAAAAGCAGCCAACAAAGCATTTTTCCCGTCGCCATCAAGCTGTTTTTCAATAGATATTATGGCGTGGAGCCATCCACTTCCACCAACCGAAAGGTTAACAGCATAAAGTTTCGGCACAACCTTTGAAACAGCCTCCCAAATCAAGACCTCATGCGGCAACCCCATCAAAAGCCTGTGCTCAGCTCCAGAAGGCAAAAGCGCCTGATAGACACAGTTTTTCCGGTGCATAACACCCACAACTTCTACAACAGGCTGTGTTCTTTGAACGTCATAAGTTCCAGTTATATCCACAAAGGGTCCTTCAGCAACTTCTTTTCTTGCAGAGATTTTGCCTTCTAAGACTAATTCTGCATCTGCAGGAGCGTAGGCATTTACATGCTCGCATTCAACTAAGCGAAGGTCGCCGTCCATCAAAGCATTCGCCACCTCGAATTCATTAACACCGAAAGGAACAGGCGAAGAAGCCGCCACTATAATTGCTGGATGAACACCGATAGAAATTGATACTTCCAAGTCTTTGCCAGATTCCTTTGCCATATGCCACAATTTGAAAAGATGCCGCGGAACCAGACGAATTGCCAAATGCTTCTTGTCCAAGACTTGAAGGCGATGCACCGAAACGTTCTCAACATTTCCATCGATGCTTCTTGCATATACAACTGCCGAAGTTATGTATGGACCAGCATCCCCTTCAAAATGAGTTAGGACCGGAATCTTAGACAAGTCATTTTCAGCGATTTCCTTTACTGCACCATCCCCAACAACTTTTTGCTTTCTTGGTGAACGCCAAGCCTCCGTCAACCTCTGGTAAAGTCCATCATAGTCAACGTTAAGTGCTGAACAAATTCTCTTCCGTGTTCCGCAAACGTTGGCGGCAACCTTCGTTTCATAATCTTTTACATTTTCGAATAAGAGGATTGGGCCCATGTCGTCAAAGCTCTTCATGATGAATGGAATTTCAAACTTTGTGGATACCTCATCTTTTACGTGTAAAACTTCCTTTTCTGTTCCCATCTGTTTAAGAAGTTCTCTAAGACTCATGCCGTTGCTCCCTCTTTCTCTGACTCTGTGTAGACAACCTTTTCAATCAACTTCATGAAGATTGATTGAGCTTGTATCTCGCCGATTTTTTCCAAATAAACAGAAACCAACGCTATCTTTCCCTTTCTCGAAGCCAGGTATTCAGCGAACATGCGGGCTGAAATTGCGTTCTTATCGCCTAAAAGAACGGACGATGAAACCGGCCCAATCAGGTCCTTTGGTTTCGGAACAGCAATCGCCAACGTTCCAAGCTTGTCTTCGTTTTCGCTTAGTAGAATCAAGCACGCGTTCCTTGTCTCCACGTATACTGCTAGAAAATGCATGTTTTGCTCAATTATTTCGTCTTTAACAACCTTTGCACGTTCCATTATTGGGTCTCCATTGCTTATTTATAGCTTCACGCATTCACTATTTATTGTTTTCAAGGGCGATGCAACAAATGGCTGAAAACAACGCGGAGAAAATCCTGCAAATACTCCGAAAAACTTTCATAATGCCAAAATGGACAACCTCAAATAGAGATCCATTTAAAACATTAATTATAACAATAATTTCACAAAATACCGCTAGCAGAAACACGACAAAAGCCTTCGAAAACCTATCGAAGCAATTCGAAATAACACCCGAAGCATTGGCGAACGCCGAAACAAGCCAGATTGAAGAATGCTTGAAAGTGGCTGGCTTATACAGAAACAAAGCCAAAACAATAAAGCAAACCTCAAAAATAATCCTTGAAAAGTTCCACGGCAACATGAAACCAATTTTGTCGCTGCCACTCGAAGCGGCAAGAAAAACGCTTCTTCAGCTTCCAGGCGTTGGACCCAAAACCGCCGATGTTGTCTTGTTTTTTTGTTCAGAAAAATCCACAATTCCAGTGGACACTCACGTCAACCGTGTAGCAAAGCGATTAGGTTTAGCACCTGCAAACGGGGATTATGAAACGGTGCGCAGAGCCCTCCAATCACTTTACGATCCAAAAGACTATTTAGAAGTTCACGTGTTGCTGATCTTGCTTGGTAGAAGGTACTGCAGGGCTAGAAACCCGTTGTGTAGGCAATGCTCAGTGAACATGCTTTGCCAATCAAAGCTGTTGTGAGATTAAGGTGAGCATTGGTCGAACATTGGAGCTACGGTTCTTCAAAAAGTTTTCTAAACGCTTCGAACTCCGATTGATTTTCTTCTGCAAAGGCCGGAATCTCCTTCAGGTTTCTGTCCAGTTTAACTTTTCCTAGAGTAACTATTGAGATTTCTTTCGAAACGGGAGTGAAGATCTTCAGAGTTTTTCTAGCGTAGTCGACTTCCTGTAAAACGCCTATCCCAAGGAATTTTCTCTCGGTGTTATACAAAGCCATGAGTAATCCTTCCTCTTCACCCTTTCGAACCACCACAATCTTCTTCTTCGCGAATTCTTCAACCTTTTTTATGTTGTCCTCGTTAATCCAGCGTCTTCTGCCGATAACCATGCAAATTCTATCTCTTAGCTCCGTAAAGTGCAGTGGTTTCATTCCTAGAAGCTCGTAGATTTTCCTGGCTTGCTTTGTGTTTTCATGTGTTCTGCTTAAGTCAAGCAACTCGTTTTCTTCAATTTTTATCCAGCTTGACGGAAGAGATTGCACTTTTGCATTTCTCAAGTATTTTATGTACCCTAGTTCCCGTAGGCTTCTACGTTTCTCCCTGCTTCTTTGCTTTATGGCTGAAGGAGAATCAACAACAACTTTTCTAAACTTTTCAAGAGCGCCTAAGAGAGGCGTCATTTCGCCTTTTTGTTGAATACAGAAAATTATGTCTGGGTTAAGCTCCCCGATAAGTCGAACCTTATAGTTGACGGCGTCTTCCCCCTCAACCCAGCCGTCAGTGTCTATAACAATAAAATCTGGGTTGCTGCTTAAAATTTCCTTTTTTAGCGAGGTCAAGCCTTCCACTACTTTGTTAATGGCTATGCTTGGTGAAGTGACACCAACGAAGAAGGCATTTTTCGCTTCTAGGTTAAATAAGTCCGTTACCGGCTTCGTTACAAAGGTATAAGCAACTGTGCAAGGTGGTCCTATGTCGGACTGGCCTAAATCTCCATCTAAAATTGCGAC
>Ga0315310_10000527_pt1 | contig 24540 bp, 28 predicted proteins | sample TDP5_MG_FD_203630 | JGI IMG/M metagenome (GOLD analysis project Ga0315310, IMG submission 203630) | Freshwater sediment microbial communities from Lake Towuti, South Sulawesi, Indonesia - TDP5 | ecosystem: Environmental > Aquatic > Freshwater > Lake > Sediment | place: Indonesia: South Sulawesi...
CCAGCAATAGATGTTCAAACTCCTCAACCTCTTTCCATCCCATGCACTATTTGATGGCGATCGGCTCGCCGCAAGATCCGGTAGCTCCCGCGAAGGGGACCGGGATATAGACCCACAGGAACTCGTAGACACCATCCTTGGCCATCTGCTTCATGACAGCGGTATTCAGGTTCTCGATGTTCCAGATCCCGTTGACCGTCTGCATGAGGTTGTGGATGTAGAAGGCACCTTCCCGGTCGGCCGTGGGGATGTTCTCGATCGGCCAGGCATCGATGCCGGTCATGGAGACATCCTTCTTGATGAGGTACTGGGCCAGCTCTAAATTGATGCCTGGGCAGCTGCCGACGAACTTGGGCACATTCTTCCAGTACTTGCCCACCCATCCACTGTTGAAGATGACCGCATCGCCCTTGCCGATGGGGGCGATGCCCGCCTTCTTGATGCAGGCCTCCACATCGGCCACCGTGATCTCCTCGCTATCTCCCATGCAATCGACGCCCTTGAGGCCGATCACATCGATCAAGACACCCCGGGTGACACAGGGGCCCAGTTTCTCCACGCCATTCTTCTTAAAGCCATAGGTGTTCTCGGAGCTATTCAACTGGGCTCCATTGTACCATCGGTCGATGCCATCCGGGCCCCGGATTCCCACATGGGATGGTCCATCAAACTGGGTTCCTACCTGTCCCAGCTCGCCCACGATGAACTCATCGTTCCACACGATCTGGTTGTGTCCCAGCGGGCCACCCACCGGGATACCGGGGATGTGGATCGAGAAGGTGCGGGCCCCGAACTTGGGCATATCATTGGTATAGGGCATGCCCAGGCGGTAGATCTTGCCCGCCTTCACATAGCTGATGGCCCTCATCACATTCGCCGGGGTGATGAGGTTGAAGGATCCCCTCTCATCGTCCGGACCCCACTTGGAGGGCCACCACTTATCCGGCCAATACTTCGCTGCCACGGCTGGTGACAGCGAAATGGCCAAGAAAGCCACTCCAATGGTGAAGATCATTACATAGCGCGACACCTTCATGGCAAACCTCCTTCCGTTTTTGAAAGTGATAAGAACCCACTCCCTCCATATTGGCCTGAGCAAAGTCTGGATCGATCTTGGATACTGTGGCTTTGCATTTCCGACCTTAATGCCGGCCAGATAAAACAGGCTAACTGTAAGGCATACCTCCTCTCAAACCTCCCACCCGATTTCCGGGTGGGAGGTTTGCCAATTCTTGGCAATGTTTAGTTAATCAGAATGGGCTCGATGACGGAAGCCGAGGTGCCCCGCATCTTCACCGGCAGAGCGATATATACGCCCTCATAGACGCCATCGGCAGCCACTCCCTCCAGGTTGAGGAGCTCGTTCATCAGATATCCATTCAGCATCATATATCGATGCACGGGATGGGGGAGATTGGGCATATACTCATAGGAGACGGTGTCCGATCCGGTGATTACCCCGCCGATGGAGTTCATGTACTTCTCCGCCGCCACATTGGGTCCTCCGGCCCCAGGAAGCTTGGCAACCTCTTCCGGCCCTTTGAACCAGTAGTTGATACATCCGGTGCGGATCAGGAAGGCGGTGGGAATCTCCGGTTTCACCGCTATCCCCTGGGCCGCCATGCAGCCCTTGATATCCTCCGGGGTGAGCTCCTTCAGCACAATATCCTCGCCAAAGTATTTGCAGAAGTCGAGGACCACCCCCCGAAGGACCGCCGGGATCATGTCCGCGCCCGACATCCAGTTCATGCCCCACCATTCCTTGATCTGATCGGCGGTCTTGCCACCATAGATGGCGATCTTGCCATCCGGACGGCGCTCCCCAACATGGTTCAGACAATCCATGTGGGTCCCGGAATGGTGCGTCATCTGCACCAAATCATTCTGGTAAGTGGCTGGCTCAATTTCTTTCGTCTCACCATGGTACTTGTAGTTCAGCACCATGAACTTGGGATAGCCGGGCCATACCGGCATATCCGCGCTCCGAACTGTACCCATGTCGTAGACATTCCCCGTCTTGATCAGGCTCTTGAGGTAGGGGGTGAACTTGGGGGCCGGGAGCTTGCCATAGGATTTGGTTACCCAGCTTGCGGCCCAAGTGACGGAGGCAAGAAGCAAGAGCACTATGGAAATACATGCGAGTACCGTTAACCATTTTTGGCTCTTTCACGCATTATTGAGGATGAATCAATTCTAAAAGCGAATTTCTGCCTTCAATGGCGGCAATGGCCATCTCTGCATGGATGATCAACGTGGAGTAGTAGATGGTGGGAGCATTTGTCTCGGTACTTTCCGTGCCCCTTGACTCCATCCTTGCCCACTCCTCTACCCTCGATCTAAGACCGGGTAACGCGTTGGCACTTCCTTCCAGGCGCAAGACGTAGAGTACTATTTCCATCAGCTGCTGTTGTTCTTTCTTATCCAGGATGTTCAAAAGGCGCTCCTCCATTTGAGGATCTTCGAGGGCCTTAAGAAGAAACGGTATTTCTGATTTCCGTACTAGACTTAGTGCGTCGTACTTCTTCCAAATCTTATCCGCCATCTCTTTCCCCGAACCCAACTTGACGAGTGTATGCGAAATGACGAGACGGCAGTAGAATTCATAGGTCCCGTACCCGAAGTTACCAAAAGCTACGCGCTTGGTGACAACGGACACCATATCCTCCAATAGGGGCAGGGAATCCCTGTCCTCCAATTCAAGGATGTATTCCGCCGCTCGCTTGACAAGCATCGGATCTATGCTCGTTCTCATGACCTCCCTAATGTATGGCAGGGCATTCCTTCCGTCTTTCTCATAGGCAGTGTTCAGTTCCTCCATGGGTTGACTAAAACTGTCGGCCGCCCCGAAACCGGGTGCGCAAAAGGGACAGGCCTCGGCAAATCCCCCGGGTCCAAGCCAGGGGAGACCACTTAATAGCAATAGCAGAATTCCAATGAGAACGACCCTCGTCATGACCTAACGCATGTCTCAATCCAGATCTTATGACCAAAGAAGCCGGGATCGGTGGAGGACCGGTCCCGGCTCCTGTCGACAGTATCATCGGGAAGTTGCCTAGTAGACTGCGATTGGATTTCCTGGTGAACCGGTGCAGCCGACGAGCTTGAGCGGCGCCCAGGCAAAGAGGAACTCATACACTCTTTGCTCACCCAACTTCTTTAGATCGAGATTTTCGAAGAGATAGATTCCCCGGCGCACAGTCAGGTTCATGTGGCCGTAAGCCCACGCTTCGATCTGGGATGGAGGCACCTTGGAAAAATCATAGGGTTCGATGCCCCAATTGTCCATGGCGAGCATCGAAATCTTGCGATCCGCCAGATAATCACAGAGCTCCTCTGAAACGCCTGGCTCTCCCGAGTTGAACTCGTTGTTGTCAGCGATTGCTTGGTCCTGTGTTTTCTCTAGGTTGCCACGCCAGAGATCATTCCAGCCGGTGCGGATCAGAACCACGTTCCCCTTTTCCGCGTCTCCAACTCGCTGCCTCTTGAGGCAAGCCTTGTAGTCAGCCACGGAGATGGAATAACCTTTGGGCAGGTTGCCACCTTTCAGCGCAACCATGTCAATCAGAAGGCCGCGGGTGAAGAAAGACCCTACATTCTCCACCCCCATCTCCTTGATCCCGTAGGGGGTTCCCACGTCCTCGAGACGAATTCCGTTGTAATAGTAGTTGCCGTCCTTCCAGCCCCTGTGTTCCAACCCCTTGATTTGGATTATCGGATGCGACAGAGCATCGAATTGGGTGCCAACCTGGCCGATCTGGGCGGTGATCAGTTCGTCCATAAAGGTCTGCCGAAATTTACCAAACCAGGGTAGGTTATGAGTCGGATTGCCACCGCCGGGAATCGTGATCGAAAGGATTCGCCCCGGAAATAGCGGCGTGCGTGCATGGTAGGGCATGCCAAGCTCTATGACCTTACCTTAGCTTGACCAATCTTGCCGCAGCGATCCGCGATTCGGGCGAGATCCAGTTTGTTCCACCGGCCCTATCCTGGGCTCCGTGTTCGCTCGGCCACCAGTTTTCATCTACCGGGTTGTTCTCGGCTCCGGCTAGGGCAGAGCCAGCTGTGAAGCCACACAGAAACACGAAAACGATCGCGCAGGTGGAAATTTTCTTAACCACATTTTTCATGGATCTTCTTCCTCCTCATTCTCCTCTCAGAGAGATTTTCCTCTGGGTCAATGCGCCCAGAACAACATACTGTAGGGAGGTCCTCGAAATCTTCGGAGATCATGTAAAACCCGATGAGTGAATACTACCCATCTCGTTCACCCCCTTCCTGTCCTGACAGGCTGGTACCTACTTGCGTAATTTTTCCTTGAGGGTGTCATTCGGACAGGCCTTTTGCACGAGTTCCATAAGGAAATCGAGTTCAAAGGGCTTGAGAAGATAATCAAAGGCCCCCAGGCTGAAGGCTTGATCCTTCTTTTGCACGTCATCAGAGGCGCTGACTAAGATTACGGGGATCGGTGGATCGATTTCCTTGATTCGCTTCAATAGGTCCATTCCCGGCAGATCCCTCAGATCGACGTCACTGATGATCAGATCGAAGCAATCCTCCTTCAGCCTCTCCAGTGCCTGATTTCCCTCATCGAAGGTCTCCACCTGATGACCAGCCTCTCTGAGAAACCGGGAAATGAAGTCCAGGACCTTGGTGTCGTCATCTATGAGTAGTACTTTTGCCATGTCCACGCGCGGAACAATATCTTGCGTCATCTGATCCGCCTTGAGGATCTCTCAAGATCCAAGGACATATCGAATGCAACCTTCACTGGGGTAATACCATGTCTTTTTGTCCATTGTGATATCAGCGAGTTCCCGCGAATGCTTTTGGAGCCCCCAGGACATGAGAAGGGTACCTCTGATATTCAGTTGGGGTCATCTCCGGGCCCCAGTGCAGATTAGGTGATATGCGCCCCCTGCGTCTCCACATAAACGGCATACAGGGACTGGCTGCCGGTCATGAAGAGCAGGTTGCGCTTGGTCCCGCCGAAGCAGACATTGGAGCAGATCTCCGGCAGTCGGATCAGACCGATGCGGTCTCCGTTGGGGGCAAAGATGTGCACCCCATCGTAGCCATCCCCCACCCAGCCCGCACTGGACCAGATGTTGCCATCGATGTCCGCCCGGATCCCATCGGCCAGGCCGGCCCTCCCCTCGTACTCCATGGAGACGAACTCCCGGCCCTTGCTCAGGCGCTTGCCATCCACGACATCCCAGACCTTGATGTTCTTGGGGGCCTCGGGATAGTGGGAGACGCCGGTATCCGCCACATAGAGCTTCTTGTAGTCGGGGGAGAAGCAGAGGCCGTTGGGCTTGTAGATCTCATCGGTCACCTTCTCCACCTTCTTGGTCTGGGCGTCGATCCGGTAGACGGCCTCCTTCTGGATGGGTTGCACCGAGCCGGTATCGGCCTTGTTGCCCTCATAGTTCCCCAAGCTGCCATAGCCGGGGTCGGTGAACCAGATGGCCCCATCGTTGGGATGGACCACCACATCGTTGGGGGCATTGAATTGCTTGCCCCCGAAGGTGGCCGCCAGCACGGTGATCGTGCCATCATACTCGTAGCGCACCACCCTGCGGTTGCCGTGCTCGCAGGCGATCTGCCGGCCAATGTAGTCGAAGGTGTTGCCGTTGCTGTTTCCGGCCGGGTAGCGGAAGCGGCGGGAGACATGGCCATCCTCCTCCAACCAGCGGAGCTGCTCATTTCTGGGGATGTCGCTCCAGAGCAGATAGCGGCCCACCCCGTTCCAGGCCGGGCCTTCCGCCCAGAGCGTGCCCCTGTATAGCCTCAGGAGGCCTCCCGTCCCCACCTTGTATTTGCCGAACCGGGGATCGAGGACCACCACATCCGGGTCCGGGTAGCGCACGGGTGGCGAGTCGGGCTCGAAATTGCGGGCGAAGGCCTCGGGGGCCATGGCGGTGATGGCGGCCAGGGTGGCGGCGCCCTTCAGGAAGGCTCGCCGAGAGATCAGTCGCTCCTCTTGTGGATCCTTCACTTCTTCCTTTTCCTTCATCGATTGCCCTCCTTTTCCTGGTATTACCCCAGCGGGGTTGCAAGGGACTTTATTGACTATTTTCAGACCCCTCAAACAGGGATCGCAGTATGGCTCGGTGATCTACAATTGCAAAAGGGCGAAGAGGCTTTGAACAACGGAAGACCACGCACCCCCATATTCTTTCCAATTTGTATGCCAAGAACCAAAAAGCCCTGGCAAAGTCAATTCTTGCCAGGGCTTAGCTCGGTGCCTGCTGGAACCAGCAATGGCTACGGATTCATCTTCCGGGCAGAAATAGTAATTTAGTTACGCAAATTGTAATCTTGACTTTTTCACAACAGGCTAAGGGAAATTCTTGCAACAGGCTTAGGGGAAGTGCAAGCATCCTGCATCCTCATTTGTCTCAGCTTTCCTTTTCTTGAGCTCGCTCTTTATCCAGGTCGTATTTTCCAAGATAATAGCTGAAGGCTCGGGGGCTCAGACCCAAGAGGAGGGCCGCTTCTTTCTTCTTCCACCCTGTCCTTCGAAGAGCCTCTAGCATGGATTCTCGCCTGATCTGATCCAGGGTTTCTTTGAAATGGACAGGCTCAGGCTTGGCGGTAGAGAGGTCGAGGGCCAATTCCGAGGGAAGGTCTTTCTCGGAGATCTTCTTGCCGGAGCAGAGTAGGGCCGCCCTCTCCAATACATTTGCCAGCTCGCGGACATTGCCAGGCCAGTCATATCTCTTCAGCGCCTCTATGGCTCCAGCAGAAAGCCCATCCAGTCTCTTATTAATCCTGTTTTGGATGCAGGCCAGCAGATGGAGGGCCAGATCGGGTATATCCTCCCTTCTGTCTCGCAAGGGGGGAACGAATATGGGCATCACATTCAGCCGAAAGTAGAGATCCTCGCGGAAGGTGCCCACCTGCACCTTCTTTTTGAGATCAGTATTGGTAGCTGCTATCACCCTCACATCGACCTGTATCTGCTCGATGCCGCCTACCCTTTCGAAGGTCTTTTCCTGGAGCACGCGAAGCAGCTTGGTCTGCAGCTCCACGGGCATCTCCCCGATCTCATCCAGAAAGATAGTGCTCTTATGGGCATACTCGAATTTCCCCTTTTTGGAGGTAATGGCACCACTGAAGGCCCCCTTCACATGCCCGAATAGCTCACTTTCCAACAGATCTCTGGGAATCGCTGGACAGTTGATTTTGATCAGGGGTCGATTTCTCTCCGCACTGGCTTGATGGATCGCCTCGGCCACCACTTCCTTCCCGGTTCCAGTCTCCCCCTGGAGTAAGATCGTCGTCTTGGTTGCTGCCACGATCGGAATCAACCTCTTGATCTCCAAAATGGCCGATGATTGACCGACCAGCCTCTCTGCCCAATTGGCAGGAGTGATCTGCTGTCTCAGGTATTGGATCTCTTCTTTGATCAGAGAGGCCTCCAGGGCCCTTTGCGCCAGAAGAAGCAGGGCCTCCAATTCAAAGGGCTTAAGGATGTAGTCAAAGGCACCTGCCTTCATGGCAGCGACTGCATCCAAGACCGAGCCATATGCGGTGATGACGATTACCTGGATGGCAGGGTTGATTTCCTTCATCTCCCGCAAGAGGTCCAGGCCTGATCCGTCCTCCAGCACTACATCGGTGATGACTAGATCGAATATGGATTTGCGAAAGAGATCGAGGGCCACCCTTGCTGATTCTGCGGCACTGACTGTGTAACCTGCATCAGTGAAGTTGTGAGAAAGGAGCTTCAGGATCTTTCTCTCGTCATCCACTAATAGAATTCTGCTCATAGGGAGGCCCTCTCGTCTTTATCCCACAATGATCCGCCTCGAGGGATCCTTATGGTTACCTTTGTCCCTTTTCCTACCAGGCTTTGGATGGTGATCTCTCCCCCATGAGCCTCGATGGCCTTCTGCACCATGGAGAGGCCCAGACCTATCCCTCCCTTTCTCTTGGTAAAGAAGGGTGAAAAAACCTTAGGGAGGTCTTCTGAAGGAATTCCGCAGCCATTGTCGCTGATCTCAAGTTGCAAGAATCCATCATCGCTCAAGACCGCTTGGACACTGATTTCTCCCTTCTGGGGAATGGCCTGGTGAGCGTTGAGCAATAGATTTAGCAAGGCTTGCTCCATCAAGGCGGGATCGGCCTCGATGAGAAAGGTCCCGGGGATCTGCTTCCTAAACTGAATCTCCTTGCTATCTCCACAGGTCAGTCGCTCCAGGCGCTCCCAGGCCTGGTCAAGGAGAAGACTCAGATCAATCTCCTGTTTCTCTGCGGAGAGGGGTCGGGCATACTCCAGGAGCTCGGTGACGATGCGATTGACCCGGTCGGCCTCCTCTCGAATATCCCGAATCAACTCTGCGTGGCCTGTCACCCTTCTTCCAAGCATTTCCGCAGAGCCTTTAATGATCAATAGAGGATTGCGGATCTCGTGGGCAATCCCTGCTGTCAATTGGCCCACGGTGGCCAATTTCTCCTTCCGCAGCAACTCATGGTGGGTGGCCTCCAGGGAAGCCGTAGCCTCCTGGATCTTTCGCTCCAACTCCAAGTTGAAATCCTTGACCTGAAGCAGGAGTCGTTCCCTCTCCGCCAGGGTCGCTTGTAAGCGGGCGCTGCTATTTGTGATCTTTTCCACCATCGCGGAGAAACTCCCTTCCAGCTTTCCGATTTCATCCGCTGCATGATCCTGTGAAACCGGAATTTGTGTCTGCCCTTCACCCACCTTCTCCATTTGGCCGGCGAGCCTGTGGAGGCGTCTGATGATAAGCCGATAGGTGATGAAATTGATGAGAGACGATAAGAGCAGGAGACTGATAAGGATGTTGAGGATGTGACCCTTTTTCATCTCCCACAGGCCGACATTGATTGAAGCAAGGGATTTGGAGATATGGAGTGCGCCGATGATTTGGTTTCCTCTGATGAGGGGAAGGGTCGTATCCAGGACCTTTACCCCATCATGTTTCATGACATGATGGCTGAACTCTGTATTCCCTCGCAGGATCTCCCAGATCTCTTTTTCTTCCCAAAGCCTTCCCCGCTCATGGAAGGAGGTTGAGGCCAGCACGCGAGAGTCTCGATTGAGCACCATGATACCAATATCTTCATGCAGCGTCCGAAAACAATGGATAGCCTCTTGGATCTGCCTGGTGTCAAGTTCTTTTTGAGAAAGGATGTATGCCCGCAAAGCGTCTCCCATTTCCCGCAGGGACTTGATAGCCTGGGCGGTCATGATCTCTTCCGTTCTATGGGTGTCAATGGCAAAAAAAACGGCAAGTACCACTAGCAGGAAGGCGTTCACGATTAGAAGGTATTTGGTTTGGAGGGTCACAGGGTCTCTCCGGAAGGGGCATTTGCTGCTCTTGATGAAGGACTATAGCACTTTGCCCCTAAAAGTCAATTTGGCAATCCCCAACGGAGAAAGGCTTCATAGAGCACCATGAATGCGTTGGTCTTATATTGATGGAAAAACCAGCAGCCGGCTAGGAGATACCGGATGTGGTCATCGATCAACATGATGAGCAAGAGGTCTCCGATGAGGGGGGAAATGTACCTTGCCCTGGATATCGATCTGCCAAAGATCGTTGAAATCGGAGGATTCAAAGCGATTGAAGAGGGGCAATTCGGCCTGCTCAGGGTTCAGGAATGGCGAGATCCGGGGAACCGGCGGGGGATATCCTTGCCTCTGGATAGTTCTCCTGGATCAGTTCATGGATGATCTGCGCATACTTCACCTTCTCCCGCGCCCACCAGGCCAGCATGCCGGGATCCACATAGGGCTTGTACAGGGCCCCGGGACCCACCACGCAGGCCGGCCCCGGCTCCAGCTTGTAGTAGCAAGGGGCACAGAGCCTGGCCATTTCCGGGGCCTCGTAGAACCGATTGATCCCCCCGAAGGAGTCGCTGATGTAAATGTGGATGTCCATGGGTATATCGATGGCCTGGCGAATGGTGGCCAATTGGGGCAGAGTGAGATCCGCCAATGGATTAAAGCTCCCGGCCCCCAGCTCCTCCAGGAGCCTTCCGCCAGCCGCGGAGGCATGCCCTGCATAGACGGAGACTTTGAAAATCACATCGGAGGGGATGTCTCCGGACTCCTTCATTCGATTGAGCAGCCAGAGTAGTCCCTCGTCGATCACCAGAAAGCCACGAAAGCCGATCTCGATGGCCATCATGTAGTCAGCGATCACATAGCGGAGTTGGTCCGAGCCGCGGTAGCGTAGCCCCGAGAAGCCTCCCTCCGGGGTGACCAGGTGGCGGCCGATGTCCCAGGCCGCCCGAGGACCAGGGGTGAGGATCACCTCCAATCTAGCCTCTGCAGCCATCTGGGCAAAGTCCTTCAGCTCCTGCCTATCCAAGAGCGTGGCCCCCATCACCACCGAGATGATTCGATGGATGGGGACCTTGCGTTTGTTCATCTCATCGATGCTGGCCTCTAAGGTGGATGGCCGCTCGATGCCTGAGACCTCCATGCGGTAGCTGCCACCATCCGGGAATCGTTTGCTGCTTGATTGTAAATGATAATTATCCCGGCCGGGGATCCCGGACTTCTGCATGAGTGCTTCCACGGACTTCAGGTTCATTCATGCCTCCTTTCATCGTTTCCAATAACGCCTACCCAATGCCCTCGTTCTAATAGTTGCCCCTTCATCACACCAATCTCCTCCTGGCAGGAAAGGCAGGCCAGGTCATGGAGGATCTGACGCGGCAAGTGAAATTGAAAAACGGACGATGGACCAGGCAGGCATGCCGGAATGCCTTTCCCACCTTAATTTACAACAGATTTATGACTATAACAAAACCACGGAAAGCAATGTTCCTATCCCCACCACCCAAAGAATATCTGCCTTCAAAAGCAATGCAACAAATGCCGCACTGGCGAGGAGGATGCGAGGAAAATCCCATGGAATATTCCAGGCAAAGCGGAGGGTGACGGTCAGGAGGAGCCCCACGAAAGAGCACAGGGAGCCGCCCAGTGCGTGCTGAAAATAGGAGGATGTTCGCAACCGATCAAAATAGGGCACGATGGCAACCAGAATCAGGAAAGAGGGCAAAAAGACACTGATGGTGGCGATCAATCCTCCCAGGGGGCCACGCAACAAATAGCCTACAAAGGTGGCGGTAATCACAATCGGGCCTGGGGTAACCTGTCCCAGCACAATTCCATCCAGAAACCTGGTTCCATCCATCCAATTTCGCACTTCCACGACTTCGTGAAACATGAGGGGAACGGAGGCAAAGCCACCCCCAAAGGCGAAGAGATCGATGCGGGACATGAGCGCCGCCAGATCGAACAGACGGCGATCGATGAGAACCAGGAGAAAAAAGCCCACGCCCGTTGCCACGAGAAGGGACAAAATAGGCCTCGCAGAGGGCGATCTCCTCGTCGAATGGATGGTTGGGGGCGGGCTGATCTGTCGGGCACGGAGCGCCACTCCCAAGAAGGCAGCTAACAGAATGACCAGGATGGGGTTCACCCGAAATCCAAACAGGATTGCAGCGAGAGCTGCGACTACAACATCCCTCCAGTTTTTCAGCGAGCCTCTGCCAAATGAAACCGTGGCATTGGCAACAATAGCCACGATGATTGCTCTCAGCCCATTGAATGCGGAAACTACTGGCGCAAGCGTATGGGTGCGGACGTATAGGGCTGAGAGGGCCATCATCAGGAGGAACGCAGGGAGACCGAAGCCGATGAAACTCGCGGCAGCCCCCCTCACTCCGCGACTTCTCAGGCCCACATAGGCCGAGGTCTGCATGGCGGTGGCGCCAGGTATTGCTTGACAAAGCCCAACGCCATCGCGGAAGGTCACTTCGTTGAGCCAATGTTTCTGCTCAACAGCCATCCTGCGGATATAGGCTACCATAGCCGGCCCGCCAAAAGCGGTGATTCCCAGTCTCAAGAAGGAAGAGAAGAGGACAAACAATGAGGGGTTTTGTTCGAAGTCGCTCAACTCCCCTCCGCACAGAAATAATAAGTCCTCCCCTGCTGGGTCCTGCCTTTCACTACTCCCCTTCGAGTCAATGCCTCCAGGTGTTTGCTGATCTCGCTTCGATGCGCTCCCAGTCCTACACAGATATCCTCCAGGGAACAGGGCCGTCTCTGCAGGAGGGAGAGGATCGCCTTTTCAGAGGCATGAAATGAAGCCTCACCCTCGCCCCATACCCTCTCCTCGATCACCTCTGCCTTGCCCGCAAAGAAGGACTGGAAATAATCCATTTTCTCCCGGGAAACCGGATAAGCGAAAGGTTCTGCAGGCGGCCGCCGGACAGTATTGAGCTGGATGCGATGGGGTCGAATCGCGACCGCCACCTCCGCTATCTCTTGGATCTCGGAGTCCAAGGCAGAGATTCCCCCTAACAGCATCACCTCCAACCAGTAAGCCCCAGAGAACTCCTCCCGCAGGCGAATCAACCCCTTGACCAGCTTCTCCAGGGAAAGGGAAGAATGAGGTCGATTCACCAGCCGGAATAGCGGTTCAGAACCGGCATCCAGGGAGGGTATCATCAGGTCCGCCTGCAGGATTCTTTCCCGCACCTGGCTCCGGTAGAGGAGAGAGCCGTTGGTCAGGACTGCCACCGGGATGGCGGTGAGACCTTTGATCATTTGGATCACCTCACCAATACCGGAATGAAGCGTCGGCTCTCCGGATCCGGAAAGGGTCACATAGTCTGCCTGGACCTCCTTCTGGAAAACCGCTTCCAATTCCATCCGAAGCTCTCGGAGGGAAACATATTCTCGCACCTCACAGGTCAGGTGGGTGGTCGGGCCCAACTGGCAATAGATACAGTTGTAGGTGCAAGTCTTCAAAGGCACCAGATCCACCCCTAAGGATCTGCCCAGCCTTCGTGAAGGGACCGGCCCGAAGACATGCCTGATCCCCTTATCCGCCCTCCTCACCTCATTCATCGCATGGCCTCTTCTCACACGGAATCTCCCTGCCACAACAAGGTGAATCCCGCGAGCAGCTTTCCCGGGATGGGATTTCCTTTTGACCACCTCCCTTAGAAATGACCGCTGCCCAAGCGCTGATCACCCTCTTTGCAGCGGCGCCGCAATCGGGACAGGCGAGGGAGGATTCATCTCCCATTCCCTGGAGCCTCTCAAATCTTTTGCCACATTGCTGGCATTCATATTCGTAAATGGGCATGTCCCCTCCTTACTCCTTAAAAGTGCCCCTATTCGGCGAAGACAGCAAAAGGCCTACGAGCTCGAAAGAACCGACTCTTGCCCGATTTCTCCTAATTTCTCCTCCGAACTGTGAGTAGGACCGGGCAAGTATTCCAGGCGACCCTCAGCATAAGCTTGAAGAGCCTCAGCTGCTGTACCTTCCAGGACGCGGTAGATCTCTACCAGGTTATCTCGCAACCCATAAAAGGAGATCTCTCCAATCTCTCGAACCAGCGCCACATCAACCTCTCTTTCTCTTATGAAGCGATTAATGACGGCCAACCCGGCTCGCACCGGTCTCTGGGTGAAAGGGTTTTCCAGCACCACGGAATGGCTGGCACGGCCCTCTTCGAGACTTGCAAGAAGGAACCAGGGCGCACGGCCAAAATGGCTCTCCACTTTCGCCTCCCATCCCTCCGACGAGCTTATGGGAATGATGATCTTCTGAACCGATTTAATCGAAGGTTCAATATGGAGGATCACCGCCTCGACCTGTGAAAACCGTTTCCGGATCAGGCGGTGAGCCTCATGGGAAAGAGCATGGCTCCGGGTCACCTCCATTGACCCCGCTACGTGTATGTGGCCTTCAACAAAGTAGAAGGGGCCCGATCTACGTGCTCGGATTTTCTCTACCTTCTTCACTTCCGGCATCTCTTTCAGTATCCCCGCGATTTCTGCTTCCAGGTCCGGGTCCACGGAAGCATCGGTCAGACTCAAGAAGGCAAGCCAGGCATTCTTCGACCCCATCCCCATCACCAAGACTGAGATCACCATGGCAATCAGACCTTCAACGTAAGGGACTTGATTGCGGCTGGCCAGGAGGGCAACTAGAACAAGAAGGGAGGTCCCCACATCCAAGCGTGCCTCATCCCCGGTGACTGCCAGGCTTTGCGACCCAACCACGCGTGCCACCCTTTTCTGCCAGACCGACAACCCTAAAGAGACGATTCCCGATATTGCTGCTATCGCCATCGCCAGAGGCGGATAAGCCAGCTCGGATACCTGGTGGAATCTTTCCAGGCCGTTCCAGAATAGCCGAGCACCCAGAAACAGGATCACACCGGAGGCTACCAGCGCGGCAAAGGTCTCCACCCGATAGAATCCATAAGGGAATCGATCCGTTGGCCTCTTGGTAGCCAGATGCAACCCAAACCAGGAGGCACCCAGAGCCAAGAGATCGGCAACGGAATGGAGAGCATCGGCTACCAGCGCAGCCGAACCTGATATCAAACCGACTGTCGCCTTGAGGAGCGCCAAGACGACCACGATTGCTCCGACACTGGCAGCGGTGGCTCGTGCCTCAAGGACCCTTCCCCTTGGCGCGTCTTTCCTGATTTGATTCATAAAGATGTAACCCCTTTATTCTCGGACACCACCCTGTTAACGGCTGAGCTCCCCAGCACGGATAGATAAGACAGGACTCAACGAGTCTATTGCGCCATGGGCACCAGACCCTCATCGAGGATGATTTTCACTGTCATTCGAGCTGCCCTTCCCACCACATCAGGGCACTTCTCACGAGCTCCCGCGTCTTCGAATTTCTTCTTCCCCTCTTGATCCCTGAGGTAGTAGGGCGGTCCAAACTTCTTGATTTGCACATCCCGGCAGCTGAAGGCTCCGATCTCATTGAGAAAGGCATCCACCAGTTTCTTGGCCAGATCGTAGGACTTCGTTCGCAAGTTTTCCGGGTCCTCAATGTTGGAACGCTCACGACCTACCAGTTGGCTCAAGACAAGAACTCCCCCGGAAAGGGCACCGCAGGGGCCCATTCCGCTAAGCCCAATCCCACCTGCCAGGCCCGTTGCCGCCTTGAACACCGCATCGTCCCTGATACCCAGGGTGTCCTGAAGGGCTGCTACCACGCACTGAGAACATCCCCTATAAGTCTTTCCACATTGGAACCCCAATTGGTAGGCCCTTTCCGGCACGATTTCCCTTTGGTTCTGCCCCATCCATTCCTCCTCTGAGCTCTGTTGGGCGAAGAGCGTCGGGATGCCATCGCCGAGGGCCGCCGCCCCCAAGGTTGCTGAGCAGATCTTCAGGAAGTCTCTTCTCCTCATGGTCATGACTCCATCCCCTTCCTTATTTCTCCTGATCCTTCGGCTTTTGTGGCGCCAAAGGGTTGACGAACTCGGTCTTGAATCCCAACTTCCTCATGCCGGCGAGGCAGGCCTCCTGGTCCTCTTCCACCAGTCCACCGCTGACCCCGATTCCTCCAATCACATCGCCCGCCTCGTCGACGAGCGGATATCCCCCACCCACCATACAGATGCGCCCATCGGTATGCTGGAGACCATAGGCCATCGCCCCGGGAATCATGATCTCCCGCACCATATCGGTGGGCCGCTGGAAAGCAACTGCGGTCCATGCCTTCTTCTCCGCAAAGAGAATATTCGAGATGCGCCCCTTCTCCGGCCTCAAGAGCGCGCGCAGGTGCCCTCCCATGTCCACGACCGCGACGGAACTCGGCCGCCCGATCGATTGGGAGTAGGCGACTGCCTTTTTGAGCAAGGTCTCCACTTCCGCTAAGGTTAGTTCCCTTACAGTCTCCTCCTTCTTGGTTAGATTGGGTGTTAGGAGTTACTCGGCAACTTGCATGAAGGTAGCTGAAGCCTTGGCGCAGAGCGATCCACCCTGGGCAACCTCCGCCCATAACCGATAAAGGGGGCCTCGCTGTTGAATCAAGTCAGCCCTGATTCGAACGCGTTCGCCGACATGGACTGGCTTTTTGAATTGAATATACATCCGACCCGTCATCGCCAAGACCCCCCTACGAAAGAGGCAATGGGTCATGGCTGAGTCTAACAGCCTGGCGACCACGCCCCCCTGCAAGAACCCCGGATAGCCCTGAAACTTCCGATCACAATAGAAATCTGCCTCTACCGGGCCCGATGAGGAGGGCTGAAAGACCAAACCGAATCCATGCTTGTTCTTCGGGCCGCATGCATAACATTCCTCATGGGAGGCCATAAGGGAACTCGACTGCATCGCCTCAATGGTCACAGATATTCTCTCCTGTCTCAAGCGTTCCTTGCAGAAAGGAAACTACTAAATCATCAGGCGTCTCTGAGCAAGCCCCTACAATCACGCGGATGCCTTGCTCGGCAAACAACCCCTGCGCCCTGGCTCCCATCCCTCCAGCGATGACCAATTCGGCCCCCTGATCATGCAGCCACTTCGGCAATAGGCCTGGCTGATGCGGAGGAGCGGAGATCATCTCCTTCTGGAGGATTTCTTTTTTCTCCATATCTACATCGATCAGGGCAAAACTCTCGCAGTGACCAAAATGCGGGCTCAACCGTCCTCTATCCACCGGAATCGCAATCCTCATCTGTCCCTCCTTTTTTCTGTTATCCCGAAAGGTTGGAAAGGAGACGGACATCCCCGCCTCGGTCATTTCCAATATGTGCAGAATGATCCGCTCAATGACCTTTGCTGTCTCGCTCTGGAGATCTCTGGAGGCATAAAGGCGTCCCAGGTCGCAGGCTTCAACAATCTGCGGATCTATCGGAATCCTTCCCAAAAAGGGAACTCCCATCTCCTGCGCCATTGCCTCTCCCCCTCCCACCTTGAAGATATTGGTGATCTCGCCGCACTTGGGACAGATGAATCCGCTCATGTTCTCCACCACCCCCAGCACCGGCAAAGAGAGCTCGCGGCAGAAGGTAATCGACTTTCGAACGTCCGCCAAGGCCAAAGCCTGTGGAGTGGTTACAACCACTGCCCCTCGCCTTCCTCCAATCAATTGGGCTACGGTTAGGGGTTCATCTCCCGTCCCTGGAGGGGAGTCCACTACAAGGTAGTCGAGGTCGCCCCATTCTACATCCCTTAGGAAGTCCTTGATTACCCATGTTTCATTGGTCCTCGCCAGATCACAGCACTATCTCCTCTTGCAAGCAGCAGGCCGATGGACATCACTTTCAGATTGGGACCTACCTGGACGGGCAAGATCCCGTGGACTGAGCCATGCACTAAAGATCCTTCAATGTCCAGCAGCCTGGGTATGCTGGGACCGTGGATATCGGCATCGAGTAACCCAACCTTTTTGTCCTTCAGAGCAAGAGAGATTGCTAGGTTAGCCGCCACAGTGCTCTTACCCACTCCTCCTTTGCCAGAGAGGACAAGGATCTTGTATTGAATCTCGGCCATCCTCCGTGAAAGGAGCTGTTCCTCCAAAGCCTCCTCTGATCCCCTCTCCCTCTTCTCGGTATGAGATAGACATTGCAGCGTGCTTCCTTCACCACCATGTTGATTCACTTCCTTCCCTCCCTCTCCTTGCATATCGGGCTGATATGATCGGCGCGTCTCTTCGATCGGTCACGCCCGAGACCTCGAACCTCCACAACTAAGGAAGGATATAAACCAATTCCCGCCATAGGGATTTCACGGCCTGGGCGGTCTTTCCTCCAGAATACTCTACCAGGCTCACATGCTTCGCTTGGGCTTCGGTGAACCGCAGATCATAAGGAATCATCCCTGCGATCCGAATCTCGTTCTCCTCGCACCAGCGGCGGATCTTCTCGGAGATCCCTTCATTAATATCAATCCGATTGATACAAACGGCCACTGGGGTACGGAAGTGCCGGGCCAACTGCACCACCCGCTCCATGTCATGCTGGGCAGAAAGGCTCGGTTCGGTCACAATCAATACCAGATCGGCACCCGTGATGCTGGCGATCACTGGACAGCCGATCCCTGGAGAGCCATCGATGATCACCCAATCCAGCCGTCTTTCTTTGGCGATCTGACGGGCCTGATTTCTCACCAGCGTTACCAGCTTACCAGAGTTTCCCTCGCCGATGGCCAGCCGCGCGTGCACCATGGGGCCATACCGGGTCTCCGATATGTACCATTCCCCGGCCCTTTTTTCGGTAAAATCGATGGCCTGCTGCGGACAAAGATGAGCGCATACCCCGCAACCTTCGCAGGAGAGGGGGTCGATCCTGAAGGTTGCCTCTCCTGCCCCTGAACCATTTCTCTTCACCGCCTCAAAGCGACACCAGGCCAGGCAAGCACCGCATCCAATGCAATCCTCTTGTCGGATAGCAGCACGTTTACCTGCATAGAAGTCACGCCACTCTTTGATCTCCGGCAAGAGCAGCAGATGCAGATCCGCCGCATCGACATCGCAATCTGCCAATACCTTTCGCTCCGCCAGGACTGCGAAGCAACCAACTAAACTGGTCTTTCCCGTCCCTCCCTTTCCGCTGATAATCACGATCTCCTTCATTGCTGCACCCGCTCCCAGATCGCTTGAGAAAGAGATTGGAAGACTTCCCGGTATTCAGGAACTGCTCTAACGACCATTTCTCCTTGTGAATAGGCCAAGGCAATTCTTCGATCTTCCGGGATCTCGCCAAGAATGGCGATCTCCTCCTCTTCACAGAATCGCCTCACTCCATCATCTCCCAGGTCACAACGGTTGAGGAAAACCGCAAACGGGATTCCCAGGGCCCGGACCACTTCCACTGCAAGTTTCAGGTCGTTGAGCCCGAAAGGCGTGGGCTCGGTCACTAAGAGGACAAAGTCTGCCCCTTTGATGGCTTCAATCACTGGACAGGACGTTCCGGGAGGGACATCGATGATGGATACCCCCCCGTCAAGAAGCCTCCGCTTCACCTCCCGAATGAGTGGAGGAGCCATCGCCTCACCGATCCTCAGACGGCCGTGCACAAACTCAATTCCATTCCGATCCCCTTCCTCTACAACACCCACCTCCCAAGGCATTTCAAAGATCGCCTTCTCTGGGCAAACGAGCGTACATCCGCCGCAGCCATGACACAACTCCGGAAATGTCAAGACCTTTTTGTTAATGCAGACAATGGCGCTGAACTCACAAATCTGGCCACATTGCCCGCAGCCGGTACACCGCTCTAAATCCACTTGAGGAACTGGAACTGCCACCGATCGAGTCCCCTGGATCTGGGGTTTCAGAAAGATATGACCATTGGGCTCTTCCACATCGCAGTCCAGGTATCGAACCCCTTTCCCCTCCCGACTCAGGATCAGGGCCAGATTGGTTGCCACGGTGGTCTTGCCCGTTCCTCCCTTGCCACTGGCCACCGCGATTTTCATCTTTGGCAAATCCTCCTTACGATTGCATCTCGTGCAACCAGAGGGAAAACCTCCTCCATCATCATCTTGCTCACCAAAGGAAAACGCCTGGCGGATCCAATTCCAATGGAGTAACCAGTTCCAGGCGGAAGTCGAAACTTCAGAATGAGACCGGTAACAGTAAGAAGTAGGGTGTTGAAGAAGAGCAATGTGTTGCCAGCCACCCAGAAATTTCGAAGTCTCATCATAGCGCTCCGATGTTGGCTTGACGGAAATTTGCCTGCTTTCGCGAAGAGGTCTCCACTTCGAGGAGGCAGAGAAAGCCGGCCAGCATTCGCGCAACCGAACACCAACCGGCTCTCTCCTCTCAGGAAGGGCCAATCACGTCCTCTTCCGCTCTCTTACCTCAAATACCACTCCTTCATCCCCTTCACCTTCATGGGGACCTTCCAGATCACATTGTCGCCTGCCTCGGTGATGTAGAGGACATTGGCGGTTGGACCTACGCCGAAGCAGCAGTTGGTGGTCTCGCTGCCGGCTCCCACCGGTAACTTGATCTGCCCGATGGTGGCCCCATCCGGCGCGATCACGATGACCTTGCCGCTGCCATATTGGGCGGCATAGAGGTTGCCCTTCTCATCGCAGCACATCCCATCCGGGCCCCATCCGCCATTGGGCAGGTAATTGAAGATGTGGGAGAAGCCGATGTTGATGACCCCAGGCGCCTCGATCGGGCAGGCGAGCACATAATTTCTCATGCAGTCCGCCACATAGAGGGTCTTGAAGTCCGGGGAGAGGCAGATGCCATTGGGGAAGGTCAGGTTCTCGATCAGCCTCCTCACATCCTTCCCACCCGGGCCGATGTAGTAAACGCCTCCGCGGGGGTTGACCGGGCTGGTGCCCCAGGGATCGGTGAAGTAGCACCCTCCCTGGCCATCGAAGATCAGGTCGTTGGGGCCGTGGAAATTCTCATTCTGGAAGTAGCGGCAATAGTCATCCACTTTGCCCGTCCTGGGGTCGTATACGAAGACTCCCCGCTTCCGGTCCGTTCCATAGAGCTTGCCATCCTTGCCCCACTCCAGACCCTGAGGCTGGCCGCCGGAATGAAAGACATCCTTCCAGGTGCCATCCGGGCCGATCTTGGAGATCCAGCCGGACGCGATGCTCACCACCCAGAGGTTGCCCTGCAGATCCATGATGGGGCCCTCCAGGAAGGCGCCACCCCTGGCAAATTCTTCCGGCGGGCCGGCCACCAGGTCATCGATCGTCTGGGGGGCCAGGACCTTCATGCCCGCCAGGGCGGGGCTGGCCAGGACCATGGCAAGCATAGCGATGCACAGTACCATGATGCGCTTCATGCTGCTCCTCCATTGCCTACTCACTTTCGCCTCTTGGTGCAAAGCATTTCGCCGGAAAGGGATCGATAGACTCACCTCCTTCCGCTTGCTTATTGAGATCCAATCACGCATCTTGCTACTATCGAGCAAGAGCATAGGAGAGTCGAGGTGGAGGGCGATCCCTCCACCTCGTTGGAACCTCCTCCGTTCTTCTCGTCGAGGTCAAGCACAGCGAGTTCTTGTCCACCTCAACCTCCGGAGGGGGTGCCTGCTATTGATTACCTCCTATTGCTTTTTCTCCAACTCTGTCAGGCGCTTCCTGATCTCCTCAAGTGCACCCTCGAAGTAATCGGCCTGACTTTTCAGGAGCTCGGCTTCTTGCTCTGAGGTCATGGTAGGCACCATTGGCCCAACATAGGGATACATCGGCATACCCCAGGCTGGCAGTCCCATGCTGGCCCGAGCCCAACCCGGGAGGCCGGTCGCATAGTACCAGTGCCTCCACCCTCGGCCACCACCCCGGCCCCAGAAGCCACGACCCCACCCCCAGAAGCCTCTCCCGGAAAGTGGATTCATGAATCCTGGCACCGGGTATCCTGCGCAGTATCCAGCCCCCCGCCCGATCATCGGGCCGAAGCCCATCGGTCCGGTCCGATCTCCAAACGGCATATTGCTCACCTCCTTTCCCCAATTCATGTCCTCACTTCCTGAACGTGAGCGTCTCCACTGGAAGTCTATTCGCTCTAAGCCCAATGACCCACCACATCCGGCCCTTCTGTGGGCTTGAGTTCGCCTCGCTTGAATCTCTCCAGGACCTCAGCCACCGTGCCTTCTGCTCCCACAATGACCTTTATGCCTGCTGCAGACAGGGCCCGAAAGGCATTGGGCCCACAGTGACCAGTAATCAGGTAGCTCGCCGAATAACTCGCTACATTTTCGGCCGCCTGGATCCCCGCCCCCTGAGCCGCATTTAAATTCTGTTCATTGTTAATCGCCTCAAACCCGCCCGTCTCCAGGTCGGCGATGATGAACCACTGAGCCCGCCCAAAGCGCGGATCCACTGGGCTTTCCAAATCCTGGCCCTCGGCGGAAATTGCAATCTTCATATGGATCCTCCGTCGATCTCTCGATCTCTCGTATTTATTTATCGCTCTCGCGTCATGGCAGCCCCACACTTTGGGCATTGCAGGCTCGAACAGGGAACCCCTGCCGGGTGAGGCATCCTCTCTCCGCATCGGGGACAAACGCAGAACCCTCCCGGCCCGGCAGCAAAACCGCCCATCCGGCCTCTACGCCCACCCTGGGGACCTCTTCCCTGGCCTCTCTGCCCACCTCCCGGAGGGCCCATCCCATCTCCTCTGGGCATTTCTCTCACCTCCTCCCCTAAGCTTATAAGGGACTATCCCCCCAGTCCTCTATCCAGTTCCGGCCTCTCCCGTCTCAGCAGGTTCTTGATTCGCCGATACAGAAATATGGCAGCAATGGTGATGTTCGCCACCTCCACCACGATGTCGCTCAGCCTTCCTGCCGGTCGGCGAACCTCTCCATCTGCCCTCGGTAGAGGCCCCCTATTCTCTTTGGGCTCGAGCGGCCCTCCCCGATATCTCATCTTCATCGCCCCCTCTGCATATCTCGCTCATTCTTCCCCTCCCCGCCTGAGCCAAGGAGGACCCCATCGCCATTGACGCCTGCGGCAACAGCCGGGAAGGACCATCCCAGGGGTCAATCTACCATCTGCATAGAGGCTCAATGCCTCTTCTGCTTCCCCCATCACCCCAGCTATCACCTGGACACCCTGGCACTCCAGGTAGTGCAGGAATTCTCCATTGATCCCCCCGCAAATCAGGACATTTACTCCCTTATGGGACAGGAAGCCTACCTTTTGCAGCGGAGCCATGTGGCCACAGGATATTTTTTCCTTCGCCCAATCTTCTTCTGTGCCCTTCGTAGCCAGAAGAATCTCCTGGGCATAGGCAAAATGAGGTGAGACCCGAGAATGAAATAAAGGGATGGCAATGCGCATGATAGCCCTCTGGTGGAATGAGCGTGCAACGGCTGTGCCACCACAGAAATCATCACCCGGAAACCGGATTCTTCAAAATCGGTGGGGAGTTACGAGGTCAAGGAGATCGGTGAGATGCGTGGGAGGCCAGCAAAGGAATGTTTCACTATTGAGACAATGATCGGAATATGTTTCACATATGAAACCAACGGAGGAAGGCGGGCATCAACTCTTCAAGCCCAACCTCTTCATCTTTCGCCATAGCGTCGCCCGGCTATAGCCCAATTCCTGGGCCGCTTTTTGTCGGCACCCCCCGTGCCGATTTAGGCTCTCCCGGACCAGGGTAGCCTCTGCTTCCTCCAAGCTTTTCCGATGCGGCTTCCCCTCTTTTGGCTTGGATGAAGAACTACTTGAAAGCACCTCCCGGGGCAGATGATTCAGTTGGATGAGTTCCCCTCTGCAAAGGACGAAGGAATGCTCGATGATGTTCTGGAGCTCTCGCACATTTCCCGGATAATCATAGTTCATGAGGAGTTCCATCACCTCCTCCGTCACTCCTGCAATCTCCTTTCCCTTACTCAGGTTGAATTGGCGGACAAAATGCTCCACCAGCAGAGGGATGTCTTCTTTCCTCTCTGCCAGAGGGGGGAGGGAGATCTTCACCACATTGAGCCGGTAGTAGAGGTCTTCACGAAATTGGCCCTGTTTGACCATCTCCGAAAGATCCCGGTGGGTCGCGGCGACCACCCGGACATCTGCTTTGACGGTGGCGGTGGCCCCCAGGGGCTCATATTCCTTTTCTTGGAGGACTCGCAGAAGCTTAACTTGAAGAGAAGGGGGCAAATCCCCTATCTCGTCCAGGAATATGGTGCCTCCCTCTGCCCGGGCAAAGCGGCCCGGCTTGTCCCTTCGGGCATCAGTGAAGGCCCCTTTGACATACCCAAAAAGCTCAGATTCCAACAAGGTCTCGGGCATGGCGGCGCAACTAACTTTGATGTAAGGCTTTCCTCTGCGCCGACTCAGGTTGTGGATGGCGCGGGCGAAGAGTTCCTTGCCCGAGCCGGTGGGCCCCTCGATCAGCACCGTGCTATCGCTCTCTGCTATGTCCGGAAGGATCTGGAAGAGATCGAGTATCTTATGGTTCTTGCTGACGATGTCGGAGAAGGAATACAGTTTGGAAAGCTCCTTCCGCAAGGCCTCCAGAGCGGACAGGTCTCGAAAGGTCTCCACGGCTCCCAGTGGCTTGCCCTTCTTGTCTCGGAGTACGGAGGTGGAGATGCTGATCGGAATCTCTTTGCCCTCTTTCGTTAAAATCTCAGCCCGCAGGTTGGTGACGGGCTTGCCCGTGCGAAGGCTCCTCTTCAGTCCACACTCCGCCTGGCACAGGCTGGCCCGGAAGATGTCGAAGCAGAACTGTCCAATCGCCTCCCTTCTGGAAAAACCGGTAATCTCCTCCGCCGCCCGATTGAAGGAGGTGATCCTGCCTTCCGCATCGGTGGTGAATACTCCGTCGGCGACGCTTTCCAAGATAAGATGGAAGAAGGGATCTGCCTTTTCCTGATCGCTCGTCGCTATGCCCTTTTTCACTTTTGCGAATTGACTCCCACTTCAGCAGCGGAAACCAGTTGATTGACGGCAGAATTGAGGATGGTGACATCGCTGCCGATGGAGATCCAACGATAGCCCTCTGCCAGTCGCTTCTTGATGGCCTCGGCGGTGGTGGCCGCAATCCCCACCGGTACATTGTGGCGCTTCCCAGCCTCCAGAATTTCGTTCATCGCCCCCATCACCTCGGGATGGGTGATCTGCCCCAGGAGTCCATAAGAGCCGGAGAGGTCCATGTGTCCAATGATGGCCGCATCGATGCCGGGCACGGAGAGGATGGAATCAATATGCCTCACCGCCTCCTGGTGCTCGATGAGAAGAAGGCAGAGGATATTTTCATTGGCCCAGGTCGGATAATCGGCAACGGTCAAGCCCTGCCGATGAGCCGCCAG
>Ga0315310_10000528_pt1 | contig 24531 bp, 24 predicted proteins | sample TDP5_MG_FD_203630 | JGI IMG/M metagenome (GOLD analysis project Ga0315310, IMG submission 203630) | Freshwater sediment microbial communities from Lake Towuti, South Sulawesi, Indonesia - TDP5 | ecosystem: Environmental > Aquatic > Freshwater > Lake > Sediment | place: Indonesia: South Sulawesi...
GGTTGACCAACTCGGCAGCAGGTACGGGATCGTTCGGGTTCATGCGCATGTCGAGCGGGCCAGCCCGCTGAAACGAAAAACCTCGCTCAGGAGCGTCTAACTGCAAGCTGGAAACACCTAGGTCTGCCAGGATCCCGTCCAGGTGGCCCAGGCTCAGCCGCTGCTGGATTTCTGTCAGGCGCGCGAAATTGTTCTGTACCAGTGTGAGCTTCGACTGGAAAGGTCGCAAACGCTCCTGAGCGATTTCCAAAGCTATCGGGTCGCGATCCACGCCGATCAATCGCCCCGAGGTGAGCCGGGCTAGAATCCCCTCTGCATGACCACCAGTGCCGATGGTAGCGTCAAGGTAGGTGCCGTCAGGCTGAATGCGCAGAAAGTCCAAGACCTCCTCCAGCAACACCGGTGTATGCCAGCTCTTTTCCATTTCAGCCAACACCGACCTCGTGTCGTTCAGGTACGGAGCTAACCAGCCACTACACGCCCAGCTCATCCAAAATCTTCTCGTCTTCTGCAGTAATCGGAGTCTTCTTGATCTCCTCAAGGAAGCGCTGATGGTTCCAAACATCGAGGTAGGTCAGCGAACCCAACACAGCTACTTCCCCACGCATTGCCGCCACCTCCCGCAGCAACGCGGGAATCAAGATTCGGCCTTGCTTGTCGAGCTTGGCCAGTTGGCCGTAGTAATTGACGCGGTTGAGAAATTTCTTCTTAGTGCGATTCGTGGAACCCACACGCGCCAGCCGCTCCTCAATCCGGTTCCACTCCTCCAAGGGATAAATGCGCACGAATTCCCCGTTCAAGCTGGTGACAAAGAATTCGCCCCCGTAGTTCTCGCGCAGTGCTTCGAGAAAAGCAGCGGGAATCTTCAGCCGCCCCTTCTCATCCACCCGCGCCGGGTAATTGCCCCGTAACATCAGCTGGCCGCCTCGTTTCCCCGTTCTAAAGTGGCCTTATGACGTCAGGTCGCCGCCAAATCGCGCCAGACCGCGCCGCTTGCTGTCGTCAAAAGCTACCACTCTCCCGCCTTCCACGGGAGAACACCATATGCCACTTTATCCCACTTTCTGCCACCTTATAGGGACCCAAATCCCTCTTGTCAAGTGAAAAATGCATTTCCGCGAAAAACTCTCAGGTCGAGGGGAAATCAGCGAAGCCCAGTCTTCGCCTTTTATTCGGTAGGAGGAACCCGCGCGGGCAGCAACGGGGCTAGGTTCACCAAGCCGCGTAACACACGAACTTCACGCGGCGTGAGCGGGGCCAAGAACTCCGGCTCGCGCAGCAACCGCTGGCGCGCGTCCGGGGGCAGGTCGCGCAGGCGCACCACCCGCTCCCGGATCAACTGCTGACGTTCGCGCGGCAACTGCCGCCAGACACGAAAGATACGCTGCGCGCGCTGGCGTTGTTCCGGTGTTAGCTGCTGAAACCTACGCGCGCGACGCCCCAACTGCTGGCGTTCTGCTGCAGGCAAATTCTCAAACCGCCGCAGGCGCTCGAGCATCAACTGCTGCTCAGCCGGCGAGAGACGATTGAACCACTCCAGCCGCTGCCGGACAGCTTGCTGGCGCTGAGGAGGCAGGCGCAAGAACTGCGGGTCATTTTCCAGCGCTTGTAGGCGCTGCGCCGGGGGCAACTTAGCTACTCGCTCGAAAAGATTCACCACCGGCCGCTGCCGTGGTGCTGGCTGCTGCGCATAGATGTCCTCCGCGAAAAGCGCTAAGCCAGCAAACAGGGTCAGTAAGAGGGCAAACTTTCTTCCTCGTTCCTTCACAACCTCTTCTCTTTCGCCGGCTGGGGTTCAAACAGAATATCAAACTCATGCAGTAGCTCAAAGTTTTCCAGCAGCACCGGCTCCAACCCGGCCAGATCCTCTCCACCCAAGGCTTCTGCTTCGCGCGGTGGCACCGGGGAGACCGTTACGGTTTCCGGCGGTCGGGGCGACCACAGCATAATCAACACCGCGGCAACTAAAACCACGGCCAGTACCCCAGCATAAATTGGCCGCACGTGCAGCCGTGCCCACCACGAGGCTGTTTCCAGGCGACGCTGCAAAGCTGCATCAAAGCTTGCTGACGGCGCAACTGCGCCCCACTCCTCCAGCACAACCAGTAGCGTGCGCAGCTCGGCCAGTTGCTGACGGCACTCCACGCAACTTTCCAGATGACGTTCCACTTCCTCTCGCTCATTGGCCGGCAGTCGCGCGTCCAGATACGGGACGACCTGCTCTTCGCGTAAATGCCCTCGCGCTTTCATTCTCGTACTCCCAGTAGAGGTCGCAACTTAGCCCGCAAGGCTTCATAGGCGCGGAACAATAGCGACTTCAGGGCGCTCTCTGAGCAGCCCAGAATCGCCGCAATCTCGGCGTAATCCAGTTCCTGGTACTTGTGCAGTAGCACCGCCAGACGCTGCTTCTCCGGCAGGCTCTCCACTGCCCGCCGAATGGCAGCGCGGCGTTCTTGCTCAAGCAGTTGCTGCTCCACATTCGCTGCTGGATCCGTCAGGCGAGAGGTAACCTGCTCCGTGCTCGCAGCTTCGAGTCGCCGCCGCAACCGGGTATCCCGCAGGCTATTCAATGCCAGATTGGTAGCAATCTTGAACAGCCAAGTCGAAAACTTAGCTTGCGGCCGATAGCGCCGGCGCGCGCCATAGACGCGGATAAAGACCTCCTGCGCTAACTCCTCGGCAGTAACCGCGTCGCCCACCATACGGTAGAGAAAATGCACCAATGGCCCCCGGTAGCGCTCCACTAGCCGCGTGAACGCAGCCGCATCCCCTGCCTTGAGCCGCAGCATCTGCTGCTCATCGCTCTCAGCAACCATGGGGCTCCATCCTATCTAACCCGTGTCCAGGCTGAAGGTTGCAGGTGGGTAGCACGGGCGGCAGCGGCAATCCACAGGTAGAGCTTGCGGGCCTCGCCCTGGGAGCGTGGCCGGGCTTTGAGCCACCCGGGTCGCGCCAAGCGGCGCACGGCCTGGTCATAGGCAACGGGTAGAGGTTTGAATTCAACTACGGCTTCGCGCCGACGCACCGTCAACGTCGCCAGAACTCTTCTCTGCAAGCGGACAAATACTCGCTCGCCACTGCTTTCCAAGCTGGCTTGCGGCAAGCGCGCCACGGCATTGGCCTCAAGCAACACTTGCGGCCTGCGCCGCGTCTCTCTCTGCCGGGCTTTCATCCTAACACGCGCTTCCTGTCACTTGCCGGTAGCTTCTCACAAGCGTAGCGCAACACCAGCCGGGGCGCATCGTGCTTGATGGTGAGCAGAAATTCCACTACCGCGGCCCGCTGCTTGCGGCTCGCCTCCTTGAGCAGCCAGCCGACGCCCTTCTGCACCATATCATCAGGGCTGCGATAAAGCTTTTTCGCCAGGCGCAACACCTCGCGTCGGTAGAGCCCGCGGCGCGCTGCTGGAATCAAACTCACTGCCGCTGCCCGCTGATACCAGCGATTTCTTGCCCGCGCCCAGCCGAACACGCGCCGCAGCCACCGCCGCTCAGCCAGCAGCAGCGGGCCAAAAATGCCCGTGCTGAGCGCGTCGCAAGTGCCCCAATTATTTACATAACGCAGCCAGCGCTCCGCCCGACGAAACTCGCGCGCGCTAAACTGTGAAACAAAACTCCTTGCCACCTCGAGCCCAGCAGCCGCTTCTTCCAGCACCTCACCGGCAAGCAGTTTCTCTGTAAAGTCGCACACCGCTTGCCCGTCGCCGTGCTGCCGGAAGGCCTGGCGTACAGGCCTCACAATTCTTCTCACCTCCTCAGAGCGCACGCCGTGGGCGCGAATTGCCTGCTTGAAAAAACTTTGCAGCCGACGGGCAAACTCTGGTCGGCCATTCTGCCGCAGGCGCATCTGCACCTCACGCACCAGCGTGGCTATGTCCCTCGCATTCATCATTTATGTGCCGTATGGCGGATGTAGATAACATCGCCATCGACTACAGGGTAGTCCTTGCCTTCCAAGCGAATCCTTCCCTGCTCGCGCGCCCCTGCCAGACCACCACAGGCTACCAGCTCGTTCCACGGAATCACCTCGGCTTTGACGAAGCGTTGCTCAAACTCGCTGTGCACCAGCCCAGCGGCCTTGACCACTGGCGTACCACGAGGAACAAGCCAGGCACGACACTCCGGTTCGCTGACGGTGAAAAAGCTGATCAGGTTCAGCACCGCCACGCTCTTCTGTAGCACACGCAGGCGCGCAGACTCGTGCAGCCCGTAGCTGGCAAGAAACTCTGCCGCCTCCGCTTCTTCCAGCTCGGCTAGCTCGGCTTCGATCTTGCCGCAAATGGCAGTGATACCAACTGCGGGCTGGCCGGCGAGCTTTGCCAAGCCGTACTTTTCTGCCACGTGGTCCACCTCGGCGGCTTCGTCATCGCCTACGTTGAGGACGTAGAGCATAGGTTTAGCAGTGAAGAACATAAACCCGCGCAGCAGCCGCTGCTCTTCCTCGTTCCAACTGACCGCGCGTAGTGGAGTTTCCCTAGCCAGGTACTCGCGGCACTTGTTGAGGCCAGCATGCTCCTGCTCCATCTCTGGCGTACGGACTTTCTTAAGCTCACGGGTGAGTCTTTCCAGGCGCTTGTTGGCGGTGTCCAAGTCCACTAGCAACAATTCGGTCTCGAGGCTGGCGATGTCCCGAGCGGGATTGATCCCACCGAGTAGGTGCGCTACCGCCGGGGCGGGAAATATTCGCACCACATGCGCTAGCCCCTCTACCTGACGATAGTGGGCCAAGGCAGCAGCGTCCTTCTCTGGTTCATTCATCAGTGCCGCCCCGTCTAGATATTCAAGCTGCGCGTAGGAAACTTTCTTCGGCTGGTAGAGCTTAGCCAGCTCCGCTAGCCGAGAGTCCGGCACGCTGGCCACGCCGATGTGCGCCACAGGCACTGCGGTGAGAATCTTGAGCAGCGAGGTTTTCCCAACTTGCGGGAAACCGACGATACCGATGCGCACGGCTGGCTCCTGCAATCTTCTTGCATACTATAGCAAACTGCGCTCAATCCCGCCGCGTATGCCACTCGGCGCTAGTTTGCTAGCGCCAGCGCCGCAGGTAACGCACTTGCTTCAACATGCCGCGCACGCTAACGGCGTGCAGGCTGAAAGGCAAGCTAGCCAGGAAGGCTATTTCCCTACGCCGGAGTTTTCGCTACAATTGTGGTACTGGTTCGATGGGGAGGGCGCGCCGGGTGCGGAGAGCTTCCGCGCGCCCTTCTTGTTACCAGGAGTAAGAAATGGTGGGCGCTGTAGGATTTGAACCTACGACCTCTCCCGTGTGAGGGGAGCGCTCTCGCCGCTGAGCTAAGCGCCCACCGAGAAGAGATTGTAGGACAGGTTCCGAGGACTGACAAGTACTATGGAACGTAATCAGACTGCCGCCCGCGTGGCTGAACTACAGCACGCCATCGCCACCGTCATCAAAGGCAAGGACGAAGCCATCAAGCTAGCCTTGGTGGCGCTATTTGCCCGTGGCCACCTGCTGATTGAAGATGTCCCCGGCGTGGGCAAAACCATGCTCGCACGCTCGCTCGCCCGTTGCTTCAACTGCTCCTTCCACCGCATCCAGTTCACTTCTGACCTCCTCCCCAGCGACGTCATCGGCATCAGCGTTTACAACCAGCACAATCAAAGGTTTGAATTTAAGCCCGGGCCCGTCTTCGCCAACGTAGTTTTAGCCGACGAGATCAATCGCACCACACCCAAGACGCAATCAGCCCTGCTAGAAGCCATGAACGAATTCCAGGTGACTGTGGACAACCGCACCTATCCTCTGCCGCAGCCATTTATGGTGCTGGCTACGCAGAATCCTGTCGAACACCACGGCACCTATCCCCTGCCCGAATCGCAACTCGACCGCTTCCTGCTGCGCATCCGCATGGGTTATCCCGAACCAGCCAGCGAAAAAGAAATCGTGCATAGCCAGACCCATTTGCAGCCGCTCGAGCGCCTGCAGCCGGTAATGCCGCCCGAGGAGGTAGTGGCCTGGCAGGAGCAAGTGCGCCAGGTGCGTGTGGACGAAACCCTAATGGATTACACCTTGGCCATCGTCGAGCGCACCCGCCGCAGCGAGTACCTGAGCCTAGGCGTAAGTCCACGCGGCTCCATGATGCTCTACCGCGCCGCACAAGCCCTGGCGTTCCTGGAAGGGCGCGACTACGCCCTGCCGGATGATTTCAAGCGCTTAGTCATCCCGGCCTTCGCCCACCGCATCATCGTCAGCTCCCGCTACATCTCCACCCTGCGCAAATCCGACCAGGCTGAGGCTATCCTCCAGGAAATCCTCGACACCACCGAAGTCCCTCTCTGAGGCGACTTACGAAGCGGAAAGCTGTGAACGCGAAAATAAAATCATGACTTCCGGCTCCCGACTTGCCATGCTCGCTTCACGCCTCCCCGGCTGGCGCCGCTGGGCAAACAAGAAAGACTGGACCGGGGCGCGTAACTTCGCGCTTTCACTAATCCTGCTTGGAGTCGCCCTAATACTCGCGTTCCACGGCGCAGCCGCATTTGACACCGGACATAAGCAATTAGGCATCTTCTACCACAGCCTAGCTCTGACCCTGGCCTTCTACGTCGCGGTGAAGTTTGTGCCCGGGATGGCGCGTAGCACGCGACTCGGTTGGTTGGTCTATCAGGTTGATTACAAGTTAACTCGCGAAGGCATAGTCTATCTCACCACCGTCTTCGTCATCGTCATTGCCGCGCTGAACACCGGCAACAACTTGCTGTTCATCATGCTGGCGAGTCTGCTGGCCGGCATTCTCATCTCCGGTCTGGTATCGCGGCTGGTGCTGACTGGCATTCAGCTCGATTTCCTGCTACCCGATCACATCTTTGCCCAGCAGCCGGTACTGGCCAGCGTCAAGCTCGAAAACCAGAAGCAGAGTCTTCCCTCTTTCTCCCTCTATGTAGCCAGCGACGGAAAACCAAACGGCCACGGTATACTGCCGCAAACGGTGTACTTTCCCTACGTAGGCCGAGGACGCTCGGTAGCACAACAAGTGGAGCTAATCTTTCCCCGCCGCGGACGCTACACCCAGACCGCGTTTCGCGTCAGCAGCAAGTTTCCCTTCGGATTTCTTCTGAAGACGCGCACCGTCCCCACAGCCACCGATATCGTCGTTTATCCCCCCGTGCAGCCCACGGAGGAGTTCTACGAAATTTTGCCCCTAATCAGCGGGGAGATGGAAAGCTTTCACAGAGGCCGCGGACACGACCTCTATTCCATCCGCGACTACCAGCCTACCGATAGCGCCCGCGCTGTGGACTGGAAAGCCTCCGCCAAAACCCTGCAAATCAAAGTGCGCGAGTTCACGCGTGAGGACGAGCGGCGTGTGGAACTGGTCCTCGATCCCTGCTTGCCACCAGCAGCCACCGACACCACCTGGGAAGAACGCTTCGAGCGCGCGGTGACGCTCTGCGCCTGCCTGGCCTGGCACTTCTATGAGATAAACTCGCAGATGAAGTTTCGCACCCTGGACTATGAGACTGCCCTCGCCCCCGCAGGCGAAATCATATACGACGTGCTCTACCGGCTGGCTTTTGTTGAGGCCGCGCGTGGGCCGCAAGGGGAATTACTGCGGCTACTACCACCTGACCCTAACACGTTCAAGATTATCCTCACAGCTCAACCGCGCGGCTCGATTCCGACAAACTTGTGGGCCACAGCTTACATCGTCTTCATACAATCGCTTTAGTTATGTTCCACGCGTACAAAGAGGCTAGCTGCACCCCACAGAAGACAAGAGTGCAATCGCCGTGACTACAAGCGCCCAAGTTACGCCTACGGTTATTCGCCGCTACTTCGAAGTCTCGCTATTTCTACTGGTAACAGTAGGATTCCTGACCCTAGCTAGCACCGGGCGACTCGACTTGCTCACCCTGCTAGGGGTAAGTACAGCGCTGGTAGTGAAGGCACTACGCTACCGCCGGCACTGTGAGCCTGAACTCTCACCGCGCACTGTGACCTTGCTGACTTGGTTTTATTTCCCCTTCTATCTGGTGGACTACTTCTTCCTCTCCGGCGCCTTCCTAGACGCCACTGTCCACCTGGTGCTCTTCATCGCCCTGGTCAAGATTTTTTCCGCCCGCAGCAACCGCGACTACCTCTGGCTGGCACTGATAGCCTTCCTAGAAATGCTCGCCGCTGCCATCCTCACCGTGGATACCACCTTCCTAATCTTCTTTTTTATCTTTTTGCTGGTGAGCATTTCCACCTTCATCAGCTTCGAGATCAAGCGCGGTACAGAAGTGGCCCGCGCGGCTCCACTTGCGCCGGGTTCACCTGTAGCGCGGCGCTTGCAGCGCTCCCTGCTGCTGGTTTCCTTCCTGGTATGTGTAGGCATTCTGGTACTAGCCACTATGATTTTCTTCATCCTGCCGCGTTTCACCACAGGCTTCTTCAGCGCTTACGCCTTCCAACCAGAGTTGTATACCGGCTTTACCAACGATCTCACCCTCGGCCAACTCGGCGAGATCAAGCGCAATCGGTCAGTGATTATGCGCGTGCGAGTAGAAGGGCGCGACCCACAAGCAGCCGAAGGCGTGAAGTGGCGTGGCATCGCCTTAACCCAATTCGATGGCAAGCGCTGGTACAACGATCCCCTCACCCCGCAACTCCTGCGCCCCACAGGTGACCTACGTTTCCATTTGAATTTGCCACAGTATCCCCAACGGCCCGCAGGTCGGGCGCTGCGTTATCGCGTGCTGCTGGAGCCCGTGAGCACGGATGCCTTATTTGTGGCGGCGGTGCCATTGTGGATCCAAGGACGGTTCCGCAGCCTGGGACTGGACATCACCGACTCCATCGTCAATCCTGAGCACAATTTCACCAAGATGAGCTACGAAGCAGCCTCCAACATCGCCCGACCACACCCGGATTTGCTTCGCAACCGCGTAGGGCAGCTCTCCGAGGAATTTCGTAACCGCTACCTGCAATTGCCCAAGCTTGACCCGCGGGTGCACGCCTTAGCCAGGCAGATCGCCCTGCCCTACCACAACCCCTACGACCAAGCTACCGCCATCGAACTCTACCTGCGCACGCAGTTCAGCTACACGCTCGACCTGCCCCCAGTGCTGTCCGACGACCCTATCGCCAGCTTCCTCTTCGACACGCGTCGCGGCCACTGCGAATACTTCGCCGCAGCCATGGCGGTGATGGTACGCAGCCTGGGAATTCCGGCGCGACTGGTGAATGGCTTTCTCACCGGCGAGTACAACGACATAGGCAAGAACTATATCGTGCGCGCCAGCGATGCCCACACCTGGGTGGAAATCTTTTTCCCCGGAGTCGGTTGGGTGGAGTTTGACCCTACGCCACCGGCGCAGGATTACCGAGCGCGCACCTGGTGGACACACTTCGAAAACTACCTGGACGCATTCGAGTTGTGGTGGAGCGAGTGGGTGATCAACTACGACTTCAGCCACCAGGTGACACTCTTCCGCAGCTTGGGCCGCAACACGCGCTCCTGGGCCTTCCGCACCCATCTCTACTTACGCCAGCTCCGCCGCAGCATTACCCGCGACCTCAAACAAGCCCAGTCGCAGCTCCTCACCAGCCCCTACCTTGTGCCCGGCGCCCTGCTGCTAGTGTTCCTCATCGTTGGAATATGGCGCGGGCGACAGCTTATGGATTCGCTCCGAGGCACCTGGCTTCTCCGACGCGGGGCTGGCACGAGTGTGCGCGGCCACGCGGCTACCCTGACCTACCAGCAACTGCTCAAGGTGCTGGCACGAAAAGGCTTCCGCAAGCGCCCCGCGCAGACGCCGCTGGAATTTGCTAGCTCGCTGCCGGGGGTCGAGCTGAGCCCATTCGTGGTCGAGTTCACCCAACTTTACAACCATGCCCGCTTCGGCCACCTCCCCGCGCAGAGCGTGCGCCTGCTCGACCTGCTCCGACAAGTTCAACAGTGGAAGCCTGCCCACTCGCGTTAGCCGAACTCTGCAGCTATGCTAAAATTTTGCATTTGAGTACGCCTTGCACTTTTCAGTGTGTGAGGTTCGACGTGACCGCCAAAGTTGGCTTTGTCAGCCTGGGTTGCCCGAAGAACCTCGTGGATACCGAGGTGATGATGGGTGTGCTGGCGCGTGCCGGCTACATGTTGACGCCGCAGGCCGCCGAGGCCGACATCCTAGTCATCAACACCTGCAGTTTCATCGCACCTGCTTGCCAGGAATCTGTGGAAACCATCCTGGAGATGGCCGAATATAAGCGGGTTGGCCGCGCCCAGAAACTGATCGTGACTGGCTGCCTGGTGGAACGCTTCGGGGCGGAAATTCAGAAAGAGATTCCCGAGGTGGATGCAATCCTCGGCACAAATCAGCTAGAAGAAATCCTCGCCGCTTGCAACGGCACGCTGCTGACAGCAGTGCCGAGCAAACCCTACCTCTACCACGACTTGACCCCACGCCTACGCGCCACCCCGCCTCACTATGCCTACATCAAGATTGCCGAAGGTTGCGACCACCCGTGCAGCTTCTGCATCATCCCCCAATTGCGCGGGCCGTTTCGCAGCCGCGCACCAGACTCCGTCATACGCGAGGCCGAACGCTTGACCTCAGAAGGCGTACGCGAAATTATCCTCATCGGACAAGACACTACCTCCTACGGCGAAGATTTAGGCCTGCGCGCAGGCTTAGCGCGGCTGCTAGCGCGGTTGGCGACGCTTGAAGGCCTGGGCTGGCTGCGCTTTCTTTACAGCCATCCCAATCGTATCACCCAGGAACTGCTTGAAACGCTAGCTCGCCACGAGAAGATTTGTCACTACTTCGATATCCCTCTGCAACACGCTAGCGCCAACGTGCTGAAGCGGATGAAGCGTGGTGGCGATGGCAAAACGTTCTTGAAGCTGCTGGAGCGCATTCGGCGCGTACTGCCGGAGGTGACCCTGCGCACGTCCCTAATCGTCGGCTTCCCCGGCGAGAGCGAGGCCGACTTCATGCAGTTGTGCCAATTCGTCCAGGCAGTCCACTTCGACCACCTGGGCGTGTTTACCTACTCGGATGAAGAGGGCACACCTAGCTACAACTGGAAAGGAAAAGTAAGCGCGCGGGAGGCAGAAGCACGCCGGCGAGAGCTGATGCAACTTCAGAAGCGAATTGTGGCACAGAAAAACCGCGCGCGCATCGGCCAGCGCTACCGCGCTTTGCTTGAAGGCCCATGCAAAGAGACTGGATGGTTGTGGGTGGCGCGACTGGAGTCGCAAGCGCCTGAGATTGACACCCAGGTTTACATCAACGACTGCCGCCTGCCTGTGCCTACCACGGATCGTTCTGATACGAGGCTTGCTCCAGGAAGTTTCGTGACTGTGGAGATTACTGCCGCCCATGACTACGATCTAGTCGCAGCCGTTGTCGGCTGGGAATAAAATGCAGTGGCATTGCCCAATTTGTCGTAAACCTACTGACTCGGAACTCCATCCCGACTTCCCTTTTTGCGGGAAACGCTGCCGGCTGATTGACCTGGGCCAGTGGGCCGACGAACGCTACGTCATCCCCGAGCCGCTGCCAGGCGAATCTCTGCCCCGGAGCCACCCACACAATGACGACTCGCAATCGCACTCCTGAGCGCGGAGCGCTGACACTGGCCACGCTCGGTGCGCTAGGCTACGTGCCCAAAGCTCCGGGTACGGCAGGTGCGCTCGCCTCGGCGCTCTTCTTCCTAGTACTGTGGCGATTTCTCCCTCCAGATAGCTTGCTTTTGGGCTACGCGATTCTGCTGGGTGTTTTGCTGCCAGTGACTGTTTGGACGGCTACCGCCGGCGTGCGGCAACTGGGGCAGCCTGATCCACCGCCAGTAGTGATTGATGAATTTCTCGGACAGCAAGTCGCTCTTTCGCCGCTGGTGTTGCAAGGTGTTTTCGAGTGGAAAATATGGCTGGCCGGATTTATACTCTTTCGCGCGTTCGATATCGTGAAGCCCTTTCCGATACGGCGTTTGGAGCACTTGCCGGAAGGATGGGGTGTAATGGCGGATGACCTCTTAGCCGGAGCTTACGCCGCTGTGGTAGTTGCCGCACTCAGTTATGTGCACAGTCTTCTGGCAATAGGTAGGTAGTGGTGGTTGAGAAACTTTCCCAAGGCTATAGAAACGCTGGCAGCCATCGCCGGCCGCGTGTGGAGCGCGTGCAGCCGGCCGCCGCGATTCCCGGTGGTGAAATACATATTTATGGTGCGGCTTTCGCCAGCAACAGCCAACAGCCACTGGTGAGGTTTGGTGATAACCGCGCCGCACTAGTGGTGGCATCAGATCAGTTCTTGATAGCCAAAGTGCCCGAAGGAACGCTGAGTGGAGAGCTGCGCGTGGAGACAGCGGATGGCAGCAGCGAACCTTTCCAGGTGGAGATCGGCGTGCAAATTGCCGACAACCTACACCCGGTGGCGAATCCTGCCCTTGACAGCCGCGGCAACATCTACGTCACCTTCAGCGGCCGCCGGGGACAGAAAGTACCCGTCTCCCTCTATAAGATTGATCGCAACTATATCTGCAAACCCTTTGCCACCGAGATAATGAATCCGACCGGATTGGCATTTGACCGCGACGACAGACTCTACGTTTCCAGCCGCCATGAAGGCATCGTCTATCAGCTAATGCCAGACGGGCAACGTAGCCTCTATGCAGAAGGGCTAGGAATCGCCACTGGGCTAGCCTTCGACGAAGAAGAAAACCTCTATGTGGGTGACCGCAGCGGCACCATCTTCCGCATCGGCCGCGACCGCCAAATCTTTGTTTTCGCCACCCTGGAACCGAGCGTAGTCGCTTACCATCTAGCTTTTGGCCCCGATGGCCAGCTCTACCTCACCGGCCCCTCCACCTCAAGTTCCGACTGCGTCTATCGCATCTCTGAAACGGGAAAGGTTTCAGTCTTCTATCATGGGCTGGGACGCCCCCAAGGGCTCGCTTTCGATGCGGAAGGAAACCTCTACGTGGTGGCTTCGCTCCACGGACGGCGTGGGGTGGTGCGGCTAACGCCGCGCGGCGAGGCCGAGAGCGTCATCTCTGGCCCGAATCTAGTGGGCTTGGCTTTTGCGGAGAAATTGTTGCTGCTGGCTAGCACGAATGCTCTCTACCACCTGAACTGGCCCATCGCCGGCAAGCCCTTGCTCAGCTAACTGCACGCACAGCCAATGGATGCCGAAATTATCGCCATCGGCTCTGAACTCCTCACCCCACACCGGCTCGACACTAACTCTCTCTGGCTTACAGAAAAGCTCAACAGCCTCGGTATCTCGGTGCTGCGTAAGGTGGTGGTAGGCGACGATCGCTTGCACTTGCGGGCAGCGTTTGAGGAAGCCCTGATGCGAGCCGATTTGGTGATCGGTATGGGAGGCCTAGGGCCGACCGAGGACGACGTCACCCGTGAAGCCGTAGCCGAACTATTAGGGCGAAAGCTCGAATACCATCCCGATATTTTGGCCAAGATCCAAGAACGCTTCCGCGCCCGTGGGAAGAAGATGCCAGCGGTGAACGAACGCCAAGCAATGCTGCCAGAAGGTGCGATAGTACTTGACAACGAAAATGGCACCGCCCCGGGACTGTGGCTGGAGGAAAAGGGCAAACAGATATTGCTGCTGCCTGGACCACCCCATGAGTTGAAGCCCATGTTCGAGCAGTATTGTTTAGGCCGGCTGAAAGAGTCCGCCCCCAAACAGGTCATTCTTACCCGCATCTTCAAACTCGTTGGTTTGACTGAGTCGGAGACGGAGGAAAAGATTGGACCCGTCTACAAGCCCTACACCAATGCCACTACTACCCTGCTGGCTTCACCGGGTGAAATTCAGGTGCATCTCAAAGCTGTGGGAGAGAACCGCGAAAAACTCGAGCGGGAACTCGACCAACTAGCTGACCAGATTGAAGAGGCGCTGGGTGATTTCGTCTTCGCCTGCGGAAACGAAACCCTAGAGCAAGTTGTGGGCATGTACTTGATGATGCGCGGTGCCACGTTGGCGGTGGCCGAAAGCTGCACGGGGGGATTGATTGCGCAACGACTCACCGAAGTGCCAGGAAGCTCAAACTATTTCGTAGGCGGAGTGGTATGCTACAGCGACAAATTGAAGGTTAAACTGGTGGGTCTGTCAGAGAAGCTGCTGAAGCAGAAAGGTGCAGTGAGTGAAGAAGTTACCGTGGCTCTGGCCCGGGGAATCCGGCGACAAACTCGGGCTACACTGGGCTTGAGCATTACTTGTATTGCCGGCCCGGGTGGAGGAATGCCCCACAAACCTGTTGGCACCACTTTTATCGCTCTGGCTGAAGCCCACCGCGAATGGAGTGAAAGGCACTGCTTCCTCGGCGACCGAGAGCGTGTCCGCTGGCAGGCATCGCAGGCCGCGCTCGATCTGGTGCGGCGCAAGCTGATGAGGTAGTCCTATGCGCTTGTTCGTAGCGATCGATTTGACGCCAGAGATTCGTGCTACCTTAGCAGAATTGCTGGGTGAATTGCAGCCTTTGAGCACAACGGTGCGCTGGGTGAAACCCGAAGGAATGCACGTGACCCTAAAGTTTATCGGCGAAGTGCCCGAAAGGAAGCTGGAAGCTATCTGCACCTGTCTAGAGCAGGCGCACACGGCTGCGCCAGTGGAGATTGAAGTTCGGGGTGTCGGCTTTTTCCCTAACGCGCATCGGCCACGGGTTTTCTGGGTGGGGATTGAAGCTACGCCCAACTTGGCCGAGCTTGCAGCACAAGTAGAAATAGCACTGGCCGCACTCGGCATTCCTCGTGAAAAACGCACCCTTGTACCCCATCTGACCTTGGGGCGCATTCGTACCACTCCCGAAGCTTCAAGCAGCCTGGAGCGGTTGCAGAAGAAGATTGCCACGTTAGCCGAACGAAGATTCGGTCACCTGACCGCCACCGAGTTCTACCTCTACCAAAGTAAACTTTCACCTAAAGGCGCCGAGTACAAGAAGCTGGTGACCTTTCCGTTTGTGCGTGCGTAGAAGGAAACAGTACTGGTGAGTCCTCCATCTTTGCTGGCGGTTATAGTTGCTTATCTATTGGGTTCAATCCCGTTTGGCTACCTACTAGTCAAATGCTGGCGTGGCCAAGATGTTCGCGCCACTGGCAGCGGCAGCATCGGTGCCACCAACGTCAGCCGCGTGCTAGGCGCGCTCGGTGGCCTCCTGACACTCCTGTTCGATCTCGCTAAGGGTTATGCCGCTGTCTGGCTGACAGCAGTGCTGACGGGGCAGGAGGTGCACTGGCTGGCAGCGGCTGGACTGGCAGCCATTCTAGGGCATATGTTCCCGGTGTTTCTGCGGTTTCGTGGCGGCAAAGGCGTGGCGACCGGGCTGGGAGTATTTATCTATTTCACGCCCTGGGCAGTAGCAGTAGCAGTAATACTGTGGCTGCTGGTAGTAGCAGTCTGGCGTTACATTTCATTAGGCTCGATTCTGGCCACTGCGGCCTATCCGGTATTCGCTTATGCGCTCTATCAACCCGCGCTGCCGGTAACTTTGGCGGCGATAGTTGCCGCATCGCTGATTATCATCCGCCACGCTGGGAACATTCAGCACTTAGTGGCAGGCACCGAGCGCAAATTCAAGCTGCGCTATAAGAGCTGAGAGGCATGGCACGCATCGCCATCATCGGTGGGGGAAGTTGGGGGACAGCGTTGGCGCTGGCACTGGGGCGAACGCGGACTCCACATGCACGCCGCCTGTGGGTCTATGAGCCGGATCTAGCCGCGCGCATGCAGCAGACCCGCGAGAATGACCTCTACTTACCGGGCTTTCGCCTACCGCCAGAAGTGGTGATCACAAACGACTTAGCGGAGGCGCTAGTGGAGGCCGAGATCGTGCTGAGCGTTATGCCGTCGCAATTTGTACGTGGCCTCCACCGCCAGATGCTCCCCTACCTAAAGCCCACTATGACGTTCGTGAGCGCGACCAAAGGCTTGGAGAATCCTTCGCTAGCGCGCATGTCGCAAGTCATCGAAGAGACCGCAGGGGAAAAGTTCCCTCCCCGCCTGGCTGTGCTCTCAGGACCGACCTTTGCCCAGGAGGTGGCCAGCGACAAGCCAGCCGCAGTGGTGGTAGCCTCCCGCGACCTCCCTCTGGCGCGCGCATTGCAAACCGAATTCGCTAATCCCCGCTTTCGCTTCTACACCAATAGCGATGTCATCGGAGTGGAACTAGGGGGCGCAGTGAAGAACATCATCGCGATTGCTGCCGGTGTCTGCGACGGCTTAGGTTTAGGGGCAAATGCCATCGCCGCGCTGATCACGCGTGGTTTGGTGGAGATCACACGCCTAGCCTGTGCCTGTGGCGCACAGCGCGAGACATTGAGTGGCCTGGCTGGACTGGGCGATTTGGTGCTGACCTGCACGGGTAAGCTGAGCAGAAACCGCAGCCTGGGTGTGGAGTTAGCCCGCGGACGACGCCTCGAGGAAATTCTAGCTTCAACGCACATGGTTGTCGAGGGAGTGGAAACCACGCGCAGCACCCGCCAACTCGCTGAGAAGCTGGACGTGGAGATGCCTATCACCGAGCAGATGTACAAGATGCTTTTCGAAGGCTTAGCGCCGCTGGCGGCAGTGCGCAACCTATTGGAGCGTCAACTCCGTCAGGAATGACCTCTCCCGGCAGCATTGATTGTACCTGCCGCCTCGGCTAGAATGCAGCGACACTCTTTTGAGCAATACGTGGGAAATTGCTACACGGACGCCAAACTCTAAACATGTGGCGGCAGCGCTTGCTGCCTAAGCGCATCCGCATCCTCTACGTAGTGCTGGCAGGCTTGCTGCTGTTCAGCGTGGTACCCCTGCTTTTTTATGGCTGGTACGTCAGCGGACAAAGCCGCAAAGCACTGGAGACGAACGAACGTGTGCTGCAAACCACCATCACCCGCTCGCTGGCGCAGGAGATTCGCGACTACCGCCGCAATATCCTGACCGAAACCGAGGGCTTGGTGGGGATGCTGCAAAGGACAGGGGCCATCGAGGACGTAGGCAGCCCTAAACGCCAGCAGAGCCTGCGCGAGGCTACCGAAGCCTTCATCCGCTCAACCGATAACATCATCTACGTAGCTATCGTCAACCCGCAACTGAAAGGCATTCAAGCCGGCAGTCCGCTGCCTCAACAGGATCCTTTCCTCAGTCGCAGCCTGGAAAACGCCGCTGAGGCCGTGCACCAGGGAATGGAATATCACGGTGGGGCGATGCAGGTGCAGCGGGCGAAGGAGACCGCCACAGTGATGTTGCTCGGGGTGCCGCTGGTGTGGCAGCGGGAGTACAAAGGAATGCTCGTCGCTTTAGTGCGGCTCGAACCAATTTTGCGCCGGCTGGAGCAATCGAGCCAGTGGTTGGTAGAAGCAAACCGTTGGAGTTTGATCACCTACGTAGTTGATGGCAATGGTCGGCTGGTGCTACACCCCGATACAAAACACTTCTCCGTGGGAGAAGACATGGCCCACGTGCCCATTGTGCAAGACTTCCTAGTGGGTGGACGCGTGACCTCAGGAACCAGCTCTTTCGAACTCGTAGAAAATAACCAAAAAATTACCATCCTTGGTACCTATGCTCCCATAGCCGAGCTAGGCTGGGGAGTCATCGCCCAGCGGCCCACCCAGGATGCCTTCCGCATTGCCAGCACCATATATCGCTGGGCGTGGCAGCTAGCTGTGCTTGCTGTCATATTCAGTGGTGGCATTGGTTTCTACGCTGCCCGGCGCATCACTACCCCCATCCGCAATCTGACGGAAACTACCCGCGCTATTGCCAAGGGCGACTTTTCGCAGCGGGTAACGCTGACCAGCCGTACCGAAATCGGAGAACTGGCTCAAACCTTCAACTTGATGACCAACGACCTAGAGCAGTACGTCGAGCGGCTGAAGCAGGCCGCGCAGGAGAACCACGAACTATTCATCGGCTCTATCCGCACCCTGGCAGCGGCAATTGACGAAAAAGACCCCTACACGCGCGGCCATTCCGGGCGCGTAGCCAAGTACTCGGTAATCCTGGCAGAGACCATGGGGCTACCAGAAGAAGAGGTATATAAGATTCGCATCTCCGCCATGTTGCACGATGTGGGCAAGATTGGCATTGACGACCGCGTCTTGAAGAAGCCTACCGGACTTACGGCAGAAGAGTTTGAACTGATGAAGCAGCATACCATCAAGGGGGCCAATATCATCCGGCCTGTAGCGCAGTTGCGAGAGATGCTGCCGGGCATTGAGTACCACCACGAAAGCCTGGACGGGCGTGGCTACCCTTATGGGCTCAAGGGGGACGACATTCCACTGATGGCGCGCATCATTATGGTGGCCGACATGCTCGACGCCATCACCACCAACCGCCCCTATCAGGCAGCGGCAGAGTTGGAAGTAGCGATAGAAAAAATCCGAGTGTTAGCAGTGAAGAAATTTGACTCGGAGGTGGTGGGCGCTCTTTCCACCGCCGTGCAGGAAGGTCGTCTGAAGATTACCCCGCAGATGGTCGAAGTCTAACCTTCCCGAATCGCTCCCCTAGCGCGGCCGTCCCACAGGCATAATCAGTAGAGGTTCGTGCGCGGCTGGGAGTGCCGCAGCTTGCTGCAAGGCCGCGTCGTCAAAGGCCCCGATGATACCAGCGCGCAGGCCCAGGGCTTGCACCTGCAAGAAGATATTTTCTGCCAAGCAGCCAGCTTCAATGTGTACATAGCGATGTGCCCGCTGACCATATTTGCCGGCAGTGCGCGCGTACTCCCCGGCAATAATGACCATCAGCGGAGCCTGGCCCGCCCAAGCTTGGTTGCGCGCGGCCTGCACGATTCTTTCCGTGTAATCTCCCGCCGACACCTGGTGCAGGGCGTGAGCGCGGGCATCGTAACGATAAATGCCCGCTTCTAGCCCCTCTACCCTGCCCTTAGCCACCGCTAAGTAAACTTCCATCGGATAGAGAGCACCCGCCGAGGGCGCAGCCCGCTTGCCGCTCTGGGATTCGGTGATACCTTGGGCAGCCCAGACGATTTGCGCCACTTCAAACAGTTGCAAGGGCGCCGCAGCATAAGCACGAACGCTGCGCCGGGCTTGAATTGCCTCCTCAACCGAAACCTGGCTCTTCAACCGGGGCCCGGAGAGCGCAACTGTCTGAGCCAGCAGACCTTCACTCGCGCTGAGGAGAAAAACCACCGAAACCAGGAATAAAAACCGCCGGAGTGGAATTGCTGCCACTTTCATCCTCTCCTCCGTTTGCAAGGCAAATTATGCCTCGCTACCTGCCCGCTTCCACCGCCAAAAGAATAGCGCAGAGACATTTGCTTGTCGAATCGCCGACGTAGGCACGAAGTACATCTTTGCTACAATAGCTAGATAGTGCTCGGAGTGCCCAGAGGTGGCTGAAGCAAGAAGCAAATTCAGCTGGCTCGGACGCCTACAACAGGCGATGACACGCACGCGAGAGCAATTTACTACCCGGCTCGACGATTTGCTCTCGGACGTGAAGACGATTGCCGCCGCCCAGCTCGAAGAGTTAGAAGCGGTACTGCTGGCAGCCGACATCGGTGTCGAGACCAGTGGTGAAATCCTGGCCCACCTGCGCCAACAATTCACGCGAAACCAGTTGGCCGATGCGGCTGCACTGCGACGCGCTTTACGCACCGAATTGATCGCAATCTTGCACTCCGCCCAGCGTGCCGCCCCTTCAGCCGGAACCAGCGCCGAACAGACGCGCCCGGAGGTCATCTTTTTTGTGGGCGTAAACGGTACGGGTAAAACTACCAGCCTGGCCAAGCTGGCGCATCGTCGGCAAGCAGAAAGCCAGCGCGTGCTGCTGTGCGCTGCGGATACATTCCGCGCTGCCGCCGGCGAACAACTGGAAATTTGGGCCCAGCGCCTGGGTTGCCAAATCCTGCGCCAAAAGCCGGGCGCTGACCCAGCAGCGGTAGTTTACGATGCCATCCATGCGGCCAAAACTCGCGGCCTCGATGCCGTGCTAGTGGATACCGCTGGGCGCCTGCACACGAAATCAAACCTGATGGCAGAACTGGAAAAGATGAAGCGAAGTGCGCAGAAGCTAGTGCCGGGGGCGCCGCACGAGATCCTGCTTGTGCTCGATGCTACCACCGGCCAGAACGCGCTGGCGCAGGCGCGCCAGTTCAGCCTGCGTATTGGCGTGACCGGTATCCTACTGGCCAAACTCGACGGTACCGCTAAAGGTGGCATCACACTAGCCATCGCGCGCCAGCTAGGATTGCCTATTCGCTACATCGGCACGGGAGAGCAACTGGACGATTTGGTCGAGTTCGACCCCGAAGCCTTCGTCGAATCGCTGCTGGCGGCGCCGCATGATGTCGGGACGTGGAAGTGAGCGATGGCGGTTCGCACCGATAGCGACTGGATGCAGCAGGCACTCGAGTTGGCCGGGCAAGGCCATGGGCTGGCGAGTCCTAACCCGCTTGTGGGTGCAGTAGTGGTGCGGGCAGGCGAAGTCGTCGGTCAGGCCTTCCATACTTATGACGGGCTAAAACACGCCGAAGTACTGGCACTCGAGCAGGCCGGCGAACGAGCGCGTGGCGCTACCCTCTACACAAATCTCGAACCCTGCTGCCACTACGGCCGGACGCCGCCTTGCAGTGAACGTATCTTGGCGGCGGGTGTGAGCCGCGTGGTGGCGGCTATGGCGGATCCAAACCCGGCAGTCAGCGGCAAGAGCTTCGCGCAATTACGTGTGGCAGGGATTGAAGTCAGCGTAGGTGTACGCGAAGAAGAGGCCCGAAGGTTAAACGAAGCCTTTGCCCGCTACATTCGCAGCGGCTTCCCGCTGGTGACGCTGAAGGCCGCGTTGACCTTGGATGGCAAGATCGCGCCAGCAGCCACTGCATTCCAAGCGGCCAACCACCGCTGGATTAGCTCAGAAGAGTCGCGGGCGTTTGTACAGTTGCTGCGCCACCAGCACGATGCCGTGCTGACTGGCGTAGGTACAGTGCTGGCCGATGACCCACTGCTGAGCGACCGCAGCGGACAGGCACGCCGGCGGCGGTTATTACGCGTGGTGCTCGATACGCGACTGCGTATTCCGCTCGATTCCAAACTTGTGTGTACGGCAGAAAATGACGTATTGGTTTACGCCTCTGAAGACGCCTCGCCAGGTAAGCGGCGGGAACTAGAAGGACGTGGGATTGAAGTGCGATTGGTAAAGGAGGTGGGAGGCGAAGTAGGCCTACGGGCCGTGCTGCGTGAACTGGCGGAGCGCGAAATTATCAGCGTGCTACTCGAAGCCGGCGCGCACCTGAATGCATATGCCATAGAAATGAATCTGGTGGACAAAGTGTTTCTCTTTTACGCACCCAAGTTTCTCGGTGGGGATGACGCGGTGCCGCTGCTGGCAGGTGAAGCCGCCCATGGGTTGACAGTCACGTTACGCGACTACCGCTTGCATCGCTTCGGCACGGACTTTGCCCTGGAGGGTTATTTGCGCGATGTTTTCGGGAATTATTGAAGAAGTCGGTACGGTGGTGGCACTTGAGAGCACGGCAACTGGCGGCAAGCTGGAGGTTCGCGCACACAAGGTGCTCGACCGGCTGCGCGTTGGCGGTAGCATCGCCGTCAATGGCGTCTGCCTGACAGTAATCTCGCTCGTCGAGGATACGTTTGCCTTTGATCTCTCGAAGGAGACGCTGGAGCGGACCAGCTTCCGCATTCTACGGCCCGGGCGGGTGGTTAATCTGGAATTGCCGCTCACGCCTATGACGCCCCTGGGGGGACATATCGTGCAGGGGCACATAGACGGCACGGGAACGTTTCTTGCCTTGGACCCCGTAGGCGACACTAGCGGTGGCACGAGTTCAGAGCAGGCGGGGACAGCGAATTGGTGGCTGCGAATAGAAGTACCACACAAGCTGACGCGCTACCTGGCGGAGAAAGGCTCGGTGGCGCTGGACGGCATCAGCTTGACGGTGGCCGCAATTCAGGGGACAGAGCTAGGCGTAGCTATTATTCCCTACACTTACGAGAATACCAACCTGCGCACACTGGCACCCGGCGACCCGGTAAACATCGAATGCGACGTGCTGGCCAAGTATGTGGAGAAACTGCTGGAAGAACGACCGCCAGCTACCTTGCGCCGCACGGCCGCCAGTGGGTTGACTTTGGAGCGATTGATCGAAGAGGGCTTCTAAAAAGACCTACCGGCGGAAGGCGCAGGGCTGAACGCCTGGGGAGACTTACCCTAGGGAGTAAAGTCCGAATTGACTGTGGGAGAAGACGTTACGGCTAAAGCCGTGACCGAGCGCGGAAATGCAGGCACCCCTTCACTCCGCTCCGAGTAGGCATCGTAGCTTTTCTAGGCTGGCCAAGCGTGGACGGAGGTATTGGCTGCTGGTATCGCGCCCTGAGTATTTTGCAGAGCTGGAAGAGGCAGCGAAGGCGGGTTCGGTGTTGGAGTGGAGTGTGCCGTACGAGTTACGGCCGGGAGATGTGGCACTGCTTTACCAGACACGGCCAGCAAGTGAAATTGGCTACGCGCTGTGGGCGCGCGAGCGAGCACGCCCTGACCTCCGCTGGAAGTGGGTGGCGAATTTCTACCCCTGCCTGCGATTGTCCACTCCGGTCAAGCTCAGTGAACTGCACGCTAACCCGCGGCTGGCCGGCTGGGCTGCGTTGCGCCGAAATTTTCACGGCCAACTAGGCAATTTTGCCATTCCGGTTCCTGTCTGGCGAGTACTCCGGAGCATGCTTCTGAGACGCAATCCCGAACTGCACCGACCGCTGACAGACACAGGGAGCAAGACAAAAGCTCGCCGAGAGGTAGAGGTAAACGATGGCGCGTAAGAAGACCACGCGACAGCGGAGCAAACCGGCGACGGGAGAAGACCAAGTAGTGGAATTTATCTCGACCGGCGTGGCAGGAGGTGGGTTCCAGGTGTACCTGCCACCAGTGTGGAAACAAAAACAGCCGCGCACTCAAAAACGTACACGCTACGCCAGGATCAGGCACCGAAAGCAAGAAGAGGGCTAGTTGATTTTCCGGGTGCGATTCCCAAGAGGAACCTTGATCAGGCCATAGGCGATTACCGCGAACATAAGCAAAGAAAGCGGGCCGCCCCAAGTGCGAAGAAAGGGCAGTTGGTCGGTGCCGGTGAGGAGTTGGGTCACAGACTTCTCCGAGGCTAGATAGACAAAGGCCAACAAGATGCCGCTAATGGCCTCGCCGGCGATAAAACCCGAGGCCACTAAGATGCCCCGGTGCTCGGTTTCTTCCCTTTGTGTTGGGGAGTAATTAGCGCTCGCTACCACTTTATCAGCGATCCACTTGATAGCACCACCGACAAAGATGGCAAAGGTGGTGTAGAGAGGAAGGTACATACCCACAGCAATCAACATGGGTGAGGGCGCTTTGAGCATAATCAAGGCAAGCCCGAACAGGACGCCCATAAGGATCAGACCCCAGGCCATCTTTCCGCCGACAATGCCTTTAGCGAGCGCGGCCATCAAGCCGGCTTGTGGTGCCGGGAGTGCTGTGCCCCCGATGCCGATACCACCAGCGGCCAGGTCGGCTTCGTGCAGCGCGATCATAGGGAAGAGCAGAAAGAAAGAGAGCACAACCACGCTCAGGATTTCGGCTACTTGCATCTTCCAGGGCGTGCCACCAAGCAGATAGCCTACCTTCAAATCCTGGATAAGGCTCCCGGCGACGCAGCAGGCGCAGCAGACCACCGCAGCCACACCCAGTACGGCGGCCACACCTGCAAGACCGCGTACCCCCATGCTAACCATCAGCAGCGCCGCCACGACCAGTGCCGTCAAGGTCAAGCCAGAGACCGGCTGATTTGAAACCCCAACCAAGCCCACTAGGTAACCACCAACGGCAGCAAGTAAGAATCCGGTGGCGGTCATGGCGATAAGAGCGACCAAGGTAGCGCCGAGGCGCTGGGTGAAGTGGTAGTAGAGAAAAGCGACGCTGGCAATGAGGAAGAGACTGGCGGTGAAGTTCCATTTGAGCGGGATGTCGCGGTCGAGCCGAGTTAGGCCCAGCCCGCTTACCGCTTCGGTGCGTCCCCTCACAGCCCCTCTGAAAGAGCGAGCAATGGAGGCACGCATGCTCCACAGGGTGTAAAGCGCACCCACTAGCATGGCCCCTACTGCCACCGGACGCACCACGTTGTACCAGACGGTGTAGCTGACTACGTCTAAGTTCGCTGAGCGGCCTGGCGCAGTGGCAAGTCGTGCGGGCAGGTCCGGATCTGCAAAGAGCACGAGCGGAATCAAGACCCACCAAGCAATCACGCCGCCGGTAAAGTTGATAGTAGCTAGGCGCGGCCCGATGATGTAGCCGATGGCGAGCAAGGCGGGCGAGGCGGCGGGAGTAGCGTAGGGGATGGCACCGGCGTGAATAACGTCGCCGACAGGCCGTTTGGCAAGGTCAAAATGCGAGATAACCGATTTCGGGAGGGCGATGAACCCTTCCACGTACTCCTTGAAAATTTGCAAGCCTTGGCCGTTCTTGAAAAACTCGAGCACTGCACCTACACCCATAGCCCCGAAGATGTATTTGGGGGCATCGGTGCCGCGCTCTTGGCCTGCTTTGACAATCTCCGCGCTGGCCCGGCTCTCGGGAAAGGGCAAGGCCG